>Ga0209429_10000521_pt1 | contig 25412 bp, 21 predicted proteins | sample BarGraNGADG00212_3_FD_184493 | JGI IMG/M metagenome (GOLD analysis project Ga0209429, IMG submission 184493) | Arctic peat soil microbial communities from Barrow, Alaska - Barrow Graham LP Ref core NGADG0004-212 (SPAdes) (version 2) | ecosystem: Environmental > Terrestrial > Soil > Wetlands >...
GAGGCCGGCGCCCTCGCTGGTCAGGTCGGGCGTGGTGCTCGAGACCTGGTCGAGGACGTAGGAGTAGCCGGCCACGCCGCTGCTGGCATCGGTCGCGGCGCTCCAGGAGAAGGCCGGCAGGTTGTTCACGTACCAGGTGGTCTGCACGGGGTGGGTCGAGGACGCCAGGCCGCTGATCGCCCCAGGAGCCGTGGTGTCGATCTTCACCGTACGTTGGCTGGTGGCGCCGCCGGCGTCGAGTGCGTCAACAGCGCGCACGTGGAAGTACCACACGCCGTCGGCGATACCCGTGAACGACGCCGACGGCGAGGCGGAAAGGAGTACGCCAACGGTGGTGCTGGCAGGCCCGCTCTGAGCGGCCACGAGGTCTGTCCGAGAGTCGTTGTTGAAGTCGCCCGTGGCCAGCGCGTTGGGTAGGTCGCCGAGGGCGAACGAGGCGGCGTGCGTCGCGTCGAAGCTGCCGGCGCCGTCGCCGAGCAGCACCTCGACGTCGTCGAGGCCCCAGTCGGCCACGGCCAGGTCGAGATGGGTGTCACCGTTGAAGTCGCCTGCCGTCACCGCAGAAGGCACCGAGAACAACGGGGCGCCGAAGTCCACCTTGGTCTGGAACGTTCCGTCGCCGTTGCCGAGCAGCACACTCACACTGTTGCCTGTGTAGTTCGCGACCGCGAGGTCGGTCTTACCGTCGGCGTTGAAGTCACGAGCGGTCACGGAGTGCGGGCTCGACCCCGTCGCGTAGGCCACGGGCGCCAGGAAGCCACCGGCGCCGTTGCCGAGCAGGATGCTCACCGTGGCGGCGTCCCAGTTGGTCACGGCCAGGTCAAGGTAGGTGTCACCGTTGAAGTCGCCGACGGCCAACGCCTCCGGACTCGAGCCGGCTGCAAAGAAGTGGCTTGAGAGGGAGGGATCCAGGTCGCCGGCGCTGTCGGAATGGTAGAGCCGCACCCCGTTCTCGCTGGCGCTGGCGAAGACCACCTCGTCCCATGCCGTGCTGGTGTCGAAGTTCGCGGCAACGACCTGTTTCGCCCCGCCGGCGGTGCCTATGCGGACGTAGGGATCCGAAAACGTGCCGTCGCCGTGGCCGAGGAGGACCCAGACCTGGCCGCTGTCGCTGCTGGTGACGACGAGGTCGAGGGACGCGTTGTCATCGATGTGGCCGGCGGCCACCGAGTGGGGGGTGACGCCGACGTCGTAGCTCACCGGGGCCGCGAACGTGCCGTCGCCGTGGCCGAGCATGACGCTCACGGTTCCGTCAAGCCAGTTGGCACTCGCCAGGTCAGCCTTGCCGTCGGCGTTCAGGTCGGCGACGGCGACCCCCCACGGACGGGCGCCCGCGGTGACGTCGGCTCGTGGCGCAAAGGCGACGGCCGACATCGATTCGGGCGTCGGCGAGGGGACGAAGCCAATGGTTTGGTCGAGCGAGTAGGAGTAGCCGACCATGCCGGCCAGGTAGTCCCACGTGAAGCTGGGATTCGGATCGGCGTACCACGTAGCAGCGTCGGGGTGACTGGGCGAGGTCAGGTTCGTGATGCCGCCAGGCACCGCGAGTGCGCTGCCCGCACCGCCAAGGGCGCACAGGAGCAGAGCCAAGCCTGTGATCGCGACCACCGACAGCCTGGAGCGAACGGAGATGGATGACATAGTGGAGACCCCCTCTGGAAGACCGCGCCCGTCGCGGTCGGTATGCGTTACACGCAGTCTAATGCATTGCGGAGCTGAGGGGACAAGCAAGCCATGCCCGGTCGTCCGTCGTGGCGACGCTTTCTGAAAGCATACCGGGACTCCAATGACAATCTCGTGACCCCGCACCTGGTGGGTCAGCGCGCTACGTCGATTCCAGAACGGTCAGAATGGTGTTCAACACGAGCGCATCGGGTCGCACCCAAGCATGGTAGTAGGCCCAGTTGGCGCGCATCAGTCCATAGCGCAGCGTGTCGTCCACGAGAAGCCGCTGGACCGCCGTGAGCAGCTCCTCGGTCGACCCATACTCGAGGTAGTTCCTGTCCCGAGCGAAGTCACCGGGTACCTCGTACCGCAACCTCTCCGCCACGATCGCCCGTGAGGCGGCGACGTACTCGGCCATCTTCCAGCCGATCGACGACATCAGTCCGGTACTCGCGACACAGATGCTCGACCGATGCATGCGCTCCAGGAATGCCCCTTGGCTACCTGAGGACCTCGACGGAAGAAGGCAGTCGCCGTACTCGCGGCGCGAGTACTCATCGACGTGCAGACCCCCATGGAACCTGCTGCCGAACTCCTCGCGCAGCGCCCGAACGTAGGCTGCGCGAGACTCGTTCAAGGCAGACCAGTCGTCCCTTACCCTGTGGTCCGATGCATTGTCCGGGTTCCAGGCCCGCGTCATGAACAGCACGACAGGATCGCGGTCGGGCGCCGGAGGGATCTCGAAGCGCCGCATCCGACGCTCCTGTCCCACGATGCGCTTCGCCACGCGACGCGCGTCCAGCAGCCGGATCCGGTCGCGCAGGCGCGCGCTGTCCGGCGCGACAAGGTACATCAGCCCCAGTGGCTCGATGCGGCACGTGCCGGTCGCTGCCGCGTGCCGCCTGGGGTCGAAGCTACGCTTGAAGTAGAAGTCAAAATCCCCAAGGCCTTCGGCGGCGACACCCGGGTCGAACAACCCATCCAAGCCATCGTCCCATGTGTCATAGGCGACGCGGCGCCCCTCGACGGTCGCCTGGATCTGTATGCGTGCGCGTGGTTCGGAACGTGAAGCCCGAACGAATGCCAGGTCGATGCGCCCGGAGCGAGCGAGTTCGCAGTAGCCCGCGATGATCTGCTCGGCATGACCCAGGTAGCCGCCGAGCGTCACCCTGCAGCGAACTCGTGCACTCACGGCCGGCCCGCGATCGTGAGCGGACAGCGAGTACCGTCCCGCGCCGTACCCGGCGTCACAGCCTTGGAAGGGGTCTCCCCCAGCCGAGGCCCATCGATTGACGGGCCGTCGCCGGACCTCCGCCCCCCGCCAAGAACAGAAGAGCGGCCACGCACAGCAGGGCGAGGTCGAGGAACTGCGGAGCAGAGGTCTCCGATCCCGTCGGCGGCAAAGATCTGCTCAACGCTCTGCGAGTGAGACATGCCCCCCAAGACTCTCGTCGTTGCCGTCCGGTACTCTACCAGAGCGGTTTGAGCACCCGACGTCGCAACGCGTGATCACGTGGAAGTGAGCGTCCGCGAGAGGCGTGCCTCCCGACTCTCGCGCCGCTCCCTCGACGCCACCCGGATCGGGCGCCGGGACGCAGCTGGCCGGGAGCGGCCACGGCGTGACGATCGCGGACGCCTACCGACAAATGCCCGATGGACCGCTTACCCCGGTCCACAGCGTCCAGACAAACAGTATACAGCTTCGGCGACACCTAACGGCACGCGCCCCTCATCTGCTCACCCACAGTGCCGACACCGTGGTTGACGCAATCGTTTAGAGGATCTGCGTCAGCGATCTGATCCCGAAGCGAGTCGCGCCGCTGCGACAGACCACCCCCAGCCGGCCGAACAGCAGGCCCTTCTGGCTTTCCGGGATCGAGAGGAGGCAGAAGTGACCCGCGTGAAGACATCCCCCGCAGTCCTCACGGCCGCCCTTTCCGCAGTGCTGCTGGTCATCCTCGTCTGGGCCGCGGCCCCCGCCGGCGCCGCTGCCGAGGGAACCGCAGGCGTGGCGCGTTTCGCTCCCTTCGAGACCCGCAGCGCCAAGCTCGACAGGCAGATCCACCGTCTCGCGCAGCGCCCCCATCTGACGCGTCGTAACGATCGCCTGCAGCGCCGCCTCGTCAACACCAACACCGCGCTCATCCGCATGAACCGCAGTCTGGCCGAGCTGGGCCGGGCCGTGCTCGAGGCCCCGGAGACGACTGACGAGTTCGTGCAGAGCGTCCTCGACTGTAGCCACATCGCGATCGCGCTCGATCGCGATGCGATGAGCCTCGACCAGCACGCGTTGCGGGCTCGGCACGCGTCTCTGCAGAGCGCCGTCTTCTCACTGCGCAGCCAGCTCGGGAGTCTGAGCGCCACGCTGCGCGATCGGCGGTCGAGGAAGCCGAAGCCCACCCCCACCGTGACCCCGAGCGTGACCCCCACCGTGACGCCCAGCCCGGGCGGCCCCAACGTGCCCGCCGGGTACACGCTGGTGCAGGGTCAGACCATCGCCAACCTCGCGACCAACGGCCTGGGCTACCGCTACTACTACGACTGCACCTTCACCGGCGGCAGCGCCACGAGCGCCGTGCTCAGCTTCACCGGCACGAGCGCCAACCTCATCTTCGACAGCTGCACCATCGCCCGCGGGGGCGGCTGGAACGGCGTGACCATCAACGACGCCAACGGCCGCATCCACGACATCACCTTCAGCGGCTGCCTGTTCAAGTCCCAGACGCGCATGAGCTTCGAGTGCACGAGCCGGCCCACGAGCGCCCTCACGCAGTACCAGCGGATCAACATCCTGAACTCCACCTTCGAGCCTCAGGGCAACCAGGCCGTCTCCTACGACGGCGGCGTCGCCGCCGGCAACTGCACCTTCAGCGGCAACCTCATCCAGGGGGCCGGCAACGATCCCGCCCAGCCCTTCGGCGCGGGCTTCGAGATCAACGGCCCCAGCAACATGACCGTGACCGGCAACCGCATCATGCAGTGCCGCGGCTCGCTGCTCAACCTGCAGCGGCACGTGACCGGCGACTGCGGCTGGGTGTTCAGCGACAACGTCTTCGACGCCTCGCAGCGCCTGCAGAGCACCGCCATGAGCGCCTCCTCGCAGGTCGTCCTGGGCTACAACGTCTACGGCGGCCGCTTCGTCCGCAACACCATGGTCTCGGCGGCGCCCGGCGGCGGCGTGGCCTACCTCTCGAACTGCTGCAACATGGACTGGCGCGCGAGCACCTGGCGGGACGCGACCGCGCGCTCCGGCTACGCGACGCCGACCCAGCCCGGCGGCTCGACCGGCAACCAGTTCTGAGGCACGGCGAGCAAGGCACGGGCGAGGCGCCGCGAGGCGGCCTCGCCCGTGCCTTTTCGTGCCTGAAGACGTCTCGGCCTCCTGCCTCCCGGCGTGCCACGCGCGCGCCGCGGACTGGTAGACTGGTCGGCGTTCGTCGCCACCACGGAAGAGGGGTCCCGCCGTTCACGTCGATCAGGAACGCGTCGGGCTTGACTGACCAGATGCGCATCTCGGTCGTCACGCCTTCGTTCAACCAGCGAGGGTACGTCGAGGCGACACTGCGCTCGGTGATCGCGCAGGGTTACCCGCAGCTCGAGTACGTCGTCATCGACGGCGGCTCCACCGACGGCAGCGTGGACGTCATCCGGCAGAACGAGGCAGACCTCGCATACTGGGTCAGCGAACCGGACGGCGGGCACCCGCAGGCCCTGAACAAGGGGTTCGCTCACACCAGCGGCGAGATCATGTGCTGGATCAACAGTTCGGATCTCCACTTTCCCTGGACTCTTGCCACAGTGGCGGAGATCTTCGCAGAGCTCCCACAGGTCGATTGGATCATGGGCGTGCCCAGCGAGTTCGACGCGCTTGACCGGCTCAAGAACGTGCGCGCCGGCTTCTGCAACGTCTACGACGTCCTCGCCGGCCACCAGCGGTCCATTCAGCAAGAGTCGGTGTTCTGGCGCCGCAGCCTCTGGGAAAAGGCCGGCGGCGGCCTCGACGAGAGCTTTGCCCGCGCAGCCGATTTCGATCTCTGGCTGCGCTTCTTCCGCTGGGCCCCGCTCTGCCACGTACAAACCGTCCTCGGCGGCTTCCGCGTGCACGAGGACCGACTGGGCGACACCGGCGACGGCCTCTACGCGCGCGAGATGGACACGCTCCTCGCGCGCTTCTCTGCCGCGCAGGACGCGCGTGCACTCCGACGCGCCCGCCTGATCCGCGCCATCGGGCGCGGACGGCGCAAAGTCGCCGGTCAAGCTCTGCACCGCATGGGGCTGCTGCCGTGGTACCGACACCCACAGATCGTCTACGACTTCGCCGCCGAGAGATGGATCCTGCGCTGAGCGCGTCCGCGGGCGGCGAACGCCGGCTTCAGGTGGTCTTCCTAATCAACTCCTTCGGGTTTCCCGAAGGCATGGCCGGTACCAACCGCGTGAGGCTCCTCGGGCGAGCCCTCATCGAACAAGGCGCAGCTGTAAGGGCACTCTGCACGCGCGTCAGTGAGCGTCCCGGCGAGGTCCGCAACACCGTGACCCGGGGGGTGTCCCCCGAGGGCATCAGCTTCCTCTACACCACGGGCTCCACATGCCGAGCGCCCTCGTTCCTCGCGCGCCGCCTGGTAGAGGCGCGTGGCTACGTCGCCGCCTTCCGCGAGCTCGCCCGCCTGCGGCGGCGAGGCCTGCTGGACTGCGCTTACCTCGCCGCGGCTCCAGACAGCTGGCAGCCGGGCGTCTGGATGCTCGCCGGCTGGCTGCGCGCCCTCGACGTGCCCCTGGTCGTCGAGTTCAACGAGCTGCCCGGCGAGACGAGGTGGCTGCCGCGGCCAATCTCACGACGCCTGTCGCATCTTGACGGCATGACCGGAGCAGTCGCGATCTCCCGGTGGCTCGCCGACTGGACGACGGCTGAGGCGACGCGCATCGGCCGGCACGTCGCCGTCATCGAGACTCCGATAGTGGTCGACGTCGGCGAACAGGAGCCCACGGGACACGCCTGCGAACCGCCCACGTTCGTCTACTCGGCGTCCACAGAGTATGGCCGTGCCGTGACCCACATCGCGAGGGCGCTCAAGATCGTGTGGCAGAAGTACCCGAGGTGCCGGCTCGCGGTCACGGGCATGAGACCAGACGCAGTCGCCGACCTCGTCGGCCGTGAGGGCCTGCAGGACGAGCTCGACGCCGGCCTCATCGTCACCTTGGGCTACGTGGAGCGGCGCCGTCTGCTCGAACTGTATCGCGAGGCGGCAGCGCTTCTGGTCCCGCTCTTCGACGACCTGCGCTCGCGCGCCCGATTCCCGACCAAGATCGGCGAGTATCTGGCCTCGGCTCGCCCCGTCGTCACCACGAACGTGGGCGAGATCGAACGCTATTTGGCCGACGGCCAAACGGCTTTCGTGGCCCCGGCCGGCGACGTGCAGGCGTTCGCCGCCAAACTTGTCGCCGTCCTCGACGACCCGGCCGCGGCCTCGGCGATCGGCGCCGCCGGGCGGCGCCTGGCCGAAGAACGCTTCCAGTACTCCCGCCAAGGGCCGCGCCTCCACGCGTTCCTCGCGAGCATCGCAGAGGGAGGGCCGGGACACGGCCACGCGGTCACTGCGAAGACCGGAGAGACCGACTTCGAGGTGGAGGAACACGCGGCGGCTCAGGTCACATGAAGCTCGCGGTCACGATCGACACCGAGGCTGATGGCCAGTGGCGACCCGGAGTGCCTCTGACAACGCGCAACGTCGCTTTCTGGGAACCGTTCCAGGAGCTCTGCGATACCCACGGAGTGCCGCCCACGTACCTTGTCGCGACGGAGATCGTCGAGGACGGGCGGGCGCGCGACCTGCTGTCCGGATGGACGCGACGGGGCGCGGCCGAAGTGGGCGCCCACCTCCACCCGTGGACGACGCCGCCGTTCGCAGACCGCCCGGGTCTGCGCTTCAACGACCCGGCGCACGCATTCCCCTCGCAGCTACCCGACGACCTTCTGCACGAGAAGACGGCCGTGCTGACGGACCACATCACGGCCGCGTTCGGCGCCCGCCCCACTTCGTACCGGGCGGGCCGGTTCGGCCTAGACGTCCGCGGCGCGAAACACCTGGCCGACGAGGGCTACGTCGTCGACTCGTCGGTCACGCCTCTCTGGTCCTGGCGCCGCTACCCTGGTCTTGGCGGCGAAGGCGGGCCGGACTTCCGCCGGCACACGCCGCGACCGTTCCACATCCTTGGCGCCGGCAGCCCGGGCCTTCTCGAGATCCCCGTCACGCTGTTCGCGACCTACGGGCCGTTGCGACGCTCGCGCGCGCTGCTCGAGGCCTACCGTTCATTGCCCGTTCGCGCGATCCGCAAAGTCCTGCTCTCGCGCTGGCTCCTGCCGCAGCCGATGTGGCTCACGCCCGACCCGCGCTACAGCGCCGCAGATCTGGCCGGGGTCTGGCGCTGCGCCGAGGACGCCGGGCTCGAAACGGCGGTCATGATGTTCCACAGCAGCGAGCTGATGCCTGGTGGCAGCCCCTTCAGGCCGGATGCGCGGTCGGTCGTCGAGCTGCTCGCATGTCTCGCCGAGTTCTTCACGTTCGTGAGCCGTCGGGGCGGCAGCTTCGCCACCCTGACGGCCATGGCGCAGGACCTCGACACCGCGTCCCTGGAAACGAGAAGTCTGTGAAAGTCCTCCTGCTCGCCGACACGCTGAAGAACGGCGGCTTGGAGCGCCAGATGGCGCTGCTGGCCACCCGGCTCCCCTCGGGCTGCCGGTCGCACGTTGTGGCCCTTCGCGGCGGACCGTTCCAGGCGTATCTCCGCGAGCGCGGCGTGCCCGTGACCGTCCGGGAGCGTCGCCATCGCTTCGACCCTACACCCGCAGGCCTTCTGTGGCGGGACCTGTGCGTCCTGCGACCGGACGTCGTGCATTCATGGAGCTGGATGTCATCGCTTGCCGCCGGTCCCGCCTGCCGGCTTCTGGGGATCCCGCTGGTGGACGGGACCATCCAGACCGGGGCGTACAGGGGCGAGTTCCTGGGGCTCAACCGACTGGGGATGGCCTTCGCGACGCTCGTGGTCGCCAACACCCGGGCAGGCCTGCAAGCCTGGCGCATCCCGGCAGATCGAGGTCGCGTCGTCTACAACGGGTTCGACGAATCCCGTCTGCCCGAGCCGCGGCGCGGGCCGCGAGACCGCGCGGGCTTCACCGTGATCATGACCGGCCGCATGGAGCCCGAGAAGCACTACGACGTCGTCCTCGCGGCGGCGCGGCTCTTCGCCGGAGACCCCGCCGCATGGCGCTTCGTGCTCGTCGGCGACGGCCCCGACCGCGCGCGCCTCAAGGTCGCCGCGCGGGATCTCGTGGCTCTGGGCATCGTCGCCTTTCCGGAACCAGGTATGGAGGTGCTCGAGCTCGTCCGCGACGCCGACGCCGGGGTCCTCATGACCGATCCGCGGCTCGCCTTCGAGGGTCTCTCCAACTCCATCATGGAGTACATGGCGCTCGGGCTCCCGGTCGTCTGCGGAGCCGGCGGAGGCAACCCGGAGCTCGTGCTCGATGGAGTGACAGGGTTCATCGTCCCGCCGGCCGACCCCGAGGCGCTCGCGGGCCGGCTGACCTACCTTCGCGAGCAGGAAGCAGAGCGCCACGCCATGGGCGCCGCGGGCAAGGCGCGCATCGCCGCACAGTTCTCGGTGGAGACGATGGTGCGGCGGATGCTGGACGTCTACGACGAAGCGATCCGCCGCCGCTGACCGCGCCGGCGCCGGCCGGCCCCGGGTCACGGCTTGGGCGGCTCGCTCAGAAGGCCACGGCGACAGCACTCGCCCAGTACGCGCTCGGCGTCCCAGGCCTCGCCCGGCGGCAGGTCCAGCGCGGCGAGACCGGCGATGACGTGCCGAGTGGCGGCTGCCATCGCGTCCGAGTGGCCGACGCTGCGCAGCCATCCACCGATCTCGTCGAGCTCCTCGGCCCGGCGGCGAGCGTGTAGCGGGTACGTCGGCAGCAGGCGTTCGACGGTCTCGACGCTTCCCGGGTAGAACTCGCGGAGGCTGCGCGCGAGCTCCTCGCGCTGGCCGATCCGATCGGCGGCAGTCACCATCTCGAGAAACAGCGCGACCAGCCCCTTGTTGAAGCCGTACACGCAGAGCTTGAACGCCGAGGCGGCGCCGGTCTCCGGGCCCAACACCTGCACGCGGAGCGCGTCACCGAGCGCCGCCGCGGCGGCGGCGGCGTGTTCTCCGCTGAGGTACAACGTCGTCCTGCCGGCGAGCTCCGAGGCATTCCCCACGAAGGCGCCGTCCACGCAGGGCGCGCCGGCGGCCGATACCTCAGCGCAGACCTCCCGCACGGTGGCCGGCGCCACCGAGTTGGCATCGACGTAGAGTGGCGGCCGCGAGCAGTGTCGCACGGCTGCCGCGAAGGCGGCAGCCGTGCCGAGAACGGCCCCCTGAGGGACCAACGACACGACGAGGTCGGCGCGCGCCACGACCTCGTCGAGCGTCGGCGCCAGTGCGAAGCCCGCCGCTTCGGCGGCTTTCCGAGTCGCCGGCGAACGCCCCTGGACGCAGGCGACGACCGTGCGCCCATGCGCCACCAACACGCGACCCACGGCGCTCCCCATCTCGCCGGGAGACAGTATGCCGATCACGGTCACGGGGCGCCACCATCCTCACGCCGGCCTGTGGACCGCGACCACCGGCCCCGGCGCAGCCGCGCTCCCGCGAAGCGCGCGGCGCGGCGCGCGAAGCGCCACGTCGACACCGCCGAGGGGGCGGGATCGTCCCAGCGCCAGTAGGGCAGCACCTGCCGGTGAGCCAGGCTGGCGAGCCAGCCGGCTGGGCTCAGCCGCCCTTCTTCATGAAGGTCGAGGAATGCGCGGAGGTCCTGGCCGGGGAACCAGTAGTGAAGTCCTTCCGTATACCTGCGGCCTTTCAGCTGCGCCTGCGGCACGCCGGCGAGACGGTTGTAGACGAACAGTGCCAAGTCGTAGCCGCTGGCCACGAGCAGAGCATTGCCGGCAGTGAACCGCGCGTTACATTCGATGACCTTGAGCGCGCCGTCGCGGACGTCACGCTTGAACTCGACGTTGCCCACGCCGCGCAGCCCCACATGTCGGAAGAGCCGCAAGCCGAGGTCGCGGGCCTCCGGGTTCCAATCGGTCACGTGATAGCACGCCAGACCGCGGTTCTTCGGGTAGCGGCGGATGATCCGCTTCGTGAAGTCGCAGAGCGGCACGCCCTCGGCGTCAACGTACGTGTAGTAGCTGCACAGGAGGTCGTCGGGGCCCGGGATCTCCTCGAGAAGGATGACCTCGAGGTCGTGCTCGCGAACGCGGGCGTAGACCTCGAGGAGCTGCTCGAAGCTGGTGACGCGGAAGAACTTGTCGTGAAAGACCGCCTGGAACCGGTGCGAATACAGGGGCTTGACGATGAGCGGGTACACGTACTCGCGCTCATGGGCGCGCACCTCCTCGGCAGACGCGGCCTTCCAGAACAGCGGCGTCGGCACGCCGGCGGCGCGCGCCTGCTCGTAGGTGGAGAGCTTGCTGAGCAGGCTCCGCTGCGCCTGCGCGTCGGAGATGTCGAGGACGAACTTGCCGGCCAGCTCCTCGCGATGCTCGATGAGGAGCTCGAGACCTGCGTCGGAACAGGAGAGCAGCACCGCCCCGCGGAGTGCCTCCGACGCGGAGCCGAGCAGGAAGCGTGCCCACGCTTCCTGGGGAGTCCCGGCCGGCGGCAAGGCGATCGTGTGGGCGTAGCGGGAGTGGTCGGACGGGGCGTCGGGGAGCACGTGGACGGTGACGCCGCTGCGCCCCAGGCTACGCGCTACGGAGAGGGCGTTGCCCATGGCGCCGCCCATCAAGATCGCGGCGGGGGTAGCGCTCAAGCGGCCCCCCTCACGAGACGCTGGAGGATCATGCTGGCGACGGGCACACCGTCGCCGCGGCGCACGTAGTGGTAGTAGTAGCCGGGCGTCGTGTTGACCTCGAGGACGATCCCACCCGACTCGGCGAGCGAGACACCCGGGTCCCGGGTGATGATGTCGACGCCGGCGAGGCGGGCGCCGACCGCTGCGGCAGCCGCGGCGCCCGCCTCGACGAGCGCGCCGCAGAGCCTGGCGGCGGCGGCTTCGTTATCCTCACGGCGGTTGTCGTTGATGACGGTCTTGATCTGGACCCAGTCGCCTGCAGCAGGTACCGAGCGCAGGCCGAGGCCCTGCCCGCGAAGCGTGTTCTTGAGATCGCGGTCAACGTGCACCAGGGACTGAGCCGCGTCGCTGCCGCGTCGCGCGCGATCGGCGTTGTCGGCGGCGACCAGCTGCGCGATGCTCGAGCGACCGTCGCCGCACACGCGCGGCGGGCTGCGGAGCACGGCGTCGAGCAGTTCTCCGTCGAAGTACAGGAGGCGGTAATTGTCGCCCGCGGCCTGTTCTTCGACGACCACGTCGTCCGACCAGGCGCCGGCGCGAGCCATCGCCCTTGCCAGGTGGGTCTCGCCGGCCACACCGGTGGTGACGCCGGCGCCGGCGGCGCCGCCGAGCGCCGGCTTGACCACGCACGGCACAGCCAGGCTGGCGGCGAAGACGCTCGCGGCCGCGAGATCGTCGTAGTGGCAGACGGTATGCCGCGCGACCGGGAGACCGCGGGCGGCCAGCAGGCGATACACCAGCGGCTTGTCGCCGGCGACCGCGAGGGTCACCGGGTCGTCGAGCGACGTGAGATTGTCGCGCACCCGCAGCAGGAGGTCGCCATGGCGGATGTCGAGAAGTCCGTCCCGGAGCTCCTCGACCGTCGCCCCCACGCTGGCGGCCGCGTCGGCCCACGCACTGCGGTAGAAGCGCGCACGCTGCGCGGCGACGTCACCACTGGCGTGCGTGCGCCTCACGAGCCGTCGCCCTACCTTGTCGTAGAGCCACAGCGGCCCGATCACCCGGCGTGTGATAAAAGCAGGCGTCATCCTGGCGTCACGGCTCGACGATGCAGCCGCCGTCGTCCAGAAGATCATCGACCCACTTGTTGGAGAACACGCCCTTCTTGACCCCCGCAAAGTACTCGCGGTTCGACTCCTCGAACGCCAGCAGCCGCTCGAGGATCTCCGCGGCATTCTCGCGCGGGACGACGACGACGCCGAACCCGTCGGCCACGACGATGTCGCCGGGGTTCACGACGACGCCCCCACAGCAGATGGGGTAGTTGATCTCGCCCGGCCCTCTGTGCAGGGGCCCGACCGGGGTGGTGCCGCGGGCGAAGACCGGGAAGTCCAGCGGCAGGATCTCGGGCAGGTCACGGATGTACCCGTCGACCACAAATCCGCCGAGCCTTCGATGCCTCGCCTTCGTCGAGATGAGCCCGCCGAGCGCGGCGTTCATGCGCGAGGCGCCGGCGTCGACCACGACGACGTCGCCGGGCCGGGCGATGTCGAGCGCCTTGTGCACCATGAGATTGTCCCCTGGGAAGACCTTGACGGTGCAAGCCGGGCCGACGAGCGTGTGGTCACCCGTCACGCAGTGGATCGCCGACGTCAACGCGTACAGGCGGTTGAGCTGGTCGGAGATGTCGGGCGAGTCGAACGCCGCGAAGCGGCGCACCAACTCGCCCTCGAGGCGTTCGAACGACAGCTTTACCCGGAACCCCGGGCCAGGATTGAGCTCTGCCGACTTGGGCTTGTTGGGGGCGGATTTCGAGGGCTCCAAGGCGGTGCTCCTTCTGGTCGCGGGCTCGTTGCCGCCGCCAGTTTATCCTAGCCGCCGGTAGGCTGACGCAATCCTCGGCGCAGTCGATACCAGCAGACTGCTGAAATAGCCACCGGCTCACCCGTCCGGCGGCGGTCCGCAGCCTTGGCTGAGCTACTCAGACCAGATTGCCCGAGGAGCCCTCTTCCTGGTACGGGTTGTCGTACGAGCCCCGGCGCGCGTCGTTCCAGGTCGTAGTGCGCCAGTCCATGCCGTGGCTCTCGCCCCACCACGCGACGCCGCCGCCGGGGGCGGCGGCGATCACCCTGTTGCCGCGGAAGACGCCGCCGTGCACGCCGTCCGCGCACACCACCTGCGCCGTGGCATTCATGGGGACCTTCTGAATGTGCACCGACGCGTCGAGGCGGTTGCCGGTGAAGACCCAGCCGGAGTCGGTGCTCACGTGCATCTGCAGGTTGAGCAGCGCGCCGCGGCACTGGTACACCGTGTTGTTCGTGAAGCGGAAACGGCGCACGCCGTTGCACTCGACGCCGGCGCCGTACGGCTGGCTGAGATTGGTGCCGGCGCCCTTGACGATGGTGTGGTCCACGCGATTGTCCACGCAGCCCGTTCCCCCGTCGAACGAGATCGCCTCGGAGCCCTGCGGGGAGAAGATGCAGCGCAGGATCTTGATGCCATGGTAGCCCCCCGTGGAGCTCACGGGACGGCTCGTGCACTCGAAGCCCATGCGCTTCTGAGGAAGGATGCGACAGCGAAGGAAGGTGATGTCGTGGATGTTGCCGCCGTTGTCGTTGATGGAGATGCCGTTCCACGGCCCAGACGCGATGACGCAGTCGCGGAACGTGATGTCGCGGCAAGCTCGCGTGAGCTCGAGGACGGCTCTGTTGGCGCTACCGCCCGTGAACTTCACGTGGTCGTAGATGCGGTCGTGGGTCCCGGACGGGATGCGCGCGTTGCGGATGGTCTTGTGCGAGATGATCTGGGTGGCTGCGGCCGGGGAGGCGGCGACTGCGGTGAGGATGGCGATGACGACTGCCAACTCTAAGAGTCTACGGCTGATGCGTCGCAAAACGAAGCTCCTTTGCTGCGGGGGTTAGGGGCGGCAAGGGGCGCGTCGCGGCCGACACTATCACGCGGCCGGCAGTGGCACGAGGCGCGGGCCGCCCCAGTTCGACGTGCAGGGTGAGCACACCGGCAGGTAGGGATCAGGACATGCCAGACGTCTTGATACTGCCGGGTTCCACACACCCGCGGGCACGATACACGACCCTCTTCTGAACGAGAAGGCCCGTACGCCTTCGAGGATGACGTACGACTTCCTGTGCCCTTACAGGGGCGGAGCTTTCTACACCACATTGCGGGACTCGACTCGCGTTGCGTCCGATATCCTCCCGACAAGCACCAGCCAACACCTGCCGGTGCCGCCCAAGCGCACCCATGTCGGTGGACCTCGGAGGCCCGCCCCGCTCAGCGGCGTTTTCCTCGCTGCAGCACTCACTCCAGACCGGCGTTCTTTCGCATCCTGCTAGAATAGGCGTGAGCATGTCCGAGCCCAGCGCACCAGCCGAACGAGGAGCCGCGTCCTTCGCGGACCTGGGCGCAGTCGTCTACCCAGCGAACGTCCCGGCAGGCCTCGCGGACGAGCTGCCCGGCCTGTACGGTAGCCTTTTCTGCACCGAGCCGTGGTTCCGCATCTTCGACGACGTCGAGGCCACCGGCGCCTGCATCCTCGAGCAGCCCCGTCACGTGCTGCTCTTCTGGCGTGATGGGGACACCATCGAGGTGCTCAACAAGGCGTTCCCGATGGCGGCTGCGGACGCCGCGCGCGCCTGCAGGGCGCTGTTCCGCGCCCTGCCCGGAGCGCGGCGCATCCACCTCGAGGTCATGTTCCCGCCGGTCGAGCTGCCGCTGCCCAAGCGCGTACTCTACTCGTCCGAGGACATGGTCATCGACCTGCCCGCGACGGTCGACGAGTACTACGCCTCGCTCGGCAAACGCACGCGCAAGAACGTGCGCAACTTCGAGAACCGCCTGCGGCGCGAGCACCCCGACACCACCACGAGCGTCTCGGTCGTCGGCGAGCGCGCCCGGGAGGTGGTCGACCAGTTCCTCGACTGGCATCTCATGCGCGCCGAGCAGCGCGGCATCGTCTCGGGCTACGTGAGCAAGCCGCGGCAGGCGGCGCAGACGACGGCGCTTGTGCGGGAGGGCGCGGAGGCCCTGATCACGACCATAGATGGCCGGCCGGCGGCCCTCGAGTTCCTCTTCTACGTCGGACCCGACGCGAACCTGTACGCGGGGTCCTTCGACGACAGGTACAGCGACCTCAACCTCGGGTTCCTGTCCACCTACTGGGCCGTCGGCGAGACCATCGGGCGAGGCGCGCGGCGCTGCCACCTGCTCTGGGGCACCGACTACTACAAGACGCTTCTCGGCGCGCGCCCGCAGAAGGCCACGCGGCTGTCGGTGTTTCGCTCTCACCCGGCACGGCTACACTCGCTCACGGAGGCCCGGGAAGTGGCCTGGAGGAACCTCGGACGGAGAGGTCAGCATGACTACTGGAGGGCGCGCCACGCAGCCGGAAGGGTCGTCAGATCGTTCACGGCCCGCGACGGCCCCGGGCCCGAGTGACCCCGCCGGCGGCGCGGCGGCGTCCGTCCAGTACCCCGATCTCGGGGCCACTGTCTCCCCCTGGAGCGTCCCCGACGGCGTAGCCGACGAGCTGCCGGAGCTCTACGGGAGCCTGCTGTCCACAGCCGACTGGTTTGCCACGGAGGACAGGGTCGAGGCGTCGGGAGCGGTCGTCCTGGACCAGCCGCGGCACGTCCTGCTGTTCTACCGGGACGGCGACACCGCCGAGATCCTCAACAAGGAATTCGCCATCGGGCCCAAGGCTGCGGCGCGCGCCTGCAGGGCGCTCTTTCGCGCCCTTCCCGACGCGCGCCGCATCCATCTCGAGGTGCTGTTCCCGCCGTGGGAGCCGCAGTTCCCGAAGCGCATCCTCTACTGGACCGACCACATGGTGATCGACCTGCCCGACACGGTGGACGCGTACACGGCGTCGCTGGGCAGCAGAACGCGGCGCGAGCTGCGCCGCAAGGACAAGCGGTTGCGCGCCGATCACCCCGACATCTCCACCGAAGTCGTCACCCCGGTCACCGACAGCGACGCACTCATGCGCACGTTCATCGCGTGGAAGAACAGCCGCTTCAACGCGCGGCGAATCCACCATCTGGCAGGACAAACCCGACCTTACCCCCGGCTTCGTGGAGCTCCTCCACCGGCGCGGCGAGGCGCACATCACGCGCATCGACGGCGAGCAAGCGGCCATCGACTTCCTCTTCCCGGTGGGACGGTCGGTCTACGCGCTCCAGTCCGGGTTCGACCCTCGCTACGAACCGTACAGCCTCGGATTCCTGAGCACGTACAGAAGCGTCTGCGACGCGATCGTGAAAGGCGCCGACAGGCTGAGCCTCCTCTGGGGCACACCGGGCTACAAGGCGCAGCTGGGAGCCGTGCCGAAACGGGCCATGCGCCTGTCGATCTTCCGCGCGCAGACCGACAGGCTCTACTCCCTCGACAAAGGCTGGGAGGTAGCCTGGCGGAACCTGCGTCGCAACGGGCAGCGCGACTACTGGCGCGCCCGGCACGCCGCCGCCAAGCGCGTCAGGGCGCTCGCCACGTGGCGTGAGGCGGGCGTCGAGCAGCGGCGGGTGCGGCGTGGCTGAGACGGTCTACCCGGACCTCCAGGCGACCGTCTTCCCCGACGCAGTGCCCGCCGGGGTCGCCGACGAGCTGCCCGACCTCTACAGCAGTCTGCCCTGCACGCTCGAGTGGTTCGCCTGCCACGACCGCCTCGAGCCACAGGGGGCGTGCGTGCTCGACGGTCCCCGCCATGTGCTGCTCTTCCGCGTCGAAGGCGACACCGTCGAGGTCCTCAACAAGACGTTCCGCATCGCGCCGGCCGATGCGGCGCGCGCCTGCGGGGCGCTCTTCCGCGCCCTTCCGCAGGCGCGCCGCATCCACCTCGAAGTCATGTTCCCGCCCGCCGAGCTGCGCCTCGCGCGGCGGACGCTCAATTCCACCGACCATATGGTCGCCCACCTCCCCGGCAGCGTCGAGGCGTACACCGCCACGCTCGGCAAGAGCACGCGTCAGAACCTCCGCCTGTACGAGAACCGCCTGCGGCGCGATCATCCCGACGTCTCTGTCCGGACCATCCGACCGGCTGAGCGGAGTCGGGAGCTCTTCGACCGCTTCCTCGAGTGGAAACGCGAACGCTTCGCCGCCCAGGGCCGCGCCATCATGTGGGACACCGAGACCGGCCTCTCCGAGGGGTTCGTCGAGCTGGCGCGGCGGCGCGGCGAAGTCCAGCTGGTCTCCGCCGGGGGCGACGACCTCTCCATCCTCTTCGCGTTCCCGGTCGGCCACGCCATGTACGGCGCGCAGGCCGCGTTCCGGCCCGACTGCGAGCGGTACCGCCTCGGTCTGCTAGCCTACTACTGGCTCGCCGGCGACGCGATCGGCCGCGGTCTCTCGGAGCTCAACCTCATGTGGGGCACCGGCTAGTACAAGGAGAGGCTGGGAGCAAGGCCCAAGCGCGCGACGCGCGTCTCGGTGTTCCGCTCCCAGCAGGCGCGCGTGTACTCTCTGGACGAAGCCACCGAGATCGCCGTGCGCAACGTCAAACGCGCCGGCAAGCGGTATTATTGGAGCGCGCGGCACGCGGCCGGAAGAGCGACGCGAGCGGTGACGGGCCACTCGAAGCCCGGCGCGCGGACCTAGGGGGTCAACAGTGGGGCAGGCCGTCGAGTACACGGATCTGGGCGCCACCGTGCACCGGGACGGCCTGCTGGACGGCGCAGCCGCCGAGCTCGACGGCCTGTACGAGAGCCTCATGAGCACCGCCGACTGGTTCGCCACGCGCGAGTCTGTCATGCCCGACGGCGCCTGCCTCCTCGACCGACCCCGGCACGTGCTGCCCTTCACGATCGACGGCGACACGGTGGAGGTGTTGAACCGGACATTCGCAATCGCGCCCGCCGACGCCGAGCGCGCCTGCGAGGCGCTCTTTCGCGCCGTGCCGCAGGCGCGCCGCATCCACTTCGACGCCATGTTCCCACCCGGGCGGCTCAGGCTGCCCACGCGCCGGCTCGAGACGACCGATCACATGGTCGTGGACCTGCCGGCGGGCACGGAAGCCTACCGCGCGTCGCTGGGCAAAAGCACGCGGCAGAACCTGCGGCTTTACGAGAACCGCCTGCGCCGCGGCTACCCGGACGTGCACACGGAGGTCATGATCCCGGGTGACCGGGGGCGGGAGCTTGTCGACCGCTTCGTCTCGTGGAAGGTCGATCGCTTCAAGGAGCTGGGCCGCACGACCTACTGGGAGTTGGAGCCTGACATGGCGGAGCGCTTCACCGAGCTGCTTCGCCGCCGCGGCGAGGCTCACGTGACGAGCGCCGGCGGCGCTGAGGCGGCCATCTCGTTCGTCTTTCACGTCGGCGGCTCCGCCTTCGCCCTCGAGACGGCGTTCGCTCCGGCCTTTGAGCACTGCCGCCTCGGCTTCTTGGCGCAGTACTGGGTTGTGTGCGACGCCGCGGAGCGCGGCGCCGCCTGCGTGCACCTGATGTGGGGGACGCCGACGTACAAGGGGCGTCTCGGCGCCACCCCGCGCCCGGCGACGATGCTCTCAGTCTTCCGCCACCAGGGTTCGCGCCTGTGGTCGCTCGACGAGGCGGCCTGCGCTGCGAAGGCGCGTCATCCGCGCGCCGCGGAGCGCTACGAGGCGGCGCGCCGGGCCGCGCGACGGACCGCGGCGTCCGCCAAACGGCGGGCAGTTTCCCTCATGGCTCGACGGTGAGGACACGACTGTGACGATCACCCAGCCAACGACCGCGTCGCCCGAGGGGACGCTGGTGTTCCCCGACCTGCGCGCCACCGTCTACCTGGCCTCGGTCCCCAACGGCCTCGCAGAAGAGATCGACCAGCTCTACAGCAGCCTCTTCACGACCATGGACTGGTTCGCGACCCACGACGACGCCGAGCCGACCGGCGCGTGCATCCTCGAGCGGCCCCAGCACGTCCTGCTGTTCTACGTGAAGGGTGACACACTCGAGGTGCTCAACAAGGCTTTCGAGATCGCGCCACAGGACGCGCGGCGCGCCTGTACGGCGCTCTTTCGCGCCGTCCCCCGGGCGCGCCGCATCCACCTCGAGGTCATGTTCCCGCCCGCGGAGCTCCGCCTGCCCCTGCGCACACGCTACGTCACCGACCACATGATGATCGACCTGCCTGACACCGTCGACGCATACTACGCGTCGCTGGGCAGAAGCATGCGGCGCAACCTGCGCAGCGCGCGAAATCATCTGCGCCGCGACCACCCGGACGCGGCGACGGCCATCGTCGTGGCCGGAGACGATGGAAGCGCCCTGCTCGAAGACTTCCTCACGTGGAAACGGGCGCGCTTCGGCGAGAAGGGCCGCACCACGTACTGGGACGACAAGCCGGATCTCGTCGGACGCTTCGTTGAGCTCCTGCGCCGGCGCGGCGAAGCCCACGTCACGACCATCGGGGGCCGCCGGGCGGCCATCAACTTCGTGTTCCCTGTGGGCGACACGCTCTGCGCACAGGAGTCGTCGTTCGATCCACGCTACGAGCGCGCGCAACTGGGTCTGCTCAGCCAGTACGAGGTCGTGACCAACGCCGTCGAGCGAGGCGCCGCGCGTATGAACCTCCTCTGGGGCAGCGCCTCGCACAAGCGGCACTTCGGCGCCGTGGCCCATCGCGCCGCGGCGCTGTCGGTCTTCCGCGACCAGACCGCCCGGCTGTGGTCGCTGAACGAGGCTGCGGGCGTCGCGCGGCGCCGGCTGCGCCGCGCCGCGCATGCCTATTACTGGAAGACGCGGCACGCGGCGGGAGACGCGGTACGGGCGCGGCGGCGCCGGGCTGCGCGGGACGCGCGTGGCGGCGACACGCCTCCCGCGTGACTGGAACGCCGGCGAATGGCCGGCGTTGCCAGTTCCGCGCACGCGGCGCCGGATCGCGGCCGTGACCACCCGCGCCAAACGGGTTAGTCTAGGTCGCCGGGGCGCAAACGGAGAGTAGAGGGCGGCGGCAGAGAGACGGAGGCAAGACGGGCATGAGGGGATGCGGGCGAAGCGGCTCGACGGCCGCGGCGAACGGTTGTGAGCGGTTTCCGGACCTCGGGGCCACGGTACACTGCGCGGAAGCCCCGGAGGAGCTTGCCGAAGAGCTGCCGGAGCGCTACAGCAGCTGCTTCTCAGTGGTCGAGTACTTCGACCTCTACGACCGCCCCAGCCAGATGTGCGCCGTCGAGCTCGACGACCCCCACCATGTGGTCCTCTTCACGGTCAAGGGGCGGACCGCCGACGTGCTGAACAAGGTCATCGACATCGAGCCTGAGGCGGTCCACCGGGCTGAAGAGGCGATATTTCGCGCCTTCCCCGGCGTCAAGCGCGTCCGCGCCGAGATCAAGTTCCCGCCGGAGGAGCTGCGCGGTCCGGCGCGCGTCACGCTCCGCAATGACGACCTCGTCATCGACCTGCCTGCGACAGTGGCTGAGTACCGAGCGTCCCTTGGCAAGCGCACGCGGCAGAACATCAACCAGTACACGAACCGGCTGGGCCGCGCCCACCCCGACTTTCACCTCGTGCGGTTCGAGCGAGATGAGATCTCGTTCGAGCTGGTCGAAAAGGTGGCCCAGTGGAACACCGTGCGCATGCGGCGGCGCGGACTGGTGTCCAGCTTTGAAGCGCAGCCGGCAACGATGGGACCGCTCTGGAGCCTGCTGCAGCGGTACGGTCTCGCGCTCTGCGGATACATCGGCGACCAGTGCGTCGCCGCGCAGCTGGTCCTGTGCGTGGGCCGGGACACGTGGGTGCACACAGTCAGCTTCGACTCGCGGTACGAAGACATGCATCTGGGGCTGCTCATGGCCTACTTCACGGTCGTGGAGAGCATCGAGCGCGCGTGCTCGCGCGTGCACATGCTGTGGGGGACGCCGGTGTACAAGCAGCGCCTTGGTGCCAAGCCGGTGCCGGCGTATCAGGTGTCGCTGTTCCGCGCGCGGTCTTACAAGATCTTGTTCGCGCGCGAGAAATGGCACAAGGACGAGCTCAACCGCATCTACTGGCGCACCCGGCACGGCGTCAAGCGAACGGTCGTAGGGATCGCCGGCGTCGTGCGCGGCTCGCAGCCCGATGATCAGCGCCCGGCCTGACCGCGCCTGCCCTGGACGCAGGTAACGCTCGCGCTGCGGCGTCTTTCACGCACGGCCTGCACCCTCGACGATGAATCCTCCGAAGGCTAGTATGATGCACGCGCCGGCATAAGCACGCGGGGCGTGCTACTCGGAAGCGGCCGGCGATAGGAGGACCGCACGTGAACTCAGGCAAGGCGCGACGGGCAGTAGCCCACGCGGCAAAACAGGCATTCGCGTTGGCCGGGCTCGACGTCTCACGTCGTCCGCCGGACGACGAACCTGTGCTCTCCCGATTCGATCGGCGGCGCGACAAGCTGATGCAGGGCAGCCAGGTCGACGTCGTCCTCGATGTCGGCGCGAGCCGGGGCTTTTTCGGACTTGCGCTCAGAGCGGCCGGGTATCGAGGCCCCATCGTCTCGTTCGAACCACTTCCTGATTCGTTTGCCACACTGGAACAACGCGCCCGGGACGACGCCTCGTGGACAGTCGAGCGACTGGCGCTGGGCAACGCCGACGGCGAGGCAGTGATCCACGTCGCCGGCAATGCCGTCAGCAGCAGCCTCCTTCCAATGGCCGGGAGACACCTGAGCGCGGCCCCCGAGGCGGGCTACGTCGCCGACGAGAATGTGCCCGCAGCCCGCCTCGACTCAGTCGCCGGCAGATACGTCTCCGAGGCCGCCCGGGCCTACCTCAAGATGGACGTGCAGGGTTACGAGGATCAAGTCTTGCTGGGGGCGGCTGAGACGCTGAGTCGCGTGGTCCTCATCGAGTCGGAGCTCTCGTTGTGCCGCCTCTACGGTGGCCAGATGCTGTGCGTCGACATGATCACGCTGCTTGCGGGGCTCGGCTTTGATCTCGTCGCCGTCGAGGACGCGTTTGTCGAGGCGGCTACCGGCCGCACGCTACAGATCGACGGTATCTTCGCCCGTCGAGCCTGAGCGCAGCCAGATCCGTCACATGCTGTCCAGGCCAAGCGCTGCCGACATGTTCACCGCCACCTCACGATGGTCGTCGAGTTCATCAAACGAGCCGGCGCGGCGCCAGCGCCTTCGTCGCCGCGAACCCGGCCGTCCGAGCGCCGCTCTCGTATTCGTCCTCGCCGCGGCCTTCGCCGCCGCGCTCGTGGCGCTCACCGGCTGCGGGTCAGGCGCCGGCGACCTGCCGGCACGCCCGTCATCCTCGCCGGCCGCAAGCGCCACCCCTTCCTCGAGCACCGCCCCCAAGCCGAAGCCGACCCAGAAGGCGGTGTCGGTGAAGTCATTCGGCGCCAAGGGTGACGGCGCCACCGACGACACCGCCGCCGTGAGGTCGGCGCTCGCCGCTACTGCCGGACAAGGCGTCGCCGTGACCCTCCCGCCGGGTACATACGTGGTCGGCAGCCTCGTCGTGCCGCAGGGTTCGACCCTGCTCGGCCAGGGCACCGGCACGAGTTGGATCAAGGGCCGCGTCGAGATCGGCGGCCGCGTCCGCGTCGCCGACCTCCAGCTGGGAGTGGACGGCGCCGCCCTGCGATTCGCGAACGGCGCCGCCCACACGCTGTTCGAGCGGGTCTCGTTCGTCGGGGGCGGCGGCGTAGACTCCGGTGAGGACCAGGGGGTCATCCGCTTCGCCGGCGGACGATCCGCCTCGTCGATCGCCTTCGTGGACTGCGCCATCGGCGCCAACTCCGCAAACGGCAACGGCGTGAGCATGGTCAGCTACGGCTGGAGCGGCGCCACGTATCGCGACATCTCGTGGCGCCGCTGCCACTTCGCCTCCTCCCCGCGCATGACCTTCGAAGTGATCCAGCGCTCCGACGGCGCGCACGCGCCCAGCGACGGTTATCGCCGCATCGACCTCATCGACTGCGAATTCGAGCCGTCGGGCTCCGAGACCATCTCCTACGACGCGATCGGCGACGGTGGCTACTCGACAATCAGCGGCTGTACGTTCAAAGGCGCCGGATGGAACCGAGCCTACCCGTACGGGCAGGGCATCGAGTTCAACGGCGCCACCGCCATGCGCTTCGTCGGCAACACCGTGTACCGCTGCAGGGGGGCGATGATCAATCACTCGGGCGGCGACGGGGTGACCACGGGTACGGTGATCGCGCACAACCTCTTCGATGGGACGGTCACGCACATCACCGCCGTCCCCACCCGCCCGACGCAGACCATCTACTTCAACGGCGTGTCGGGCGCGCGTTTCCACGACAACGTCATCCGCACCGACGTGGGCGGCGAGCTCGCCTACATCGACTCCTCGTCCGACGACCTGTTCGCGCACAACTCCTGGACCGACGAGCGCCCGGCCGGAAGCGCCTTCGCCTGCCTGGTGCTCACGGACGCGAGCCGGGCCGTCACCTTCGACGGCGAGCGCTTCACGACCGCCGCGGCGGGCGCCGCGGCTTACGTGCAGAGCGGCACGACGGGGACGCTGTTCAAGGACTGCGTGTTCGTACTGACGGCGGGCGCCACGCCGGTCCGGTACGACCCCGGCCTGACGGTCGAGATGTCTGGGACCAGGACGGACTGAGCACACGACCCACACCGAGGAGCCATGACGAAGACAGCCCTTATCACCGGCATCACCGGGCAGGACGGCGCCTACCTCGCCGAGCTGCTCCTCGGCAAAGGATACGTGGTCCACACAGAGCCACGTGCAGGTGAGCTTCGAGACGCCCGAGTACACGGCCAATTCGGACGCGCTGGGCACGCTGAGGTTGCTCGAGGCCTTGCGCATCCTCGGCCTGCAGCGCGCGTGCCGTTTCTACCAGGCCTCGACCAGCGAGATGTTCGGCCTGGTGCGCGAAGTGCCGCAGACCGAGACGACACCCTTCTACCTGCGCTCGCCGTACGGGGCCGCCAAGGTCTATGGGTACTGGATCACCGTCAACTACCGTGAGGCGTACGGCCTGCACGCGTCAAACGGCATCCTGTTCAACCATGAGAGCCCGCTGCGCGGCGAGACGTTCGTGACGCGGAAGATTACGCGCGCCGTGGCCCGCATCGCCCTTGGTTTCCAGGACGTGCTCTACCTCGGCAACCTGCACTCGCGACGGGACTGGGGTCACGCACGCGACTAGTGCGGGCGATGCACCTCATGGTGCAGCAGGACGGGCCCGACGACTACGTGATCGCCACGGGCGAGCAGCACAGCGTGCGCGAGTTCGTCGAGCTCGCCTTGGCGGAAGCGGGCGCCACCCTTGAGTTCTCCGGCGAAGGGGCCGACGAGGTGGGGCGCATCGTCGCCGTCGACGAAGCGGTGCTGCAGGCCGCCTGCGGCGCCGACAGCGCCGCCGAATGCGACGGCGGTAGCGGCGCCCCTGTGTTCGCCCCCGGCTCTGTCGTAGTCCGCATCGACCCGCGCTACTTCCGACCCACCGAGGTCGAGACGCTGCTTGGCGACGCCACCAAGGCACAGCGGCAGCTGGACTGGCGGCCGACGATCCGTTTCCCCGAGCTCGTCCGCGAGATGATGCGAGAGGACCTCGCCCAGGCGCGGCGTGACGGCGTACTTCGGGCAGGCGGCTTCGAGGTGCGCGAGCCGCGGGAGTGAGACGGGCCGGCCCCGGGCGCTACGCGCCCCCCGTCGGCCCCCGCGGTCAGTACGCCCCGCGTTTCTGAACGATCGCCGGCACCGTCTGCAGCAGCAGCTTGATGTCCCAGCTCAGACTCCAGCCGGTGACGTACATGTAGTCGAGCCTGACCATCTCGTCGAAGGGGATATCACTCCGCCCGAGCACCTGCCACAGCCCGGTGATGCCGGGCGTGATGTCGAGGCGCTTCTGCGTCCAGCCGCGGCACTGCTTGGCTTCTTCCACCCACAAGGGCCGCGGCCCGACGAGACTCATGTCGCCCTTCATCACGTTGATGATCTGCGGCA
>Ga0209429_10000522_pt1 | contig 25389 bp, 20 predicted proteins | sample BarGraNGADG00212_3_FD_184493 | JGI IMG/M metagenome (GOLD analysis project Ga0209429, IMG submission 184493) | Arctic peat soil microbial communities from Barrow, Alaska - Barrow Graham LP Ref core NGADG0004-212 (SPAdes) (version 2) | ecosystem: Environmental > Terrestrial > Soil > Wetlands >...
CAAGCCCGGCTTGTGAGTGCCCTTTCTGAAATCAAACGCCGCTATTCCAAAGATCCGGCAGGACTTCTTGATCACGAGTATATTCATCCGCAGGTGCAGATGACTCCGCAGAATGCATTTTATGCGGCAAAGACATCCCTTCCGCTTATGTCATGTGTCGGCCGGATATGCGGGGAATCGGTCATGTGCTATCCGCCGGGCATCCCGATTGTAGCCCCCGGAGAAATCATCACTCAGGAAATTGTTGACTACATCGTGTATGCCAAGGCAAAAGGAAGCTCCATGACCGGCACGGAAGACATAAATGTCAACGAGATCTGCGTGGTTAACGAGTAAAACAGGAGGAAACCCGATATGGAATTATGGTTTACTGAAGAGCATACGGAGAACGTCCGCTTTTCCATCAAGATAGAAAAGACCCTGCACACGGAACAGAGCGAGTTTCAGCGAATTGACGTTTTCGATTCCAAAGAATTCGGCCGCTGCCTGACGCTCGACGGACTGATGATGGTCACGGAGAAAGATGAATTCATCTATCATGATATGATTGTTCATGTTCCGATGGCAACCAACCCGAACATCAAAAAGGTTCTTGTAATCGGAGCCGGCGACGGCGGAACCGTACGCGAGCTTACCCGCTACAGCGGAATCGAACATATCGATCTGGTTGAAATCGACGAGCGCGTCGTAGATGTCTGCCGCGAGTATCTTCCGCAGCTTGCCTGCAGATTTGATGACCCCCGCGTCGCGATGCACTTTGAGGACGGACTCCGGTTCATCCGCACCTGCGAAAACGAATATGACCTGATTATTGTAGACTCGACCGACCCGTTCGGCCCCGGGGAAGGCCTTTTCACCAAGGAATTCTATGGCAACTGCTACAAGGCCTTGAATGATACCGGGATCCTGGTAAACCAGCACGAAAGCCCCTATTATGAGAAAGATGCGGAGGCTATGAAACGCGCACACAAACGCATTGTAGAATTTTTCCCGATTTGTGAAGTCTATCAGGCTCACATTCCGACCTATCCGTCGGGACACTGGCTGTTCGGCTTCGCTTCGAAAAAATATGATGCCGTCGCAGATCTCGATGCCGATGCATGGAACGCACTCGGACTTACGACCGGATACTACAATACCAGGCTCCATATTGGATCTTTTGCGCTGCCAAACTATGTAATAGAGCTGCTGAATTCATAAAAACCGTAAGCAGACATACCTGTCATTTTGATACGTTTTATGCTGTATGCACCAGATATTCACTCATGCAATTATGTACAATTATATTGAAACAGTATATAATAAACATCGATGTATAAGCTATGTGTAATGAATTTGGAGCGGATCGTATGAATATATGTCCCGTATGTAATACAATGAATCCGGAAACTGCGTCATTCTGTGCCGGGTGCGGTACAAAGCGTCCACCTTTTTCTGCAGCGCCCCTGAACCGGCCGGACGAAATACCGTGCGGTTATATTTCGCGGAACGATTTTTCTGATAACAGCAATCAGGCATATTACTATCATCCGGCGCCGGTGCAGTCAAACGGCATGGCTCTTGCATCATTTATCCTCGGAGTGGTATCTTTCCCATTTTCCTGTATTGGCATCCTGTTCATCTTCTTTTTGCCTTTCACATTTATTGCGGGTACCGTAGGACTGGTCCTGGGAATTATTTCATCAAAACGCAAGTCGTCAGGTTTGGGAATTGCAGGAGTTGTCCTGAGCATTGCTTCGATTATTGTTTCACTTGCAGTGATTATTTTATATATTGTCATTTTCGCCTTCGCATTATCCGCGTCAAATACGGCGTCTCTTCCGGAGCTCGGCACAGCCGTATAAGAGAGAACACCTCCTTCCCGGATGTTCATTTTTACGACACAAAAATGCAATCTAAATGATTTTATTTTTAGCGCGTATAATCTCTTGATAATCAGTACATTTGGGGTCACAATGGTGGCATAACCACTAAGGAGATAGATTACATGATTGGTTCCGTACTTTGCAAAATGATTACTTACCTCGGATCAGATACAAAAAGAATTCATCACTCTATGAAGGTATATAGCTTTTCTTACGCACTATGGGAAGAAGAGGCCAGGGTTCAGGGACTTGCAGGAACAGACGAACGAAAAGAGACACTGCTTTTAGCTGCCATCCTTCATGATATCGGACTTCATGAAGCCGAACGGAAATATGATTCCAACGATGGAATATACCAGGAAATGGAAGGACCAGCGGTCGCGGAGGCGCTCCTCGAGGAATGCCATGCCGACCCAAGACTCAGTGCACGGGTCTGCTATCTGGTCGGACACCATCACTCCTACCATCTCATCGATGATTTGGATTTTCAGATTCTGGTCGAAGCAGAGGAACTGGTGAATCTTGAAGAGGACTATGCGGATACACGTGCAATCCTCGCGGCTCGTCAGATCAGTATGAAGACGGCCGGTGCCCAGAAGATTCTGGACAGCTATCTGTTGAATATACCTGCAGGGGACGCATCCCCGGAAGCTGTACTCTGCCGCGCGGCCATATAGCAGGCCAGGCAGGAATCTTTCCTGATCATTTTTATAAAAAAGCAGTCCCGGAGCAATCTGCATTGCTCCGGGGCTGTTTTTTTGCGTCTCGGAAAATACGGCTGCCTGCAAAAGCCTGAAATCTACATATCATCTTCACATCCGGAATGTATAGTCACTTCAGAAGCACAACGCATCTTGCTGGAAGTATCAGCGAACTGCCGGAAAGGAAGACACGGAAATGAGTACAGCGTACACCACGGAAACTTACCCGGTAAGGGGTATGGCATGCACGGGATGCGAAACGATCATCAGGAATACCCTGCTGCGGATGGACGGCGTCAAAGAAGTTGAACCGGATTTTGCGGGCAATGTTGTGAAGATAACATACGACACGGATGTCGCAAGTCTCGGCAGCATTCGGAAGACGCTTGAAAAAGAGGGGTACTTTCTGAAGACCGGGGATAGGGAAGGCGAAGAGCATCTCCCCGCGGATGCAGCGAAGAAGAACGCTTCCGGCAGGGAAAGGGCTCTTTCACCGCTGCAGTTTGCAGGTATTGCAGTCGCACTGCTTGCCGGTTACCTGATCATAAAGAATACAGTCGGATTTTCATTTATTCCTGAGATTACATCATCGATGGGATACGGAATGCTTTTTGTGATCGGTCTTCTTACATCCATTCACTGCGTTGCAATGTGCGGCGGCATTAATTTATCGCAGTGCATGCCCAAAAGCGAAGCAGTGACTACGACAAAAGAGAAAATCAAACCAAGTCTTCTCTATAATCTCGGACGCGTCACGTCCTATACGATTATCGGAGGTATTGTCGGATCTCTTGGTTCAGTCTTCAGTTTTTCCGGGACGGCAAGGGGCGCAGTTGCAATCCTTGCCGGTATATTTATGGTGATCATGGGTATCAGCATGCTCGGTATTTTTCCGTGGCTTAACAAGTTCACTCCCCGGCTCCCGCGGTTCCTGCGCCGGAAAGCAGGAGCGGCAGGAAAGGGAAAAGGTCCGTTTATCGTCGGACTCCTGAACGGGCTCATGCCGTGCGGACCTCTGCAGGCAATGCAGATCTACGCGCTCGGTACAGGAAGTTTTCTGACCGGCGCACTATCAATGTTTTTCTTTAGCCTTGGCACACTGCCATTAATGTTTGGATTGGGGGTATTTATTATGTTTCTAGGAAGTAAATTCACAAAATGGATGGTCGGGATCGGTGCGGTTCTTGTCGTGGTTCTAGGTGTCATTATGTTTACCCGAGGAGCGGCTCTCGCCGGAATCGGAATGCCGAAGCTTGTGTGGAATTCATCGGATCAGACCAGGGCGGCACAGGCGTCGGAAACGTTAACCGATAAAGCCGCAGCAAATGCAGCAGCGGGCACGGATGGAAGCGACGTACAGTACATTACATCCACATTGTCCGCCAATGCATATCCGGATATTACCGTACAAAAAGGCATTCCGGTCGAGTGGACCATCCATGCGGATAAAGGTGTTATTAACGGCTGCAACGGTACGATGGTGATTACTAAGTACGGACTTCAGATCAAGCTCAAAGAAGGCGACAACCTGATCAAATTCACACCAACCGAGACCGGAACGATAACGTATTCCTGCTGGATGGGTATGATTACCGGTCAGATTCAGGTTGATGAGAAGGCATCTGCATCTGACGGACAGACAGATTCCGGTACGGCTGCGGGTGCAGGCCAGGCAGCGGTGACAGCGCAGGAGACCACTTCGTCTGCACAGGCAGGCGTACCGGCCGGCGGCTGCTGCGGATTATAATAATCGCCCGGTTGGCATCAGGCACATACCGGGTGCAGTGAAGAAAAGCAAAAAATGAAAAGGGGAATCCATATGAATGATAATAACCGCATCGAATCCGCAGCAGAGGCTGCGGTACAGGTTCCGGAGCAGACCCAGGCAAGAAGAACCGAACTGGCAATCGAAGGCATGTCCTGCGCTTCCTGTTCCGCAGCTGTAGAGAGAGCCGTAAAAAAGCTTGAAGGCATCAGTCTTGCCCAGGTAAACCTTGCGACAAATACCGGAAGCTTTGCTTATGACCCGGCACTTGTAACACTGATACAGATCAAAACCGCGATAACAAATGCGGGATATACCCCAAAGGATATCGAAGGAGAAAAGACAAGAAATGAACAGGAAGCACGACGTAATAATGAGACCGGAAGGATGCGCCTCCGGCTTATCATAGCCGCCGTTTTTTCCGCTCCGATTCTCTATATAGCGATGTCACACATGTTTCCGCTTCTCGGGCTGCCGATCCCCTATTTTATGGGATCGCACGATTTCCCTCTGGTTTTTGCACTGATACAGCTCGGCCTCACACTGCCGGTTATTTTTGCGGGAAGTAAATTCTATACGCGGGGCATCAAATCCCTTTTTAAGGGGTCTCCGAATATGGATACGCTGGTTGCTATCGGAACCGGAAGCGCATTCCTGTACAGCTTGTTTGCAACGGTCGAGATCTATCTGGGAGAATTTTCTTTTTCAAAATCACTCTACTTCGAATCGGCTGCCGTCGTTATCACCCTTGTAATGCTTGGTAAATATCTTGAGGCGGTCAGCAAGGGCAAGACCTCTGAAGCAATCAAGAAGCTTATGCAGCTGCGTCCGACCACGGCGGTTGTCGAGAGGGACGGACAGGAAATCGAAGTTCTTCTCGATGCGGTCCTTGTCGGAGATACAGTGGTAGTCCGCCCGGGGTCCTCATTCCCGGTCGACGGAATCATACTGCAGGGCATGACAACAGTTGACGAATCCATGCTGACAGGAGAGAGTCTTCCTGTTGAAAAGCAGCCCGACAGTGATGTCACGGGCGGCAGCATGAATGGCGAAGGCCTCATTAAGTACCGTGCGACTCGTGTCGGAGAGGATACAGCCCTTTCGAAGATCATCCGGCTGGTTGAAGAGGCACAGGGTAAAAAAGCCCCGATCGCAAAGCTTGCGGATATTGTGTCCGGCTATTTCGTGCCGATTGTCCTTATCGTGGCGGTACTTGCCGCAGTTGCCTGGGCAATCGCCGGAAAAGACTTCAATTTCGTACTGACGATCTTTGTCTCGGTGCTTGTCATTGCCTGCCCCTGTGCCCTCGGCCTGGCAACGCCTACCGCCATAATGGTCGGCACGGGAAAAGGTGCGGAACTGGGTATTCTCATGAAGGGCGGCGAGGCACTGGAGACTACACACAAAATCAATGCTGTTGTCCTGGATAAAACTGGAACCATCACGGAAGGAAAACCGAAGCTTACCGATATCAGGACCTACGGACTTTCCGAACAGCTGGCACTTCTTCTGTGTGCTTCCGCAGAACGCGGGTCTGAGCATCCGATTGCCCGTGCGATCGTGGAAAATGCAATTGAAAAAAATATTGAACTCCTGCAGCCCGAATCGTTCCAGGCTATCCCGGGACGGGGAATAGAAGCCGTTGTCGACGGAAGAACAGTACTGGCCGGCAATAGTAAACTGATGACGGAAAATGACATTGACATAAGGGACGCATCTGCGGATGCCGCCGCACTGGCACGCATGGGCCGGACACTTATGTATGTCGCTGTGAACGGACAGCTTTCCGCCCTGATGGCCGCCGCCGACACTGTCAGGAAAACAAGCAGGGAAGCGATTGCCAAGCTGAAAAGCATGGGTATCGAAGTCTATATGATCACAGGCGACAACGAGAACACAGCGAAGGTCATCGCGGCAGAAGTAGGTATTGACCACGTCCTTTCGGATGTCCTTCCCGGTGAAAAAGCAGGCGAGGTCAAGCGCCTTCAGGAAAGCGGCAAAAAAGTCGCGATGGTCGGTGACGGCATCAACGATGCGCCCGCCCTTGTGCAGGCAGATGTCGGCATGGCGATCGGGACAGGCACGGACGTAGCCGTAGAATCGGCTGATGTCGTTCTGATGCGCGGCGACTTGAATGAAGTCCCCGCTGCGATTGCCCTGAGCCGCGCGACAATCAAAAACATCAAGCAGAATCTGTTCTGGGCTTTTGTCTACAACCTTCTGGGAATTCCTTTCGCAGCCGGCGTCGTATATCTTTTCGGCGGCCCGCTTTTAAGCCCGATCTTTGCCGGGGCCGCGATGGCATTCAGCTCCGTATCGGTCGTATCAAATGCACTTCGCCTGAGACGATTCAAGATCAGATAATATCCGGATGCGTAAGGTTCGATTTATTTTCAAAGCACATATCAACCACAACCGGGACAATTGTACCCGATTACATTCAGGAGGAATATATTATGAAAAAGTTACTTGCAGGATCAGCTCTGGTACTCTCTCTGGCCGTGATAGCGGCGGGCTGTTCGGCGGCCGACGTGGTTCTCAAGTACAGTCCGGCATCTTTTACCAAAATAGTCGGCACGTACCCGGATCTTGTAACGGACACAACAAAGACGGACCATTATTACTCAATTACCGTTGACGGGGAAACAACACTCAAAATCAGTCACGACTACTCTTTGACAGGTGCGAATGATATCATGATAGTAACTCCGCTTCAGCCTTTTGCTGATGCGGGACTGGATACATCGAAACTGAGTGCGGGTTACTCTGTTTCCGGCGGTCTTCTGGAACTGACGGCCGACTACGGCAATGGAACCGGCATGAAAGATACTGTCACGGATTCGCTTTTTGACAGTGTCAAATCAGACAGAACGATGCTTACGTATCATGGTGCACTTGACCATTACGGCATCAAACTGACAAACGGTAAGTTCGAGTACGCAAAAGACTACACGGATAATGACAAAGATATCGTATTCGTCCTTGCGGCAGATCCTCTTACGGCACTCGGAGTTGATGTGAATAACGTCAGCGGCTGGACATTTAAGACGATGCAGAATGAAGACGGAAGTTCTGTCGATGTACTTCTTAAGGCATATGACCTGGACGCCAAATAGAAACCGAATCAGTTTCATAAGGCCCGAACATACAAAAATGAGGAACTCTTTGTGACACAGAAAAAAACGATCCTCATCGTCGATGACGAAGTCAAAATTGTTGAAGTTGTAAAATCGTATCTGGAAAACTCCGGATACCGTGCCGAGTGCGCCTATAACGGCGCGCAGGCACTGCAGCTTTTCGACACTTGTGCGCCGGTCCTTGTGATCCTCGACCTTATGCTTCCGGATATGAGCGGGGAGGATGTCTGCCGCGTAATCCGGAAAAAATCGAAAACCCCGATCATCATGCTTACAGCCAAAGTGGAAGAGGAGAATATCATCGGCGGGCTCACACTCGGAGCCGACGATTATATTACCAAGCCGTTCAGCCCCCGCCAGCTTATGGCCCGGATCGAAGCCGTCCTTCGAAGGATACCCGGAGACATATCGGCACCGTCAGTTGATTTTTCTTATAATGACGGGGAACTGGTCATTGATGACCTGCGGCATGAAGTGCGTAAGCGCGGTGTGAATGTTCTTCTGACCCCGAATGAATACAAAATTCTGCTGACACTGGCCAAATATCCGGCACGGGCTTTTTCGAGAGATGAACTGATTGCGTTCGCTCTGGGTGATGAATTCAACGGATTTGACCGGGTCATAGACACACATATCAAGAACATCCGGCAGAAGCTCGGGGATGACAGTAAATCCCCGGAATATATCATTACGGTTCACGGGACCGGATACAAATTCGGCAGGGAGTAACAGATGACGGGGGAAAAAATGTCAGGGACAGCATCAGGCAATACGGGTAAAACAACAGGCAACAGGACAGGAAAAAAACAATACAGCCTGCAGTTCAAGCTGACTGCGGCTTTTCTTGCGTTTACACTGCTTCTTTTCGCCCTGATTGGACTCTCCGTTAATTTTCTTCTGGAAAAGCAGTTTGAAAATTATGTTATTGACAAGATCTCACAGAGAAACAGTGATATTGTCGTAAGCTTAGAGAACCAATATTCGGAAATGGGCGGACAGTGGGATGCAGCAGGCCTGGAAAATATCGGCGTCAATGCGCTCGGCGACAGCCTGATGATTCGTGTCAGTGATACGGACGGCACGGTCCTTTGGGATGCAATGACGCACAACAGCGGCATGTGCGCCACGATGCTCCAGGATCTTGCTTCCAATATGCAGGGTCACATTGCCGGCTTCAACGGAGGCTATCAGGAGAAAAAATTTCCGCTGACTGCCGGCCAGAGCGCTGCCGGAAGCGTTACGATCGGATATTACGGCCCCTATTATTATACCGACAATGATATCAATTTCCTCAACAGTTTGAATCAGCTTCTCCTTATCGGGACTCTGGTTGCCGCCGCCATCTCATTTGTTTTGGGAGCTTTCATGGCAAGATGGCTGTCAAGCCCGATATCCAGGGTTATCCGGACGGCAGGGCAGATTTCACAGGGCAAATATGACGACCGGATCCATGAACAATCCAATACCAGGGAAATCGTGGAACTGACCAGGACCATCAATACGCTGGCGGACACTCTGGCCAAACAGGAAACCTTACGGAAGCGCCTGACGGCTGACGTCGCACATGAACTGCGGACACCGACAGCCAATCTGCAGAGCCATATCGAAGCGATGATCGACGGAATCTGGAAGCCGGATACCGCGCGTCTCGAGAGCTGCCACGAAGAGACCGTCCGCATTTCCAGACTCGTAAGCGACCTTGAGAATCTGGCGCGCTTTGAGGCCGATAATCTGATTCTTAAAAAAGAGAATTTCGACCTCTCCTCCCTTATTGAGAAAATAAAAAATAGTTTTGAAAATAACATGACTGCTAAGAATATCCGCGTCACGGAAGAACTTGCCGCTTTCCGGATGACCGCAGATGAGGATAAAATCGAGCAGGTACTTGTCAATCTTATCTCCAACGCACTCAAATATACTCCGGAAGGCGGATCCGTCCTTATCCGGACCGAAGAGACGCCTCTGGAAACAATCATTTCTGTCAAAGATACCGGCATAGGCATCTCAGATGAAGACCTCCCGTATATCTTTGAGAGATTCTACCGGGCCGACAAATCCAGAAGCCGCGCAACCGGCGGTTCAGGTATCGGGCTTGCAATCGTCAAGTTCCTTGTCGGGGCGCACGGCGGCAGCGTAACGGTAGAGAGCAAGCCCGGCGAGGGCAGTAAGTTCTCTGTTAGGATTCCTAAAAATAGCGAAAAGTAACATTTGTACTTATTTCGGTAGGTATAATGCGTGTAAGTTGCACATAAATCCTCTTAGAATGTAGAAGATGTTTAGGAACAATCACCAATTTTCGAGGAGGTTATTTATGAAGACCGGAATCAAACTGAAAAGACTGTTATCTGCGCTTCTTGTTGCAGCAATGCTGGTATCTGTTTCTGCCTGTGCAGGCACAACGGCTACTACCGACACGACGATCAAAGCCGATACGGCAGCTACAACAACCAAAGCTACAACAGATGCCGCTACTGCAGAGACCACTGCAAGTACGCAGCCCATCACTCTTACCATGTGGAGTATTGCCACGGAGAGCGATTCTTTCAACCCAGCATACACCAAGGCCATCGCAGATTATGAAGTCGCCCACCCGAATGTTAAAATCGTTCACGAGACATTTGAGAATGAATCCTACAAGACAAAGATTAAATCGGCCGTAGCAGCCAATGAGCTCCCTGATATTTTCTACACATGGGGCGGCGGCTTCTCCAGGAGCTTCGTAGAATCCGGCAAAGTTTTTGCAATCGACGATTTCTACACGGATGAGTATAAAGCCCAGCTTTCTACTGCAGCCCTCGGCAACGCAACATATGACGGCAAACTCTACGGCGTAACATACACAACGCCGATTTCCCTTCTCTACTACAACAAAGCTATGTTCGACAAGCTTGGACTTGCCGCTCCGACAACATTTGATGAACTCAAGGCTGTCTGCCAGAAATTCCTCGACAACGGCATCACACCTTTCGGCATCAGCGTCAAGGATACATGGGTTACAGCAATGTGCCATGATGCCCTTACTCTTAAGTCCGTAGGTCCGACAGCTCTTAAAGATGTTCTTACAAAGGCCGGCGGAAGCTACAATTCCGCTGATTTCCTCAATGCCGATACTAAGTTTATGGAACTTGTAGACATGGGCGCTTTCATTGAAGGTGCAACAGGCCTCTCCAATGACGAAGCAAGCGCAATGTTCTACGACGGCACCGTTCCTATGTACATTACCGGAAGCTGGATGGGCGGATCAATCATGACCGACGCCGCTAACCCTACCGATTTTGACGTAGCTCCGATCCCGGTTCTCAACTCCGCCACTGCCAAGATCACAGACTTCATGGGCGGCGCTGCCGACACGCTGATGGTTGCGGAATCCTCGCCGAATAAGGAAGCTGCCGCACAGGCTGTTTTCGAACTCTCCAAGAGCATCTCGATGTATGCGTACCTTTCCGGCTCAGGAATCCCTGCCTGGAAAGTTGATTATGATGACAGTACTGTAAATGCAATCACAGCTAAAGAAGCAGAGCTTGCAGGCAACGCTACATCATTCACACTCTGGTTTGACACCCTTATGGAAGCAGACGATGCAGGCGAATATCTTGCTAATCTGCAGGAACTCTATGTCGGCAACATGACTCCCCAGGAATTTGATGAGGCCATGGCCGCACAGCTGGAAGGCTAAGCTTTTTACAGGAAGCTAAAACAGCTGAAAAATTACCAATTTTCTCTTCTTTCATCTTTTTTCCACTTGGCTGTGGGACGTCATTTTCATGCTGATGATCATCTGCAACGTGTTCATCGGTTGGAAATGGCGTCTCACTTCAAAGTTATCACGGGGGGAGGACCTTATGGACAGAACAATGAAGAACAAGACGGCGATCCTTCTGTTTTTACTGCCGGCCTGTATCTTATTCATCGGAATTATCGTTGTACCGATTATCATGTCAGCCTACTACAGCCTTCTGGACTGGGACGGCATTACCGCCAGTACATTTGTCGGGTTTAAGAACTATGCTGAGATCTTCACCAAGAAATCGATCGGATTTCCCGGGGCTGTCAAAAATGCTTTTCTTCTTGCAGGATTGTCCGTTTTTATACAGCTTCCGATATCTCTCGGACTTGCATTAACGCTTGCCAAAGGTGTCAAAGGCGAAAAACTTTATACGGCAATCTTTTTCATTCCTGTCATTATTTCTACGACGGTTATCGGCCAGCTTTGGCTGAAAATATACAATCCGAATTACGGAATCGTGAATATGGCTCTCAGGGCGGTTGGCCTTGATTCCTGGGCCGCCACCTGGCTCGGCGATGAAAAGACAGCGCTTTTTGCAGTATTTATCCCAATACTGTGGCAGTATGTCGGTTATCATATGCTCCTGATGTATACGGGTATCAAGTCGCAGCCGGAGGAACTCCGGGAAGCCGCGATGATTGACGGCGCCAACGACTGGCAGATCGCCCGTTATCTTACCATCCCTCTGCTGAAACCGGTACTTCAGGTCTGCGCGATCTTTGCAATCACCGGTTCGCTCAAAGCCTTTGATCTCATCTATGTCCTGACAAACGGAGGACCTGCCCATGCCAGCGAAGTGCCTGCAACCATTATGATCAAGCAGCTCTTTGGAAGGAATAATTACGGAGTCGGAAGTGCGATTGCTGTTTTCATCGTCTTTATCTGCTTCTTCTTTGCCATCCTGATCAAAAAGGCATTCCGGACGGAGGTAGATAAATGAGCAGACTACATGGCATAAAGGGTTTCAGAGGCACTGGTAAAATTACTTTCGGCGGTGCAGTTACTACGGTTATCCTGGTTTTATGGTCCGTCGTTCAGATTTTTCCGCTGTACTGGATGCTTACTTTCTCGCTTAAGGAAAATTCCGAGATTTTTGGCAGCAACGTCATTGGACTTCCCCATAACTGGATCTGGTCCAACTATACAACAGCCCTGCAGTCGGGCAACATGTTCAGGTATCTCCTGAACAGTGCGATTGTCACGGGAGCCACCATTGCGATAACCGTTGTGGCAGCGACGGCTGCGACATATGCCCTGACCCGTATGGTATGGAGGGGCAGGAAGACGGTTAACTCACTCTTTATGTTAGGAATTACCATCCCGATTAACGCTGTTATCCTTCCCGTTTTCCTCATTCTCTCCAAGCTGCACATTACAAATTACTGGGCTCTGATTATTCCATACTCCGCTTTTGCGCTTTCCATGGCTATTCTGATCAGTGCGAGCTTTATGCAGGGCATTCCGAAGGAACTTGAGGAAGCGGCCTGTCTCGACGGCTGCAATATTTACGGCATCTTCTGGCGTATCATACTGCCGCTGATGCGGCCGGCCTTGGCCACACTCTCGATATTTATTTTCCTGCAGGCCTGGAATGAACTGATGTATGCTGTTATCTTTATCAGCGATTCCAAATACCGGACGATTACCGTCGGAATTCAGAACCTCAGCGGTTCATTTACAACGGACTGGGGACCGATAGGCGCTGCACTTGTTGTAGCTACCTTCCCGGTGCTGCTGATTTATGCTTTCTTCAGCAGCAAAATCCAGGAGAGTCTTGTGGCAGGAGCCATTAAAGGATAAATTGTATATTAATAAACAATACAGAGGTAATAAATGATCAGCGAAGAAGAATGCAGGAAACAGGCGGCAGTTCTGGTATCAGGGATGACGCTCGATGAAAAGGCAAGCCAGCTTACCTACCAGTCACCTGCAATAAAGAGACTGGGGATCCCTGCGTATAACTGGTGGAACGAAGCGCTGCACGGGGTTGCCCGCGCAGGCACGGCAACAAGTTTCCCCCAGGCTATCGGCCTTGCCGCGATGTTTGACGACAAACTTCTTGGAAAAATTGCCGATGCGATAGCAACGGAAGGCCGTGCCAAATACAACGAGAGTTCCCGCCACGGCGACAGGGATATTTATAAAGGCCTGACATTCTGGTCGCCGAATGTAAATCTTTTCCGCGATCCCCGGTGGGGCAGGGGCCACGAGACCTACGGGGAAGACCCGTATCTGTCTTCGCGGCTCGGCGTTGCCTTTATCAAAGGGCTGCAGGGAGACGGAGAACACCTGAAGGCAGCCGCCTGTGTCAAGCATTTTGCCGTACACAGCGGCCCGGAGGCACTGCGCCATGAGTTTGACGCAGTCGTGTCGGATAAGGATCTGTGGGAGACATATCTGCCGGCGTTTGAAGCCTGCGTAACCGAAGCGGACGTCGAAGCCGTTATGGGAGCATATAACCGCACAAACGGGGAACCATGCTGCGGCAGTTTCCTGCTTCTCCGTGATATTCTGCGCGGCCGTTGGGGTTTTTGCGGACATGTTGTGTCTGACTGCTGGGCGATTAAGGATTTCCATATGTCGCATATGGTTACCCGTACAGCGACGGAATCTGCGGCCCTGGCAATGAATGCAGGGTGCGATTTAAACTGCGGCAACATGTATCTCCATTTATTGAGTGCATATCATGAGGGACTTGTGACACAGGAACAGATAACTACGTCTGCAGAGCGCCTTTTTGCGGCGCGAATCAGACTGGGCCTTTTTGACGGCAGTGAATATGACAGCATACCTTATGAAATGGTTGAGTGTGACAAACATATCAGTCTATCCCTGCAGGCTGCAAGGGAAAGTATTGTTCTTCTTAAAAATAACGGGATTCTTCCCCTTGATAAGAAATTTCTGAAAACGATCGGTGTGATCGGACCCAATGCGGACAGCAGGCTTGCGCTCAAAGGCAATTATTACGGAACATCGTCCCGGTACATTACCCTTCTCGAAGGAATTCAGGACGAAGTCGGAAGCGGTGTGCGGATTCTATACGCCGAAGGCTGCGAACTTGTAAAAGATCGTGCGGAACCGCTGGCTATGCCGCATGACCGTACAGCAGAAGCGGTAACCGTCGCAGAGCACAGTGATGTTGTGATTCTGTGCCTCGGCCTTAATGAGACGCTGGAAGGCGAGGAGATCGATGAGGGCAACGGATGCGGTTCAGGGGATAAGGCAGATCTGCTTCTGCCCCAAGTTCAGATTCGTCTTCTCGAGAGGATTCTTGCTGTCGGACGTCCTGTTGTACTCTGCCTTACGGCGGGAAGTGCGATTGACCTTGCCCGTGCGGAAGAGGCTTGTGCGGCGATTCTCCAGACATGGTATCCCGGAGCCCGCGGAGGAAAAGCCGCAGCCGATATTCTGTTCGGCAATATTTCCCCGTCAGCCAAGCTTCCCGTCACATACTACCGGTCGACGGACAACCTTCCGGAATTTACGGATTATTCAATGAAAAACCGGACCTACCGGTACCTCGAGGAGGAGCCGCTGTATCCGTTCGGGTTTGGACTTACCTATGGGAATGTCGAATGTAAGAGCGTTGACCTTGTGTCGGTACCTTCTGCCGGAAGTGATGTCACGGTACGTATTTATTTTGAAAACAAAGGGCCGGCCGATACACAGGAGGTCATCCAGGCGTACATCAAAGCTGAGGATTCCCCGTTTGCTGTTAGAAATGTCAGCCTGTGCGGATTTAAACGGGTTTTCCTGCGTGCAGGGGAGTCGGGGGAAGTGCAGATGACCATTTTGCGGAAAGCATTTACCGTCGTTGATGACCGCGGTGAAAGATGCAGCGGCGGCAGCCGGTTCACCTTGTATTTCGGCGTTTCCCAGCCCGATGCAAGAAGCATCGCCCTGACCGGGAGACCGCCTCTTGTCCTATCCATTGAAATGTAAATACGGTATTATATAGAGAAGAGTTCCGGCCGGAATATCCTGTTTTTGTTATGGAATCCTGACGCGGGGGGCGGCGAATGGAGAAAAAGAATACATTCAAAAAAAGGGGAAAACTCTTTGCGAGATTTTCGTCGCTTCAGCTCGGCAAAAAAGTCAGGTATCTTTTCCTTTTAATTATTGGCGTTTACCTGATTCTGTTTATCCTCATCTACTCTTTCTTTGTCCGCGGGAACTTAAGCGAATATGCCTCTCAGAAAAACCTCAATGCACTCACCTCCATCAGCTCTAATCTGATCTCGGATATGGACAGGATCAGCGACATGAGTATTCTGACGATGTCAAATGACGCTGTCGTGACGTATCTGAACAGTGACTCGGACTATGGTGTCCGCAATTCGAAGGATGCAGTCAATGCGCTCTATGATCTGATGAATGTCTTTGAAGGTATTTCATCGGTATATATTTTTCAGAACGACGGCGATTATGCGTCTGCCGCACGGAATGTGACGTTCGCAAGTCCGGAAATGCTTGCATCCGACCAGTGGAATAAAGATCTGATCGCAAGGGCGGGAGGCTATGTCCTTTCGATTAACGGCGACGGCCTTTTCCTCCTGAAAAACGATGTTGACGGGGAACCCCGCGATGTTATTACCTTCATGCGCGTCATCAACGATCTTAACAGCCAGGAGCCGATCGGTTATCTGGCTGTCAATCTTCCCATTAACATTCTTGAGGACACATATTTCGACCACAGGGACGGGGACAGCAAGTTCTGTTATTTCTATGAGGACAGATTCCTTTGCGGAGACGATCTCTCACAGGAATTCAACCAGCTTTCCGGATCCGATGAGTCATACAGGCAGGTCGTTGTCGGCCGCTGGGGCAATGAAAGAATTATCTCTTACTACCGCATTGCTGATACACCGCTGACCATTGTATCCAGCGAAAGTTTCTATGCCGGGGAAATGATTTCGACAGAAGTCGCCGTACTGATTATTTCGATGATTGCCATTACTCTTGCGGCAATCCTTTTAATCAGTGCGTTCATTTCTTTTTACATCACCAAGCCGATCAAAGGGCTTGTTCATTCCATGGATTCCGTCGGCAAAACAGGCGGCCTGCAGAAAGCAAAGCTGACGCTTCCGGATGATGAGATTGGCCATCTGAAGAACCGGTACAACATGATGCTTGACGAAATCGACGGGCTCTTCAAGGAGCTTATCACCAAAGAGAAACGGATCAGGAGCGCCGAACTTTCCGCGCTGCAGGAGCAGATTAAGCCGCATTTTCTGTATAATACTCTGGATACCCTTGCATTTATGGCCAATGAAGCCAAAGCGGACGAAGTATATGATGCAATCCAGACCCTTGCGAGTTTCTTTACAAACTTTTTAAGCGACGGGAGCATAGAAATCCCGCTGCGTACCGAGATCCAGATTGTAAAGGACTATCTGAAGCTTCAGAAATACCGATACGGTGACATTTTCGATGATGAATACGAATGTGATGAAAAACTTCTTGATATCAAAGTTCCCCGCCTGATCCTTCAGCCGCTGATTGAAAACGCACTGTACCACGGTGTCCGTCTGAAGGGGGAAAAGTGCATCATCAAAATTACTGTGTTTGAAAAGGATGCTGTTCTCCATATCGTCGTATATGACAGCGGGGTCGGAATGTCCGGAGAGCAGATTGAAGCGATTATGAAGTCCGGAGAGTATGACAGTTTCGGATTCAAAGGTACAATAGAAAGAATACGTTATTTCTGCGACACGCAGGACGTTTATGAGATCAGAAGCCAGATCGGGCTTTTCACCGAAATCGATCTCAAGATACCGCTGACAAAGGAACAGAATAAGGGAGGGGCGCACCATGTATAGAGTTATGATTATTGACGATGAAAAGGCGATACGCGGGCTTCTCAAATCCTCGGTCAGTTGGGATCAGCTCGATATGCGGGTAGCCGGCGAGGCGGAAAGCGGCATTGAAGCAATCAATACAATTGACGAAATAAAGCCGCATATAGCATTCGTCGACATCAAGATGCCATTTATGGACGGCATTGAATTCTCAAGGCTTGCGATCAAAAGATATCCCGGACTGAAAATTGTTATTCTGACTGCATTTAACGAATTCGAGTACGCCCGGCAGTGTATTGGGATAGGAATCAGCGAATTCCTTGTGAAGCCGATTAACCGTAAGGAAATCCAGCTGGTCCTGGAAAAAATAAGAAAAGAACTCGATGCGGTCATACCGGATCTGCCTGACGAAGAACTGGAGCCGTCCTGCAGCACAGCGGCCGAAAAAATCAAGGAGTATCTGCGTCTCAACTATACCTGCCCGGACATAAATCTTACCTCGACGGCTATGGCGTTCGGCTTCAATGCGAATTACCTGAGCCGTATGTTTAAGGCAGAGACGGGCACAAGCTTTTGCGACTATCTTTTTGCACGGCGCATGGAAAAAGCAGTCGAATACGCCGGGAAAAAGATGATGATGTATCAGGCCGCTGAGAAAGTGGGAATACCCGATCCAAATTATTTTGGCCGTTGCTTCAAAAAGTACACGGGCAAATCCTACTCCGAATTTCTGAAACTGGATGAGCAGGCATAACAACGGCAAAAACATGGCTGTACAAGGAGGCAAAGACATATGATAGGTACTGCGCTCAATAAAATGATTCTGTACTTCGGCAGTGATGCCAGGCGGATTCAGCATGCAATGAAAGTATATTGCCTCGCCTGTGCGTTATGGGACGAAGAGACCCGTGCAAAGGCTATTCCGGATTCGGACAAGCGAAAAGAGACACTTCTGCTGGCCGCGGTTCTCCATGATATCGGCATTCATGAAGCGGAACGCAAATACAAGTCTTCCGCCGGGAAATTCCAGGAAATGGAAGGCCCCCCGATTGCAGAAGAAATTCTGGAGGAATGCGGTGCCGACTCTCCGACAATCAAACGCGTCAGCTATCTGGTCGGACACCACCACACGTATAATCTTATCGATGATCTGGATTTCCAAATACTGGTAGAAGCGGATCTTTTGGTAAATCTCGAAGAAGACCATCTCGGAAGAGAGGCAATTTTTTCCGTACGCGAAAAATATATGAAGACGGCAGGTGCGAAAATGCTGCTGGACAGCTTGTTTCTGACCGCTTGCTGATATGGGCCGGCACTGTGCAGCAGCGGCGCCCCCGGGACCGTGCAGCGGCGCTCAGGGGCCGTGCTTCGGGTCCTTACTTCGGGACCGCGCCGGGACACCTCGCAATTTTGTGAATCTATTGCCCGTCCAGATATTCCTGCAGCCGGACCACATATTCTCCGACATGCAGACCGTCGGCCAGGGCATGGCTGACCTGTATGGATAACGGAAGAAGAATCCGGCCGTTGTCTGCAAAATACTTGCCCCAGGATATTCTCGGTGCAGCATCGTCCCTGCTCAGCCTGATCGGATGGGACATGCTTGTGAAGGAGACCCAGGGCAGGCATGTGATGTATATCAGGTCGTCGCGCCCGGCATCCTTAGCCCCCGGCAGATAATCGGTCTTTGCATAGGACGCCTCCCGGGCTTTTTCTGTGAAATGCAGCAGGTCGCCCGATAGATCCATCGTAACAATTTTAAAAAGATCATCCCCGGGCGTCATGTCGGTGAACGATGGATGCATTTTCTCATGTAAAACAACGCGCCCGTCCCGGATGCGGTACCGGAAATTCTCACATCCGTTGGCGACCGTTGATACGGCATATATCAGCGAATAGTACAGGGATAGTTTGTTTGCGCGGACGACATCAAGGAAATGTGTGATGTCGATATTCATGCACATGCTGTACTGCGGATAATCAAGAGAATGAAAGAACGCAAAGTGCTCTCTGCGCTTCCAGTTTTCCATATCAATATATTCCATGAGTGCCCTCTTTTCGCCTGATGAGTGTTCCTGATGAGTGTTCCTGATGAGTGTTGTTCATAATGAAAGGTTTCCTATATTTTAACAGAAAATGACAAAGACAAACTGCACAAAATTGCTCTGCCGGATGCGGAAAAATAAAATAAACTTGCGATTTTCGGGTATAATATAGCTAGTATGTAAGCTCGGGTTCCGCATATACAATATGGTTCTGAAGAGGCCGCCCGTATACGCAGCCGTACGGCAGCCAGGAGACCTTGTTGTATTCGCAGGAAGTGCTCCGTACGCAGGTGCCGTCACGAGAGACTGTGAAGCGATTGTTTTCACAGGTCCGTATCGATAAAGGCGAATGAATATTACCTGTTCTGTTTCGGTCAGTTAGCAGTCTCCTCAGAGAAATAGTACATATTTTTTGTCATCTTAGCCAGATACATCGCTGTATCGGCATACTTAATCAGTGCGTCTGCATCGTTTGACTGATCCGGATACGTACTGATTCCGATACTGCAGGAAATACAGATCTCGTGTCCGGCAATCATATACGGGGAATTGACGGTGTCGACCAGTTCGGCTGCCAGTTCTTTCATCTCTTCCAGTGTGATACCGGCAATAATGGCGGTGAATTCGTCGCCGCCGATCCGGAAAATTGCCTCACCCATGCCGTTATCGGAATCGCCCTTGAGGTCTTCGGGTATCTGGTAAGAATAGCGCCGGATGAGATTTCTGAACTTCATTGAGATCGCTATGATCAGCTGGTCTCCGACATCATGGCCGAATTTGTCGTTTACTTTCTTAAAATCATCAAAATCTATAAAGACCAAATAGAAATGAAGATTGGCAGCGGGATTCACTGAGGCCTGTCCCAGCAGAAAATTAAGAGTTCTAATGAAATACCTTCTGTTATATAAATCCGTTAGTGAATCATAGTTTGCATTGTGCGTGAGCTGTTTTTCCTTCTCTTCGCGCAAGGCTATTTCCTGTGACAGCTTTTCAAGGAGGATCGCACTTTTCAGACCGCTGCTGATGTGCAGGGTTAATGTTTCATAGATTCGAACATCCAGCAGGTATGGCTCGAAAACGACAAATCCCAAATACTCATCGTCGATGTGAAGGAGCTGGCACAATAATTTAGGGTGTCTGCCGACAATCTCATCAGAAATATAACCCAGACTTACCGGTCTGTCGGTGTTGGCCGCCCGTAGACCGCCTGAATATTCGAGTATCAGTGAGAACTGGTCGAAGGATTTCCGGGTGGACAGAAAAATAAAGCAGCTTGGAATTTGGATTCTATGCAGACTGTTTTCCAATACGCTCACAAGTTTCTGCAGACTGAATGTGCTGCTCAGTTCCTGCCCGAGATAGTGGAGTTCCCTGTCAATGACTTTCATTTCTACATTCTCGGAACCGATTACGGCAATTGTCTTCTCACTGATTATTACCATAGCCTTGAGCATAATATCGCAGAAAAGAAAGGAAGACTCACTGTCGAGGGCAATCTGCGAAATAACAAGATTCCTTAAAAAACAGAGAAAATCCTCTATTTCGTCTATGTTGCTGCGATAGGGGTACTTGATGACAATTTCCTGGAGCTGATCTTCGAATTCTTTGAAAAACCGGATTTTGGTACCTTCTTCAAAATCCTGTACTAAAGCAGACAGGAGCACCTCGATATCCAGCTGGGAATAGGGGAAGACCTTATGAATCTGCTTCGAAAATTGTAATATATAACGGTAATTCACTTCGCAGGAGGACGAGACAATCTTTATTCTGTCATCAATTTTCGAAAGCTTGACGCTATTCGAACGGCACCCGCATGAATTGCGGATGATCAGTTTCCCGGGTATCCCCGTAGAGCTTTCATCCGGGATATGCATGATGATTGAAATGATTTTCTGACAGCCGTGATACCCGACTTCCCGCCATGGAAATGTGACTACGGTAAGCGGCGGCAGTGAATAGCGGGCAAACTCCGAGTCCTCATTGCTTACGACGGCTATATCGCCGGGAATGCTGATTCCACGCGATTTGAGGCTGGCATACAAGCCCTGTGCATCTGTATCGAAAGGGACACAGATGGCATCTACCTTGACTTTTCTTTCATCGAAAAGAATAGCCGACACTCTTTGCATTCGATCCAGAAAGGGAGTGCTTCTTAAGTCGTCATAGCTGATTACCAGATCGTCGCGGTAAATACCGTGCCTGCGCATGGCTTCATTATAAATATCCGTTCTTTTGTCAGGATAAACAGGCGGAATATAGACAATGTTTTTACAGCCATGCACAACGATCAGGTGCTCGAAAAGCTCTGCGAGTCTGTCTTTTGAATCGGCAAAAACACCAGGGACGTTCCTGTGGGATGCTCCGACACTTACGACAGGCATGCAACTGAATCTCTTCAGGAATTCATTAAAAAACGGACCGACAACACCCGGCATCCATCCCAGAAACATAAGGCCGTCGAGCTTCTGTGCCTCTATAACTTTGTAGATGTTGTTCAATTCAATATTTACTTTGCGGTAATCATCGGAAAAACTCCTGACAGCAAAACGTATGACATTCGCATTGTATTTTTCGGCCGCTTCGAAAACGCCGCTCATCATCTGACTATGGTTATCTTCGTTCCCCAGAACGGTTAAAAATCCCAGTTTTATCTTCTTCATATTGCTGCCTGCACCCTCGCAAAGAGCTGTTTTTTTAATAGTGAACCAATATTCACAACTATAACACAGTTTCTTCACAATTGTATGACGTTTTACCGGTTCATATTTATACTTCTTCGATAATATAGACAAATTTAACTGAAAAACGCTGTCATATAAAAGCATCACAAAAAAACAGATATATCAATTTGATACATCTGCATCTATCCGGTGTAAATGAAAATTGGCACGGGGCTAAATCCGTGTTATTACTCCGGTTCGTGAGGGAGGACGGAGTGGACATTCTTGACCGTGCATAAAGTGACAATTGTCTGTGTCTTCTGGATTCCCGGAACACTTTTAATGCGCGTCAGGAGCCGCTCAAGCGACTCGGTGCTCTCGGTTACTATCTTCATCAGGTAATCAAAATCGCCTGCGAGATAGTGGCACTCCAGTATCTCATCCTGTGTATTGACGAAGGATACAAAATGTTCGGAATAGTGCGGCTTCTCAAGGCTGACGAACATCATAGCCGTTAGCTTCATGTTGAGTGCTGCCGCGTTCACGATTGCAGTGTATTGCGTGATTATACCTGCGGCTTCAATCTTACGGATCCGGTCACTTGTTGCAGGAATAGAGAGATTCACGCGCGAACTGATCTCTGAAATGGATGAGCGGGCGTTTTTCTGCAAAATGGTGATAATTTGTCTGTCAATTGAATCCATATGCCCTCCCTGAATCGAAAGAGTCTGATTTTGAAAAATTCTTTCTGCCATACCGGTATATTGAAAAGTAGTTACATTTTACGTAAGAATGGTTCAAGTGGCAAGAACATTTTGGGTGGAGGGCGCATTAACCGTGTTTTTCAAATACACAACGGTAATGATCAAAATCAGAATAGCCGCAGATATCAGGAAAACGGTTTTAGACTTCATAGCTACCTCCATGGTATCAGCCGATGGCCTCATTATATCATCTAATACATATATGATTCATACTGTATCGTCGACAGTGTTAGGTATGGGCCCGGTCCTGAAAGTTGCCGATATGAAATCGCTTCCGCTTTCATATTACTGGCTGATTGTCCTTTTGGGTATTCTGTTGGGCGGCGCAGGTGTGTTTTTCAATAAAGCAATTCTTTTCAGCAAAGCGATGTACGGCAAAATCAAATGCCTGTTATACATGAAAACGGCGATTCCGTTTGTCCTTACAGGAGTCGTCTGTATGTTGATGCCTGAACTTTTTGGCAGCGGCAGCGAACTGATTGAAAATATGCAGCTTGCAGATAAACCGGCAGGCCGGCGAAAAAACGTTATGGGAATTTGCCGTTGAATATACGAGCCCGGCAGACGGCAAACAGGTAAAAAATCTCGCGTGGCCGGAGCATTTCCTGCTGGTTGCTATCAAAAGGGGACAGGAAGAAACCATTCCCAACGGCAGCACACTGCTTACCGGAGGCGATTATGTGGTCGGACTCCTTCCAACACAAGAACTGGACACCATAAACGAAAAAATGTCACAACTCTGCAAAGCAAAAATATAAACGTCAATCCTTTTATATAAATCAACCTTAGCGTCCGCAGGACGCCCTTGCAGGGAAAGACTCATGCTTTTTGAGTAGATTTCGCATAAAAATAGATCAAAGATACAATTCCGTACATTAAAAGCTATGTGCTTCAATCCTCTTAAAGATCTACCTTAGCGTCCGCAGGACGCTCCGCAGGGAGTAGATAATGCTTTTTGAATAGATTCCGCAGGATTGCACAGCAATCCGAGGACTGACCGAGTGAGAAAAGCATTATCTACTCCCCCCCTTCCTGTATAATAGAAAGAAAATATGTGCGGCCCGCTTTTTTAGCGCCCGTGTGACCCCGGGAGGATTACAAAAATGGATTTGATGCAGGTGATTGCAAAAGAGTTTGAGATGGATTCGGCGCTGGTCGGCAAGACTGTGGCGCTTTTGGATGAGGGCAACACGATTCCGTTTATTGCCCGATACAGAAAAGAAGTGACCGGAGGGATTGATGATCAGGTTCTGCGCCGGCTTTCGGACCGCGTCGATTTTCTGCGTGCTATGGAAGAGCGCCGCACTGATATTATGCGGCTGATCGGTGAGCAGAATGCTATGACGCCGGAGCTCGAGAAAGAAATTACAGCGGCTCTGACGCTTACCGCCCTTGAAGATTTGTACAGGCCCTTCCGTCCCAAACGCCGTACACGCGCATCGATGGCACGTGAAAAGGGCCTTGAAAAACTCGCCGATGCACTTCTGAACCGGCAGTTCTCCAAAGAAGCCCTGCTGAAGATTGCTGATTCTTCGATCGATCCGGAAAAGGGCGTGAATAATCTTGAAGAGGCGTTTGCAGGAGCGATGGATATCAATGCGGAGAAGGTCAGTGATGATGCACATCTTCGCGATAAGCTCCGCCGTATTATGCTCAACACGGGCCGGATTCTTTCCAAACAGAAGAAGAAAGAAGATTCGGTTTATGCACCGTACTACGATCATAACGAATTAATTTCCCGTGCGGCAGGACACCGGATTCTCGCGATGAACCGCGGAGAAAAAGAAGAATTTATCTCTGTTTCCCTGGAAATGGATGATTCCCTTGCTTTGGTGCATATTCTGCAGACGATGCCGGCCGGCAATGAACTGGCAGAAAAATACATAAGACTGACTGCCGAAGATGCATGGAAGAGGCTTTTAATGCCGTCCCTTTCGACGGAGATCCGTACGGCTCTGACCGAGAGAGCGCAGGAGGAGGCGATGGATGTTTTCTCGCAGAATCTTCGCAGCCTTCTGATGACGCCCCCGACGCGCGGACACGTAGTCCTTGCTTTGGATCCTGCTTTCCGTACCGGATGTAAGCTCGCCGTTATTGATGCGACGGGGAAGCCTCTTTATACGGATGTTATTTTTCCGACGCCTCCGCAGAGCAAAACAGAGGAGTCCGCGCGCATACTTGTAAAGCTGTATGAAAAATACGGCGTGACGATGATCGCGATCGGCAACGGCACAGCTTCCCGTGAGACCGAGCACTTTGTTTCACAGACCATTAAAGAAAAAAATCTGTCGCTGAAATATTTCATGGTCAATGAGGCGGGAGCCTCCGTCTACTCGGCATCGGAACTTGCCGCCGCAGAATTTCCCGATCTTGATCTCACCAAAAGAAGCGCGATCTCCATCGGCCGGCGGCTGCAGGATCCTTTGGCTGAACTCGTTAAAATTGACCCCCAGTCAATCGGTGTCGGACAATACCAGCACGACATGAATCCCAAAAAGTTGTCGCACACCCTGGGAGGCGTTGTGGAAGACTGTGTTAACGACGTCGGCGTGAACCTGAATACGGCCTCCGTGTCGCTTCTGTCCTATGTTGCGGGTATCACAAAGCCCATTGCGCAGAATATTGTGAATTTCCGTGAAGTGCAGGGCGTATTTACGTCTCGCTCCCAGCTTTCCGAGGTTGCCAGATTAGGCCCGAAAGCTTTCGAGCAGTGCGCCGGATTCCTGCGCGTGCCCGATGGAGCCGAACCCCTCGACAATACCCGCATCCATCCGGAATCATATAAAATTGCCCGGGCACTTCGTAAAAAACAGAAGCCATATGATCTGTCCACTCTTTCTGCAGAACTTTCCGTTGGTATCATGACG
>Ga0209429_10000524_pt1 | contig 25375 bp, 23 predicted proteins | sample BarGraNGADG00212_3_FD_184493 | JGI IMG/M metagenome (GOLD analysis project Ga0209429, IMG submission 184493) | Arctic peat soil microbial communities from Barrow, Alaska - Barrow Graham LP Ref core NGADG0004-212 (SPAdes) (version 2) | ecosystem: Environmental > Terrestrial > Soil > Wetlands >...
AAAGCGCCCTGAAGCTTCGGATATTTTTCAATAACATCCCAATAATCCTGAAGATTTCCGGTTGAATTACCCATAGCATGTGCATATTCACACATGATGAGAGGCCTGTCATTTTTTTCATCTTTTGCGTACGCTTCGAGATATTCTATTTTGGCATACATTGGGCACCATATGTCAGTATGCCTTTCTGTTGTATTTGTACTTTTTTCCGCGCGTTCATATTGTACCAGGCGGGAAGCATCTCTCCCTTTTATCCATTTGTATCCATTAAGGAAATTATGACCGTCACCTGCTTCATTACCCATTGACCAGATTATAACCGAAGGATGGTTCTTGTCTCTTTCAACCATTCGCTGCATCCTGTCGAGATGAGCTGCAGCCCATTCAGGTTTATCTGCAATAGTTACATCTTTATTATAACCGATACCATGCGATTCAATATCAGCCTCATCAACCAGGTAGAGACCATATTTGTCACACATCTCATACCAGAACTCCTGCTGAGGATAATGTGATGTACGGACAGCATTTATATTGTTGCTCTTCATGACCCTTATATCTTTAAGCACCATAGCTTCGTCAACAACATGACCATTTACATCATCATGCTCGTGCATATTTGTTCCTTTAATCAGGATTGCAACGCCATTCACAAGAAGCTGTGAATTGACAATTTCAATTTTTCTGAAACCGATTTTTGAACTGACACTTTCAAGTATTTGTCCTTCAGGGTTTTTTAGGCTGATAACCAAAGAGTAAAGATCAGGTTCTTCAGCTGACCATTTTTTTACTTCAGGAAAACTGTTGGCAAAATTCACCTCTCCTTTATTCTCATATATCTTAACATCTTTTGATTCACCATAAAGCTTCTGTCCGTTATCATAAAGTGAAGCTTCTACAACAAAATCCCCATTCTTTCCATCTTTATTCCTCAGCTGGACATCAAGCTTCAGAAGACCATCTTTATAGTTGTTTTCGAGATCGCCTATAGCAAAAAAATCATTGATAAAAGTTTTTGGGCGGGCATGGAGAAAAACTGTCCTCTGGATGCCGCTTAGTCTCCAGAAATCCTGATCTTCCAGATAGCTGCCATCGCACCAGCGGTAGACCTCTACAGATAAAGTATTATTCCCCTTCTTCAGGTATTTGGAAATATCAAACTCAGCGGGTGTCTTACTATCCTCACTGTACCCTACAAGTTGCTCATTTACCCACACATAGAATGCCGAACTGACAGCGCCAAAATGAAGGAAGATCTCTTTCTCCTTCCAATCGGAAGGGATCTTGAAATTTCTTTTATATGATCCGACCGGGTTAAAGTCATGAGGAATAAATGGCGGATTCTTCTTATATGGATACGGTATATTGACATATATAGGTACATCATAACCTTTCATCTGCCAGTTCGAGGGTACAATAATATCATCCCAGTCGCGCGTATCATAATCATCTTTAAAGAACCAGAATGGACGCTGGTCGGGCGATTTAACCCAATTGAACTTCCATGTTCCGTCAAGGGAAATATAGTTTGGTGAATTTGTTTTGATTGCCTCCAGTGCACTCTCTTCATCATTATAACTGATAAGTGTTGTATGAGGATATTCCCTGTTCTGGCTTATCATTTCCGGATTTTCCCAATCGCGTGGTTCCTTTTCGGTAAACGCAATTCCCTCATATTTACTGTATTTCTTACATGCAGTAAAAGCTAAGACAATCATAAGAATATAAAAAGATACTTTCTTCATCTGATTCGGGGTTATATTTTGTATAAAGTTAGTAATAAATGGTATAGATTCTATTAAATCATTTTGCTCTCTTTGCCCGAAAAGTCTTATTCACAAAAATCCTTCTGATTTTCAATTAACAGAAGATCGTCTGGAGTATTGATATTAGTGAAAGCTAATCTGGTCTTTTTTGTATCTTCCATCTGCATGTAATTTACATTCAGCTTATCAAGGAAATCCCTTACCGGAAAGTTATCCTTTCCTTCTAAAAAAATTTTAAGTGATTCTCTTACAGAATTATTATAAATTGAATGTAACGGTTCAATCAATGAGTTGATCTGAGGGACTATTGCATCATAATTACCTGTATTGAAATAGTTTATCTGATTTATAATAACTTCTCCGGAGATGAAAGGCATATCGCCGGCAAAAACGAATATTGCCTCTTTTGATGAAGTTTCAATCGCAGCAGAAAAATGCTTTAATAAATATTTGAAACAACTAAACTAATATTTATGACCTAAAAAGGTACTATAATAGAATTAATTTTGTAATTTGAGGTTTATTAGTAATTGTAATAAGTCCTTCTTAAAGCATACAGTTATGGAAAAGAAAATTAACGACTTGTATAATGATTACAAAAACGGACAAACCAGCCGCCGTACATTTATAAGTAAACTGGCAATTATTGCTGGCAGCAGTGCCGCTGCATTTGCGCTGATCCCTGTTCTGGAAGAGAATAGTGCATTGGCTGCACAGATGCCTCAGGCTGACCCTGATCTGATAACTGAATTCATCAAATATCCGGGGGAGACCGGAGATATGAGAGCCTATCTTGCAAGACCAAAGTCAGGGAGAAAATTTCCTGCAGTCATTGTAATCCATGAAAACAGGGGACTGGTTCCTCATATCCAGGATGTTACCAGGAGGATGGCGAAAGAAGGTTTCCTAGCGATTGCCCCTGATGCGCTCTCTCCTCTGGGAGGTACACCAGACGACATAACCAATGTCGGTGAAATGTTCAAAAAGTTAAATAGTGAGCAAACTACCAAAAACTTCGTGGCAGCTGTTAAATATCTTAAAACAAATCCGCTTTCTACCGGAAAAGTAGGCTGTACAGGCTTTTGCTGGGGAGGTGCCATGACAAACCAGGTTGCAGTTAACGCTCCTGATCTTGATGCCGCAGTGCCCTATTATGGAAGGCAACCCGTAGAGGAGGATGTGGCAAAGATAAAAGCTCCTATAATGGCTCATTATGCAGGAAATGATCAGGGTATTGATGCAGGTATACCGGCTTTCGAAGAAGCATTGAAAAAATATAAAAAAGAATACCAGATATTTATTTATGAAGGAGCAAGCCATGCCTTCAATAATGATTCCAATCCGGAACGTTATAATGAAAAGGCTGCAAAGCTTGCATGGAGCAGGACTATTGCATTTTTTAAGGAGAAACTTAAATAAAGGAATTTGGTTGATTTATCTTTTCTTCTGCCCCATTCCCTGACTTTTCCAGGCAGTGCTTATTGCCTCAACAAATGGGCTGCAATGATTAAAGAATAATTTGTATCCGTTGCAGAGATAGTTTAATCCGGGATCCCCTTCCGGAGTACAGATGAACCTGTTCTTTGGACACTCCCCGTTGCACATTGCAAGAACGTCGCACTCCCTGCAAAATTTTGGCAAGGCATTGGATTTTAACGATCCAAAAGCCTGTTGATCTTCACTGTCAAGAAGATTGCTCAGGGATTTGTCTGTTATGTTACCAAGTAAATGATCGCTGTCAACATAATGATCGCATGAATAAAAATCACCATTATGTTCCAATACCGGGACCCTTCCACAATTTACTTTAAAGATGCAGAGTGTATGGTCCTGGTTAAAGGCAACCCTCCCAGCTTCTTCAAAAATCTGAATCTTAACCGAACCTATATCCTTTTCAACCCATTCATCAAAAACTTTACACAGGAATCTGCCGAATTCTTCCGATGGAACTGAATCGCGGGTGACTTCAGTAACAGAGCCCGGCAAACGTTCTACCAGTGGTAAAAAGGTGATATAGCTTGCATTAAGCTGCCTGAAGAAATTATAAACCTCATCGGGATATTTTACATTACCGGCACTGACAACACATAGTATTTCAGGCTGAATTCCGCTTTTTTGCAATAATTCATAGCCTGACAATACTTTCATGAAAGTACCACCATTGGCACCCGTACGTCGGAGTAAATCATGCATCTTTTCCGGTCCGTCGATGCTTATCCCAACATTAAAATTTTCTGACACAAAGAAATTGCACCAATTTTCGTTCAGCAGTGTCCCGTTAGTCTGGATGCCGTTGATGATCTTCTTTCCCGCCGGCTGATGTTTTTTTTGCAATGCAATTATTTTTCTGAAAAAATCAATTCCTGCCAGTAAAGGCTCACCTCCATGCCACGAAAAACTTATGATCTGTTCATTTGATGCCTTAATGTGCTGAATTATATAATTTTCAAGAATAACACCAGTCATCAGTAAAGGTTTCGTTCCTCGATAAAGGCTCTTCTTCCCCAGATAATAACAATATGTGCAATGGAGGTTACATTCAGCACCGGCAGGTTTGGCAAATATTTGAAATTCACGTGATTTATTTACCATCGGATAATAACGATTAAAAGAGATATTACTGGTTCCATTCTATAACATTCTCTTTACCGGTTTCGGGTAAATTCATTCTTATCCGCCATTCAACAGGATAATAGTTGTTTACCCTGGTACCTATATTATTTATAAGACCAAGGTTGACTTCATTATAAGCCACCAGCAACCATCCTTTTGGTGCATCCGGCAGACTGATATGATCGCGCCTGAGATATAACAAGGCTTGCCTGAGGTTAAGATTGATATGAGGGAAAGCATCCTTTCTGATAATATCCGATAATGCAAATTCGTGTGAAGGAAGATAATCCTTATTTTTTATGGTACATATTTTAATGCCGGCCTTCAGAAGATTCAAATTCCGGGAAAGGAAGAAATAATCATCAGGGCTGCCTGCTATTAATACGATATCATTTCCGTTTTTTATCAACCTGGCTGATTGAAAGTTAATCCATTTCTCAGCTATTGCCTGCTCATCCCTGCTTAATTTTAAGTCCGGGCTGCTTTTTCGTTTAAGCATTATCGCATCCTGTTTTGCTGTTTTCCTGATAACTGAAATAAAGAATCCTTCTCCCTTCACCTTGTCAGGATAAAACCCATATCCTGTAACCCCTTGATAATCAACCTCTGTAATTTCCTGAAAACCAGAGACATCCAGCTTGACATTCTCCGCCTCCTGTTTGGTTAAAAGCCATTTTATGTTTTCTTCATTTTCACCAGGATTAAAAGTGCAGGTGCTGTAGATAAGAAGTCCATCTGTTTTTAAAGCCGGCCAAACATCCATAAGTATTCTCTTTTGTCTTTCAGAACAATGAGCTGCATTTTCCTCTGACCATTCGCTAACAGCTACCTGATCCCTGAACATCCCTTCCCCTGAACAAGGAGCATCAACAAAAATCATGTCAAAAAATCCGTGAAGCCTGCTAAAAGCCGATGGATCATTTTGAGTGACGAAAGTATTTGATGAACCCCACTTTGTAACATTTTCAACCAGAATACCTGCTCTTGATCGTATCACCTCGTTTGCCACAAGCATACTGTTTTGTCCGATCAAAGATGACAGGTGGGTGCTTTTCCCACCGGGCGCTCCGCAAAGGTCAAGCACTTTAATATTGGTTCCCGGGTTAATCAGTTGTCTGACAGCCTGCTCCAAAAACATTCCTGAGGCTTCCTGAGGGTAATAGCAGCCTGCATGAAAAAGAGGATCGAGAGTATAGGATGGTCTGGAACCGAGGTAATACCCCGACTCACACCATGGAACTTGTTGATTATAAAGAGGTTTCTTTCTCCGTTTTTCAGAATTGATCCTGATACTCACAGGGGAAGGCTCTTTTAATGCTTTCAGAAGAGCTTCTGCATCAATATATTTCTGGCTATTAAGCCTTTTTACAAAACTCTCTGATAACATTATAATATCTTACTTTAGGACATACTCATATTTGCAGCTAATTACAGAAAAGTAACTGACTCGATCCTCTCTTCTTCAATTGCCGGCAGGTTCATAAAACGCAATAATACCTGGGCGACAGCTAATACATCTTTTTCACAATAATGCACAATCCTGATAATATCCTTATCTTTCCAGTAAACGCCGGCCACCATGCTGCCATCAATATCATCCTTTGGGGTAGGAATTCCAAGTATTGATGTTAAAAGATTAAGAGATGTATAGTTTTTATAGTCACCGAACTTCCAAAGATCCATCGTATCAAGTAATTTTATTTCCCAGGGTTTTTTCCCTGCATTATCAATTATCTCGGGGATCACGAGTCCATTTATAACCATGCGCCGTGCAATGTACGGATAGTCAAACTCCTTTCCGTTATGAGCGCATAAAAGCGCTTCCCTGTTGTTCTTTGAAAACTTTGAAACCATGGAAGAAAAGTCGGAAAGAATAGTTTTTTCATCATCTCCATAAAATGATTTAAGCCTGAGGCTGAATGGATTCTTTTCTTTAACAAATCCCACTGAAATGCAAATGATCTTCCCAAATTCTGCATATATACCTGCCCGCTCATATACCTCATCAGCAGCCTGATCGGGATTTCTGAATTGTTTTGATTTCTTATCCCAAAGAACCTGCATTGAAGGATCGAGAAAGTTGAAATCTGATACTGCAGGTGCAGTTTCAATATCGAGGAAAATAATATCCTCCACTTTTATATTATCAAGCATGACCTTTTGATTTTTTTCGTGACAAATGTAATAGTCTCTTTTGCTCTTAAACAGGTTAGATAAGAATAGACAGGCATTTCCACTGATATACCTTTTTTAAGCTGTTTCAGATGATCGATAAGCAATTCAAATTCAACGGAATCGGGATGGTCAAAATTTATTTTCTGCCTCTTCTCCAATGAGATCTGACGATTATCCCTGTAATATGAATCCTGTGGAATAACAATTACTTCATCACATGGCAAGGACTCCATTACCTTTTTTACAACTGTAGTTTTTCCTGAACCAGTTCCTCCTGCTATACCTACAATCAGCATAAATGTATATTTTTGCAGTAAAGATTAATTATCAAAATTAGCAATTTGTACGAAAAAAGTGACTAAAGTGAACTAAAGTTGGAAGTGGCTCCATTCACTATTTATAATAAATTTTAATAACTGTACAATGTCAGAATTATATCCACTTAAATTTGAACCGGTTTTAGTAGAAAAAGTCTGGGGCGGCAATGCGCTTGTCTCCCGTTACAATAAAAAAGGTAATGGCCTGCTGAAAATCGGCGAAAGCTGGGAGTTATCCGCAGTATCAGGTAATCTATCTGTGGCAAGCAATGGATTTCTTGCAGGGAATAACATAGAGGAGCTCATCGAGGTCTATATGGGAGATTTGATCGGAGACGCGGTTTTTGAAAAGTTTGGAAATGAGTTCCCTCTTCTTATAAAACTAATCGAGGCCCGGGAAGATCTTTCGATACAGGTGCATCCAAATAATACTCTTGCAAAAGAGAGACATAATGCTTACGGGAAAACCGAGATGTGGTATATTCTTGAATGTGAAGGCAATGCAAGAATTTTTACAGGATTCAAAAATGGCGTTACAAAAGAGGATTATCTTGAAGCCCTGAAAAATGGGAAACTCGTCACTCTGCTGAATAAAGAAACTCCTGAACCCGGAGACACTTTTTTCACACCTGCAGGGAGAGTTCACGCAATTGGCGCGGGAACAGTACTTGCTGAGATTCAGCAAACATCAGATATTACCTACAGGATATATGACTGGGATAGAAAAAGTACAGGAAAAGAAGTGAGAACGTTACACACTGATCTTGCACTTGATGCTATTGACTTCCCCGCATCAGGGGAAAACAAAATAAAAAAGAAATTCTCTCTTAATGAAACAGAAAATCTTATCAGCTGTGAATTTTTTAACACTAATATTCTCAATTTTACTGAACCTGTATACAAAGATTACAGTCTTATTGATTCTTTTGTTGTGTACCTTTGCATTGACGGTGAGTTTTTGATCAGGTGGGAAGAGAGCTCGGAGCATGTCTCAAAAGGAGAGACAATTTTGCTGCCTGCAATGATTAAGGAGGTCATACTTGAACCTTTACCAGCAGCAAAATTACTCGAAATATTCATTACTGAAATGATAAGTCATTAATATACTACACATTATACATCATGAAAAAATTTTCAGGTCTATTGCTCATAGTTTTTTCTGTAATCATTTTTACCGGTTGCCAGGGTTCCGGGAAAAGAAATCTTAAAACAGAAAATGACACTATTTCTGTTCCTGACACAGGCTTTACAGGAATTAAACAATACACGAAAGATCAACTTCTGATAAAAGAAATCACCTTTAAGAACGGTGTCCGGCAGGGATTGATGAAATCTTTTTACAAGGGTGGTCAGCTTTATCAGACATTCTGGTATGAAAACGGAGTCAGAGAAGATTCTGTTAAATGGTACTACCTTGAGGGACAGGTATTCAGGGCTACGCCTTACAGACATGACACAATAGACGGGATACAGCAGCAGTATTTCAGAAATGGCAAACTGAAAGCAAAACTTGGATATAGTAAGGGGCTGCGTACTCCATATTTACAGGAATATAACCAGAATGGAAAGCTGATAGGAGGTTATCCTGACATTGTTGTTAATGCAAAGGATAATTACAGGACCGGAGGAACATACAGAATTGGTCTTGAATTGTCAGACAAATCAACAGATGTTAAATTTTACAGGGGAGAATTTACAGATGGCCGTTTTGATACAGCAAAATGCAAAATAATAAATACAATCGCCGGCAAGGGCACACTCATCCTTAAAAAATCAGGAAAGCCAGTATCAGGTACTGTCGGAGTAATTGCTGAAGTGCTGACATTATATGGTAATAAATATCTGACATATAAAAAGATAGAGCTCCCATATGCTGACCTCAATTAGCGGAGGGCCATGATAATTCATTCAGCGTCATTCATCAAAAGCAGTCCCTCACTGAAAGAGTGCCCTGCTCCGGTAAAACCCGAATTTGGATTCATTGGCAGATCAAATGTCGGTAAATCATCGCTTATTAATATGCTCACCGGATGGTCGAAACTTGCAAAAACATCGGTTCAGCCGGGCAAAACAAGGACAATAAACCATTTCGTTGTAAATGAAAGCTGGTACCTGGTTGATCTTCCCGGATATGGATATGCAAAAGTTCCCATAAAATTAAGGGAGAAATGGGTCAGAGCTGTTGAGGAATATATACTCAGGAGGGAAAACCTGGTCTTGCTATTTGTTCTGCTCGATTCGAGACTTAAGCCCCAAAAATCTGATCTGGAATTCATGGAATTCCTTGGAAGAAATCAGATTCCTTTTTCCAGGGTATTTACAAAAACAGATAAACTTAATAAAACAGTTCTGGAAAAATCGATACAAATTTTTAATACAGAAATGCTAAACAACTGGGAATCTGTTCCGACAACTTTTATTTCATCAGCTGTGAATGGAACAGGCAGGGATGAGATTCTGAATTATATTGAAGAATCTATTAACAATTTTTCAAATGATGCCTGATATCGGCTGGAATTTATATTTTTGTAATCGAAATAATCGAATTATTTAACGGCAAAATCTTCGGAAAATGTTTGGAAAAGCTCCAATGAAACTTTTTTCCTGCAGAGCATCCCGGCATCTGGCTCAAATGATAGCAGATCAACTGGGAATTGAACTCGGGAAAAGTTCGGTGACTGAATTCAGCGATGGCGAATTTCAGCCCTGTTTTGATGAATCAGTCAGAGGTTGTTTGGTTTTTATTGTTCAGTCGACAAACCCTCCTGCCGATAATATCTTTGAACTTCTTCTTATGATTGACGCTGCTAAAAGAGCCTCAGCTTACAAAGTGATTGCCGTAATCCCATATTACGGTTTTGCACGCCAGGACAGGAAGGACAGGCCAAGGGTCTCAATCGGATCTAAATTATCGGCCGATCTTTTGAGCGCTGCCGGAGTCGACAGGGTAATTACAATGGATCTTCACGCTGACCAGATTCAGGGATTCTTTAATGTACCTGTTGACCATCTCTTCGGTTCTGCAATTTTCGCTCCATATATTGAAAAACTGAAACTCAACAATCTTACTGTTTCAGCGCCCGATATGGGAGGCTCCAAAAGAGCCAATGCCTATTCACGCCATCTTCAGTCCGAAATGGTGCTGTGCTACAAACTGCGCAAAAAACCAAATGTAATTGAAGAGATGTCAATTATTGGTGAAGTGAATGGCCGGAATGTTGTTATTATTGATGATATGGTGGATACAGCCGGGACACTCGTTCTTGCTGCCAATATGATGAAAGAGAGAGGAGCTACAAGCATTAGAGCTTTCGCCACCCACCCGATACTGTCGGGAAATGCGGTCCAGAGGATCAATGATTCAGCAATTGAAGAACTTGTTGTTACAGATTCTGTTCCTTTTATTAATAATTCAAAAAAAATAAAAGTGCTGTCAATAGCTGAAATTTTTGCCAGAACCATATTAGCCGTTACTTCAAATCAGTCAATCAGTACAAATTTTGTATTCTGATACCTTTGTCATATATTTGCAGGCCAAATTTTTAAAATGTCAAACGTGTAATGGGGAGTTATCGTGATGATAACTTTTAGTAGCACAATAACTTTAGCGTAAATGAAAACAATAGAGATCAAAGGATCGTTCAGAAAGGAATTAGGAAAGAAAAGCACCAAACTACTCCGGAAAGAAGACAATGTACCATGTGTTATTTATGGAAAAGAAAAGAATATTCATTTCCATGCACATGAAAACAGCTTTAAGAATCTTGTGTATACACACGAAGCCCATCTTGTAAAACTCAGCCTTGATGACAAAGAATACAAAGCTGTTTTGAAAGATATGCAATTCCATCCGGTAAGTGACAAAATCCTGCACGCCGATTTTATTGAGATCTTTGATAATAAACCTGTAATAATCAGTATTCCTGTTAAGGTACTTGGTGATTCTGTCGGAGTTATAGCTGGTGGTAAATTAAGTATCAGAAGAAGAACTCTTAAGGTTAAGGGATTGGCTCCCGATCTTCCTGAATTCCTGCCAGTTGACATTACTGATTTAAAAATACATCAATCAGTTAAGGTCGGGGATTTATCATTTCCAAAGATAGAATTACTCGATCCTAAGATTTCGACAGTTCTGTCAGTTGCCACATCACGTGTTGTTCAGAAAACTGAAGAAGAGACTCTGGCTGAAGAAGCTGCAGCAACGGCAGCAACGGCAGCGGCAGCAGCAGCAACGGCTCCTGCAGAAGAGAAGAAAGAATAATCTTATCCATTTAAATTAATCAGGCACAATGAAATATCTGATAGTTGGCCTGGGAAATATCGGCGAAGGGTATAAAGAAACCCGGCATAATATAGGATTTACAGTATTGGATGCCATGGCTCTGGCATCCAATACTTCTTTTACAGACAAACGATATGGTACAGTGTGCCAGATTAAATACAAAGGACGCACTTTTATTCTCCTCAAACCTTCGACCTTTATGAATCTCAGTGGCAATGCTGTAAATTATTGGATTAAAAAGGAGAATATACCAATTGAAAACATGCTTGTTATTGTAGACGATATTGCTCTTCCCCTTGGCACAATTCGATTAAGACCCAAAGGAAGCGATGGCGGTCATAATGGACTCGCCCACATTAATACAATACTTTCGACCTCTGAATATGCAAGGATAAGGATTGGTATAGGTAATGTATTCCGTAAAGGCTCACAGGTTGACTTTGTTCTTGGTTCATGGAGTCCTGAAGAAAAAAAACAACTGGAAGAAAGAATTAACATCGTGATCGAAATGATCAAATCATTTGGTACGGCAGGCCTTGAACTTACTATGACCGCTTTTAATAAAGTTGGAAAAGTACAACCAGCCGGGAAAGATTCCAATCCAGGGAAAACAACAAAATAAATATCCGGGAATCAAGAATAAATGTCTGACAACCAACATATCAGAATTGATAAATTCCTTTGGTCCGTAAGAATTTTTAAGACCAGAAGTATTGCTGCTGATGCCTGCAGCAAGGGGCATATCATAATGAATGATGTCCATGTAAAACCTTCCAGGGTGGTCACAAAAGACGAAATTATTATTGTAAAGAAACCACCTGTAAATTATACCTACAGGATTATTGAACCTATTGAAAACAGGGTATCAGCAAAACTTGTTGAAAAATATATTACTGATCTGACCCCTGAAGAAGAGAAGATTAAACTAAACCTTCGCCAATCGGGGGTAATCAGTTACAGAGACAAAGGTACCGGACGACCAACAAAAAAAGAAAGAAGATTAATTGACCGGTGGCAGGAAGACTTCAATGGTTCCTGATCAGGGTGGTATAAAGACTTAATCTTTCGAAATATGTCGTAAAAGTCTTCTTTAATTAAGCACCAGAAAATCATTTTATTTAAATTGCAACGCATCAGCAGACTAAAATTTTCAGTTGATTGCAGGGTCGGAAAACATTCTTTTTTACTTATCAGATGGGGAAGGAAAACATTGAGAAATATTCAAAGAGATACGCGCTTTTAAAAAGTATTGCAGGATTTTGGCACAATAATGTTTTCTACAGGAAAGTTATCGTTCTCGGCCTCGATAATATCGATCCTGAGAATCATCTTATTTTTGCCCCAAACCATCAGAATGCATTAATGGATGCGCTTGCCGTTCTTTTTACTCACAAAGGACAACCTGTTTTTCTGGCCAGAGCCGATATTTTTAAGAAAAAGACCATTGCTTCAATTTTGTATTTCCTGAAAATACTTCCTGTTTACAGGATCAGGGATGGATTTAGCAGCCTTAAAGGTAACGACGAGATTTTCAACAAGACTATCGATGTCCTGAAGAATAAGAATGGGCTTATCATCCTTCCGGAAGGAGACCATGCAGGATTCAGAAGGTTAAGGCAATTAAAAAAAGGTATTTGCCGTGTTGCATTCCAGGCCGAGGAGGTTTCAGATTTCAATCTTAAGATCAAAATAATACCTGTGGGGCTTGAATTTTCCCAATACAACAGATACAGACAGGTTCTTACTGTTGTTTACGGAAAACCTATTGAAGTATCAGAGTATCACGATCTCTATAAGAATAGCCCAGAGAGAGCTCTTAACGAACTAAAGAACCGGCTCTCATCTGAAATAAAAAAGATCATGGTCCATATCGAATCAGAAGAAGACTATGAAGCCATTGATGAGCTCAGAAGCATGATAAACGGGCGGTTCAGTGATGATATCCGGTATCCAAAACTTTTCCGGGACAGGATCCTTATTGACAACCTGAACCGTTTGAAGGTTTCTGATCCCGCAACTTACAATAAAATATGCTCTTTGAGCCTTCAGGTAAAAAAGAGATCAAAAGATCTTAATATTGATTACCGGCTGCTTGAAAAAAAGAAACATCCTGTTGGGTGGTTGATTGCCGGTATGGTTGGTATAATACTTTCATTCCCTCTTTTCATTTACGGGAATATCTTCAATTTAACATTCCTGGAGATACCCAATCTTCAAATCAGGAAAATAGCTGACATACAGTTCCATTCCACAATGAGATATGCGATATCTCTTATACTGGCTTTTATCTTTTTACCTCTTTATTTAATCCTTTCATTCATTATTTTACCCACGTGGTGGGTTCCTATCCTGATTTTTCTCAGTCTCCCTCTTTCAGGCCTCTTCGCCTGGAATTATTTCATTCAGTTCCGAAGGATAAGAGGCGGCTTCAGATTGAGGAAGTTAATAAAGCAAAATGATGAGGAGTATTCCTTACTTAAAAAAAATTATGAAGAATTAGTCAACCTGACAACGAGTCTGAAGAATGAATAATAGTAGAATGTTTGTGGGAAAAGTGGCCTGGATAACCGGGGCATCTTCAGGTATTGGAGAATCACTTGTTTATGAGTTCATTAAAAGAGGAGCCACTGTAATTGCCTCCTCAAATGATCTTCCGGGGCTGGAAAGAGTCAAAGCAGCCTGCAAAGATAAATCTTCAAATGTTATCTGTGTGCCTTTCGACCTGTCCGACACCTCTGAAATTGGCACTCTCGCAGAAAAACATATCAATGCACTTGGGCGGATTGATTTCCTCCTTAATCTGGGAGGAATAAGCCAGAGAGCTAGAATCGATGAAACCCCATTATGGCTTGACAGGAAAATATTTGAAATAAATTATTTTGGGACAATCGCACTTACCAAGGCTGTATTGCCTTTTATGATGCGTCAGAAGTCAGGACATGTTCTTGCAACAAGCAGCATATCAGGTAGATTTGGGTTTCCACTCCGGTCAGCTTATTCAGCATCTAAACAGGCTTTACATGGATTCTTCGAAACACTCTTCCTTGAAAATAAACCATTTAATATAAGATCTTCTGTAATAATTCCCGGAAGAGTCAGTACAAACATATCATTTCATGCACTGAATAGTGAAGGGAAGGAACATGGAAAGATGGATCCGGGGCTGGCAAATGGCATTTCACCTGAAAAAGCCGCCAGGATCATTATCAGAGGAATAATAAGAAATAAAAGGGAAATTCTTGTTGGCAGCGGCGAACTTATCTTGTTATATATACGAAGAATCTGCCCCTGGCTTTTTTTCAGGATTGCAGATAAGGTAAAACCAACATAGTTATAATTATAAATTTTTGAGATGAAGGGATATGTAATTTGCGGGATTCAGCAGATGGGAATTGGTGTCAGGAGTCTTGAAGAGGCTTGGCAGTGGTATATAAGACAGTTTGGTATGGACTGCAGGATATTTGAAGATGATGCAGTAGCCAGACTGATGCTTCCTTATACCGGTGGCAAGCCACAGAGTCGGCACGCTGTTCTGGCTATTAACCTGCAAAGCGGAGGTGGTTTTGAAATATGGCAATATAAAGGAAGAGAACCCCTACCGATTAAAGAAGAGGTCATTATTGGCGACCTGGGAATTTTAGCCTGCAAAATGAAAGTGAAGGACATCTATGCAGCTTTTAACTTCTTTAAGAATAATGGAGTATCATCATTGGGAGAACTATCCCCTGATCCTTCGGGGAACAGAACTCTATTCCTTAAAGATCCTTATGGGAACATCTTCCAGATGGTCGAAGGGAATCATTGGTTCATGAACGAGAATAAAGTAACAGGTGGTTCATGTGGAGCCATAATAGGTGTTTCTGATATTGAAAAAGCAAGGGTTGTCTATTCAGATATCCTGGGATATGATGATGTCATCTATGATTCCACAGGAATATTTCCCGATCTTGCATATCTGCCCGGAGGAAATAAAGAGTGCCGCAGAGTGCTTCTTAAATGCTCTGAACCTTTTGCAGGACCCTTTAGCAAGGTCTTTGGCCAGAGTGTCATTGAACTAATCAAAACAACAGATAAGCCGGGAAAAAGAATCTATGAAAACCGGTTCTGGGGCGATTTGGGATTTATCCATTTATGTTACGATATGCAGGGAATGGATGAATTAAAAGACTTTTGTGAAAGCAAAGGTTTTCCATTTACAGTCGACAGTAAAAAGAGCCATGAAGGCAATAGTTTTGACATGGGCGAAGCAGCAGGCCATTTCTCCTACATAGAAGATCCTGACGGAACACTTATCGAGTTTGTTGAAACCCATAAGGTTACTATTCTGAAAAAAATCGGCTGGTATCTTGACCTCAGAAAAAGAGATCCACGTAAATCGCTGCCCGACTGGATACTGAAAACACTTAAATTCTCGAGGGTAAAGAAGTAGTTTTTTTGCTAACCTTTTGCGACATTTTCAACTTCCCTGAATACCCGCATAACATTTCCACCCCATATCTTTTCAATATCCTCCTTTTTGTAACCTCGCCGCAGAAGTTCAATTGTAATGTTTTTCATTTCAGCTACTGTCCGGCAGCCGTCTACTCCGCCACCACCGTCAAAATCGGTGCCTATGCCTACATAGTCGATTCCAATCACCTGAACAACATGGTCAATATGATCAACAACATCGGTAACTGTTGCAAGTTTCTGATATTTCTTTTGTGTAGCCCTGTACTCATCGCGCATCTGCTTCTGTACTTCCGGCGTAAGAGTATTAAAGTCACCATACTTTTTCTGAACTTCATCAAGTTTTGCTGTCAGTTCTGGATTTGGATCAGGTACCTTTACATAATTGCTTAATATACAAATCTGAATTACTCCACCATTTTCCTTCAATGCAAGGAGCATTTTATCAGTCAGGTTTCTTGGATTTTCGCATAGTGCCCTGCACGATGAGTGCGAGGCAATAACAGGGGTTTTGGATACCTTAAGAACATCAAAAAAAGACTTATCGGAGATATGGGATACATCAACCATCATTCCAAGACGATTCATCTCTTTAACAACCTCTGTACCGAATGAGGATAGACCGTCGTTTTCGGAGCCTTTACTATCTGTTGATGAATCACATATATCATTGTTCTTTGTATGACAAAGGGTAATATACCTTGCTCCCAGATCATAATATTGTTTTATCCTGGAAATATCCTTCCCGATAGGATAACCATTTTCAAGCCCGATAAATGCGGCAATTTTCCCCTTCTTAAAGATTCTGTAAGCGTCACCCGGAGAGTAGGCCATTTCAGCCATTGAGGAGTTTTTTTCTACATTTTTATGTATTGCATCAAAGATATCGAGAGCTTTCCTGTGTACCAGGGTAAATGAAGAATCGTCCCTTGGGCCCTGCCCGATAAATACTGCGAAGAACTCCGAATGGAGTCCGCCTTCCTTCATTCTTGGAAAGTCAACACATCCTTCTGTGTGTTTTATTCCGAGGTCAAATCCCGAACGACTGAATTCCATTGGTGTATCACAATGTGAATCAACAGTAAGAATTGTTTCATGTATCTTATCCGCCCTTTTAATCAATTGTTCTTCAACATTACTGCAACCTGTCAATAACAGAAGAACAAAAAAGAGACCAACAGATGATTTCATATGAAAGATAATTAGTTTGAAGCTGCAATATAATTAAAATGAAAAACTGTAATTATCAAACTCATTTATTTAACACTATTTAACAAAGCAGAAGAAGCTGCATAAAAAGTCTTAAAACGGTATTTATTTTTTTTTGAAAAGTATCTGTTAATAAACATTGTTATCACATCTTCTGTTATTTTTGTGCCTTTATCTAATATGACACAGAAAAGAAAAAATTGGCATTGGATTATTCTGGCAATCTTATCCTTAATCTGGGGAACCAGTTATATTTTTATGAAAAAAGGGCTGGAATCTTTTTCATCGTTCCAAATTGGTTCATTAAGGATATTCATAACTTTTCTCTGTCTATTACCCATAGCCATCCGGAATTTACATAAACTTAACAGGAAAAATATAGGTTCTGTATTTATTATCGGGCTGATGGGTAATGCAATACCGGCTTTCTTATTTCCAATTGCACAGACAAGAATCAGCAGCTCTCTGGCCGGGATGTTGAATTCTTTAAGCCCTGTATTTACTCTTATTATAGGAATTTTGGTTTACAACCGGCATGCAATCAAAACACAGATAACCGGAATTATCATAGGCCTGATAGGCGCTGCAGGTCTACTTTACGACGGATCCTTTACATTTAATTTTTATGGATTGTTTGTTGTTCTTGCGACAATTTTGAGCGGATTCAGCTCAAATGAAGTTAGCAAAGTAAATGGGATAAACGGTTTGCAGATGACAGCACTTTCATTCTTTGTAGTCAGTCCGATAGCAATTATATATCTCTTGTTTTCCGATTTTTCAGCTGCTGTTGAAACTGAAAACTGGTTAAGAAACCTGGGATGCATCGTTCTTCTGGCAATCCTTGGCAGTGCTGTCGCTTTGGCTCTCTTCTATCTGCTTATCAGGGAAACATCACCAGTTTATGCGTCCACTGTTTCTTACTTTATCCCCTTAATAGCAACTGTATGGGGATTGGCTGATAATGAACATCTGACCTCCTCAATGCTGATTTCTGTTATCTTTATATTTGCAGGTGTATTTATAATTAACAGACCTGAATTTTTAAGAAAGATCAAAAAGATGATCACATGAATAAGTATGCACTAGTTGCATTATCGATAACCGGAGGTATTATTTCGGGATTGGCCTTCACTGACTGGTGTTCAGGTCTGATATTACTTATAGCATTCGTCCCTTTTTTTCTTATAGAGAATATTCTCTTCGAAAATTCAAAAAAATACAGCAGAAATGCCTTATTTCTTTATACACTTCCCGGTTTTGTCATATTTAACATACTGGCTATCGGATGGGTAAGAATTGCCACCATTACAGGAGCAATAGGCATTATAATGGGATTGTCTTTTATGATGGCTTTCACGTTTTGGCTGGCCCATATAATCAGACTTAAAGCCGGGAATTTCATTGGGTTTGTCTCTTTTGTCACTTTCTGGATGTCATTTGAATTCCTTAATCTCCATTTTACTCTTCTGACTCCCTGGCTGAATCTTGGCAACGGACTCGCAAAAGACATAATTTTCATTCAATGGTATGAAGTGACCGGGGCAGCCGGCGGCACTCTCTGGATATTGTGCTCCAATCTTATCCTTTCATTTTATCCTGGCGGCACTTTTAAAATAAAAAGTGCAAGACATGGTTACTTTTGGATCTGGTTAGCAATAATACTTATTCCTTCATTTATCTCAATAACACGTTATTATACTATTCAACAGAGTAAAGTGGGAAAAGAAGTTGTTATAATACAGCCTGATGTTGACCCTTATTCTGAAAAGTTCAAAGTCCCTTTTGAAAAGCAATGGGGTAACGTGATTGAAATGGCAAAATCGGCTGTTTCAGAAAAAACTTCATGGATTATAACTCCCGAAACAACTGTTGATGACCCGGTTAACGAAGAAGATCCTGATAACAACAATTATATTAAGAAAGCTAAAAAGCTTGCTGCTGCATATCCGGGTGTATGTATTGTTGCAGGAATGGTCAGTTATAAAAGATATCCTCTTTCCATTAAAGCCCCGACAAAGAGTGCCAGGAAGATTGATGCTTCAGGTATTTACTACGATCATTTTAATTCAGCTTTTAAAATTGATATCGGAAATACTACCGTCATCTATCATAAGTCAAAACTGGTACCGGGTGTTGAAATGCAATTCTCGTCCGGACCCGGGAAATTAATAAGTAAGATACTACCCGGCTTTGGCGGAACAGTATGGGGCTATGGGATTCAAAAAGAGAGAACATGCTTTGAGCATCAGGGTGACTCATTAAAAATTGCACCGGTTATTTGCTATGAATCAGTTTTTGGAAATTATGTAGCAGATTATGTAAGGAAAGGGGCTGGTGCAATATTCATTATTACCAATGACGGCTGGTGGAAAAACACAAAAGGTTATAAACAACACCTTTTATTTGCATCAATAAGGGCAATCGAAACTCGCCGGCCTGTCGCCAGAGCAGCCAACACCGGCATTTCATGTATTATTGATATTAAAGGACGGAGAATAAAAGAATCGGCATGGTGGTCACAGGCAATCATAACGGGTGAGATTTTTCCGGAAACCAGGGTAACCCCTTATGTCAGATACGGCGACTATCTGCTTTATATCGCTTCGGTATTAAGTTCATTTATCCTTGTAATTATTTTTATTGCAATACCTCTGAGGAAGAAATATAACTCACTTCTTCGATCTGAATAATGCCACTCCTTCATCAAGCCATTTTTTATACTCTTCTACGTTTAAGTTTGTAGGCATTGGATTGTTTATTGTATTACCTTCATGATCAGCAATTACATAAAGCGGGAGTGCATTTGTTTTGAATTTCGTTATCTCAAGGTCTTCATTAATCTTCCCTATTGTTTTCTTCTGTTTTCCATCCACTGACGATATGATCCATTCATTTTCCGGCAATTCTTTTCTGTCATCAACATATAGTGCAATGATCACAAAATTGTCCCTTAACCTTTGAAGAACTTCCGGATCGGACCAGACCTTTGCCTCCATTCTCTTACAATTGGCACATGCATGTCCTTTAAAATCAATCAGTACCGGTTTACCTTGCTCTTTTGCACAGGCAAGTCCCTGCTTATAGTCATAGTATCCATCAAGCCCCAGAGGCATATCAAATATATCGTCATGTTTGGGTTCGGAACAGAGCTGACTTACTGCTGCAATATTAAATGGCGAAGCAGGAACACTTTTGTTTTCTGATATCAGCTTGGGCAGATTGAAGCCTGTAGTACCCTGTGAAGGCAAGAGAGAGGATAATCCCTTAAGTGGCGCTCCAAAGAGTCCGGGAATGAGATAAACAACGAACGAGAAAACAGCAATAATTAAAAATAATCTGAAGGTCCCTATATGATGCAGATCACTGTCGTGGGCAAACTTAATTTTCCCTAAAAGATAAAAACCCAGCAGGGAAAACAGAACGATCCATATTGCAAGAAACAGATCGCGGGATAGTATTCCTAATGAATAGACGCTGTCGAGTGTCATCAGGAATTTCATACTGAAGGCAAGCATAATAAATCCCAGGACAACTTTTATTGAATTAAGCCAGCCCCCTGACTTTGGCATTCTGCTCAATATAGATGGAAAGAGGGCAAATATTGTAAAAGGCAGGGCAAATGCAATACCAAAACCCAGCATCCCGACTGTAGGCCTTAAAACATCACCACTCGCAGCTTCAACTAACAGTGCGCCAATTATCGGACCAGTACATGAAAATGACACTATCACCGTTGTCAGCCCCATGAAAAAAGCAGCAAAGATACCACCCTTATCAACTTTTGAATCGGCCCCAGAAGCCCATTTACTTGGTAATATTATTTCAAATGCTCCGAAAAATGAGATGGCAAACACTACAAATAATATAAAAAATATACTGTTAGGCATCCAGTGAGTGCTTAATGTGTTAGCAAAACCCGCACCGGCGCTGGTAAGCGAAACGACTATTCCCAGAGAAGCATAAATAAGAATAATCGAAAACCCGAAAATAACAGCTTTAAAAACTGCCTTGCTCCTGTTTTCTGATCCCTGAGAAAAAAATGCCACAGTCATTGGGATCATCGGGAAGACGCATGGGGTAAGTATCCCTGCAAATCCTGCAAGAAGTGAGATCAGGAAGAATTTAAGCAATCCTCTTTTTGTTTGTGCACTATCAGAAAGCACTCCTCCTGTAATTACTCCTGCGGTTGATTTCTCCTGAGACTTATTTCCTATGTTGATTTCAAATTCTACATCTTTCGGAGGCGAACATGTTACATTGTTACAGGCCATAAAATTAACAGAACCAGTTACTTTAAAAGAGGCCTCCACGGCAGTAATCTTCTGGCGAAATTCAGCTTTTGTTGCAAATGTTTTAATCTTAAAACCAAAAGCTTCATCAAATATTTCTTCAGGTTTAGTGACCTCGAAAGGTTTCCCGTTCAGAATAAATCCAGGAATGGTATCGAACACAATAGTTGTGGGAATCGGACCTCCCTCAGGGACATCCATTGAGTAAATATGGGATCCTCTATCAATAAAAGCCGTAAAGATCAAATCAAACTGCTTCTCTCCCTTCTTTTCAGAGGTAAATTCCCATGTTACAGGGTCATATATCTGAGCAGATAGGTTAAGGTTCAGAATGAAAAACAGTACAAAGTATGATAGTTTTATTTGCATGACTTTTATATAATGTTCAATGCAAAAGTAACAAATAAGGTTTATAAAAAGTTTGAACGTACAGAGTTGAAAGTATAAGGATAGATTTTATGCGAGGTCGATCTCATTCCCGTCACGGTCATAAAAATGATATTCAAGCATATGATATGAAGTTATCGCCTGCACTTTAAGACTTAATTTATATTTGAAGTTCCATTTCCTGAATATTGGGAAGAGGCCTTTAGTGAGGTAGGAAGCTACAAACGGATGTACATTAAGAAGTATCTTCCTTGTTTTAATCTTATCAACAATAAATGAGAGAGCTTTCTCAAGCTCATCGGCAAAAAGAATTGTTGGTTTTATTTCACCGGTACCCTGGCATGACGGGCATTTTTCATCGGTAACAATATTCATTTCTGGTCTGACCCGCTGCCTTGTGATCTGCATAAGACCAAACTTTGAAAGAGGAAGAATATTATGTTTTGTCCTGTCGTTAGCCATCATTTCCTTCATCTTATCATAAAGAAGCTGTTTATTTTCAGCCGATTGCATATCGATAAAATCGATCACAATGATGCCTCCCATATCACGGAGCCTTAATTGCCTGGCAATTTCAGTGGCAGCTTCCAAGTTAACCTCAAGAGCATTTGCTTCCTGGTCATTTCCTGACCTTGATCTGTTTCCGCTGTTTACATCAATAACATGCAATGCCTCTGTGTGTTCAATGATCAGATAAGCACCATGCTTAAAGGATATTGTCTTTCCGAAAAGAGCTTTTATTTGTTTATTGACCCCGAAATAATCGAAGATAGGAAGAGTACCTTTATATGCTTTGACAATTTTTTCTTTTTCCGGGGCAATTTCTTTTATATACTTCCGTATATCATCTGCCAGAGTTGCATCATTAATATGAATGCTGTTAAACGTTACATTCAGCATATCCCTGAGGATTGTTGATGTCCGGTTCATCTCTCCGATAAATAACTTCGGCGATTTTGTTTCTTTCTTTATCGGAGCAAAAGCTGCTTCCCATTTCTTTACAAGTTCCCTCAGTTCTGCATCGAGTATTGCAACTTTCTTCCCTTCTGCAGCAGTCCGTACTATAACGCCATAATTTCTGGGTTTAATGCTCTGTAACAGGGCTTTTAGTCGGTTTTTTTCTTCAATACTTTCAATTTTTGAAGATATTGAAACCTTGTCGGAATAAGGAATCAGAACAAGGTTCCTTCCGGCAAGAGATATTTCTGAAGATAGCCTTGGACCTTTGGTGGAAATAGGTTCTTTTGATATTTGAACGATGACTGTCTGACCTGAAGTAAGGATATCCGTGATCTTGCCATCTTTGTCAATATCTGGTTCGGGCTTGAACTTATTGACAGGAGGAACTTTGCCTTGTTTCTGCAGGGCTGTCTGATAATATTTATACTGCGTCCTGAACTGGGCTCCAAGGTCAAGGTAATGCAGGAAGGCATCGCGTTCGAAACCAACATTTATAAATGCTGCATTTAGTCCGGGCATAATCTTTTTGACCTTCCCAAGGTATATATCCCCGACTGAAAACTTTATATTACGTTTTTCCTTGTTTAACTCAATTAACTGCTTGTCTTCCAACAACGCTAAAGAAATCTCGGAATCACCAACATCAATGATTAAATCCTTGTTTACCACTTCACAATTTAGTCTGAGTTATTATGAAATCAGCAATATCAGATATACTCATAAAATAAACCTAAAGACCGTCAGATCTTTAGGCTTAATATACTTTATAGATGACTACTTGCTGATCTGCTACTTCTTCTTATGCCTGTTCTTTCTCAAACGCTTTTTGCGTTTGTGAGTAGCCATCTTATGTCTTTTCCTTTTTTTACCGCTTGGCATGGATAATTATTTCTTAACGTGTGATTTAACTTTTGTTATGAAGGATTTTGCCGGCTTGAAAGCTGGTATATTATGAGCTGGAATAATAATGGTGGTATTTTTCGAAATATTCCTTGCAGTTTTTTTAGCTCTTTTCTTAACAATAAAGCTTCCAAAACCCCGTAGATAAACGTTATTACCTTTTACCATCGAATCTTTTACTGTTTCCATTAAGGCTTCAACAGTTTTCTGAACCGTTACCTTTTCAATACCAGTGTTCTTGGCAATTTCATTAACAATGTCTGCTTTAGTCATTTTCGTGAAGTTTAAAATTCAACAAATTATTTTGAGTATGCATTTTTTCAACTCTGCAAATATAAAAATATTATTTGTTTAAATTGGAACACTTACATAATAATTTTTTTTTTAGGCTTTTATTATTGCCTTAATTCCAATTAAATAGAGATATCATTTAATAATAGTCATAAGATCGGCAGGTAAATCTAAATAATTATATTTATCCGTAGAATGCTGATTGACTTAATTTTAGTCATTTAATAATTACGATAGTTGTTTAAAGTGGTTTTTTTCATAACTTTACAACATGTTTCACAGTTTAAAATAAACTCATAACTATATGTCAATCAATAAAGTCATACTTGTCGGTAATGTCGGAAAAGATCCGGTAATCCGGTATTTTGACAAGGGTGTAGCCAAAGCTACTTTCCCTCTTGCCACAAGCGAGAGCTATACCAACCAACAGGGAGAGACAATAACATCAACTGAGTGGCATAACATTGTTCTATGGCGAGCCCTGGCAGAAGTAGCTGAAAAAACAATTAAAAAAGGCGCACAGGTATATATTGTGGGTAAAATAAAGACCCGTTCTTATGTTGATAAAGAGGGAAATAATAAGTATATCACTGAAATACTTGCAGATACCTTGATGTTACTTGAGAAAAAACAGGTATCAGGCAATATAACCTCTCCCGGAGATCAGAACAGGAATGGTTTGGGTGAAAAAGGTAATACTCCAGCCGGTGTTAATGACCCGGGAGTAAATTACCAGGCTAATAAACCTTTACCTGACAAAGGTGCAGATAGTATTAATGGATCCTCAGATGAAGGCTTGGGCAATGACGGCCCGGCTATGGGGATAAATGAAGATGACCTGCCTTTCTAGCTTCCATTAAATAAAGAAATCCAATTGGAACCGGATTATCTATTCGAATACATGACCATGTTACCAGGTGTTACGATTTCGACACCTGATTTTAAAATAATTATTGGTTTTATTGTCCTTATTATCCTTCTTTTCGGATCAGCGGTAATGTCGGGCGCTGAGGTGGCTTATTTTTCACTTGGACCCGAAGATATTGAGAAATTCAAGAGTAATAAGAGTAAAAAAGCAAAAGTTGTTATGAAACTTTATAACAATCCCGAAAAACTTTTGAGTACAATTCTTGTCGCAAACAATACTATTAATATAGCAATAGTACTGCTTTCTGCCTTTCTCAGCAGCAGATTATTCAATTTCGGCAACGATCCTGTTATTGGTTTTATAGTAGAGGTTGTTATAATTACCTTCATTCTTCTTTTCTTTGGCGAGGTTATGCCCAAGGTTTACGCTTCAAGAAATAACGTACAGATGGCTCTGTTTATGGCTTTCCCATTGACTATCATGGAAAAGATTTTCAGACCTGTAACAGCAATTCTGATCTTTTCTTCTTCTTTTGCCAAAAAAAGAACTGTCACCAGGCGAACCAACATAAGTATGGATGACCTGTCCGATGCCCTCGAACTGACATCGGAGGAATTCAATGAAGATGAAAAAATACTTAAGGGAATTGTTAATTTCGGTAATATCAACGTAAGCGCAATAATGTGTCCGAGAATGGATGTTACAATCATTGATATAAAATCAGGATTCAGCAAAATTGTACCCCTTATTATCAGTTCGGGTTTTTCAAGAATCCCCGTATATTCCGATTCATTCGATAATGTTAAAGGAGTATTATATGCCAAAGATGTTCTCCCGTACACAAATAATCCAGACAATTTCAAATGGCA
>Ga0209429_10000525_pt1 | contig 25365 bp, 23 predicted proteins | sample BarGraNGADG00212_3_FD_184493 | JGI IMG/M metagenome (GOLD analysis project Ga0209429, IMG submission 184493) | Arctic peat soil microbial communities from Barrow, Alaska - Barrow Graham LP Ref core NGADG0004-212 (SPAdes) (version 2) | ecosystem: Environmental > Terrestrial > Soil > Wetlands >...
CTCCGATTATCGATGAATCGTTGGAAAGACGTAATCCCCTGGCTTTCAACAGTGCCTGTGATAGTGTAGCCATAGGGACATTGCTTGTCCCAGAGTTACTGTCAGAACCATTGGGCGATACCCAAATTTCAACAGCACTTAATTTAAATCCAACGAGGATTAATGCTATTAAAAATTTAAACTTAAGGTTTCGTGTATTCATAATAAAATCTTTTATTTATTCTTTACGGCTAAACCTAAATGCAAACTCATCAAGATAAAACGATAAGTGTTTCCATTTATCCAGCCTGTATACTGGAGTTCAATACAAAGTAAAAAGGCCGCATCTTCCGATACAGCCCTATATAAATATTTTGGGTTTGGATTCCGGTCGCTCAGCCCTGCTGCTTGCGACGGGGTCCGTAATTGAAGATTCCTCGCTGCTTGTGGCGAGTATCTTCAATTAAAGCTTGTTGACGCCGTGGGCGAGCTTTGATTTCAAGTTTGCAGCTTTGTTCTTGTGGATCACGCTCTTCTTAGCCAGTCTGTCCAGCATGGAAGAAACTTTGGGGAGCATTGCTACAGCAGCTTCTTTCTCGGTCGTTGCACGCAGGTCGCGAACAGCATTACGAGTAGTTTTTGCATAATAACGATTCAGCAGACGCTTTGTCAGGGTCTGACGGATTCTTTTCAGGGAGGATTTGTGATTTGCCATCTCGACTAATCTTAGTTTTGGTTTCTTTTTTGTTGTAGCCCATAGGGGAGTCGAACCCCTCTTTCAAGAATGAAAATCTTACGTCCTAACCGATAGACGAATGGGCCAGCCTGTTACACTTCAACACTGCAAATGACCCGTTGGTCTTGGTTATTAAAGCGGGTGCAAAGATAGGACGCTTTTTTATTTTGGCAAACGTTTTGAGTAAAAAAAAACCGAGATAAGGGGTTTTTTCCACTAACGCACTACGTACGCCCTTATAATCAATTGGTTGAAGGGCTTGGATGCAATGTTTTATGGTATAGATCCATGTCTTTGAGCACCTCAATGGAGCGTTTCAGGCAAGGATCAAACTTCAAGGACTGCTGCAATTCACCTGCCTGGAAGTAATAACGGCTCACAATCTCCGTACTGAGCATCAATTCGATCTCCTGGCGGAAGGTCACGAAGTTCTCATCCAGGCTTCTGTCCAACTTGGCTTGCAAGGCGGAAATCTCTGCTTTGGCTGAAGTGGTGAAATTGTCTTTTACCATCGCTTCTTTCAGTTTTTCCAATATTTTCTTGCTGGGGCTCACGTAGGCGAAGCCACGGCTTTTTACATAAGCTAGGAATTCGGCATAATCGGCTTCGGAAATTTTAAAGTCGGCCACAGAACCAATTTTTTCATGCTTGCGGTAATATTGGTTGGCGTATTCGAAAAAGTAAAGACTGTCCATCAGGTCGTAGGTGATGTCTGAACCACGCTCATCCTTGCATTCGATATCCGGTATTATCCCACCACCATCGCGCACCTTGCGTCCTGCACGGGTGCTGAACACATGGGTGAGGCTATCGGGTATGCGCCCTACGCTGCCGTCTTCGTTCCGGTTGGAATAATCGATGGCCTGAATGCAACGCCCGCTGGGAATGTAATATTTGGCGGTCGTTATTTTGAGCAATCCGTTGTAGGGAATACTGCGTGTCGTTTGAACCAGTCCTTTCCCGTAGGAACGGCTGCCCATGATGACGGCACGGTCCAGATCCTGCAAAGCACCTACCACGATTTCAGACGAGGAGGCCGAACCGCTGTTAACCAATACCACGAGGGGCATGACGGTATCGACCGGCTCACGGGTGGTCTTGTAGGTTTTGTCCCACTGATGCACTTTACCGCGGGTATTGACAATTTCCTGGCCTTTGGGCACGAACAAGTTGCAAATGGCGACTGCTTCATCGAGCAAGCCCCCACCGTTTCCGCGGAGGTCAATAATCAGTTTCTCTGCACCCATTTTCTTGAGGTCCAACAATGCAGCACGCAATTCCTGGCTGGACTTCCCGGTGAAACCGCTCAAGTTGATGTATCCGGTCTTGTCTGCAACCAAACCGTGCCACGTTACCTGATTGATCACAACCAGCTCCCTGAGAATCGTTTTCTCGACAGGTTTTTTCAAACCTTCCCGAGTATACACCACTTTAACGGAGGTGCCAGGTTGGCCTTTCAGCAACTCGCTGGCTTTGGTCATGTTGTCACCGTTCATCTTGACGCCACCGATTTCCACCAGGATGTCGCCATACATCAATCCAGCTTTTTGGGCGGGCAGACCTTCGTAAGGTTCCAACACAACTACTTTACCGCCCCGTTGGCCAATCATCGCGCCCACGCCGCCGTATTCGCCGGTGGTCAGAAACTTGAGCTCATCGGTTTCGGTTTCAGCCATATAATTGGTATAGGGGTCGTAAGACGACATTAGGCCGTTGATGGCGTTCTTTAACGCTTTCTCGGGTTTGACACTGTCCACATAGTATTGGTCCAACTCCCTGTACAAGGCGTGCAGGATGTCAAAATTCTTGGAAATCTCGAAGTCCTTCTTTCCGTCGGGGGTATTGGCTGAAAGCGGTAAAGGAAGTGCTGCCAGGATAATCCACAGCAGGATGGAGGAAAGGCGGTTGCGCATGAAAATACTTATTGGATCAATGAATTCAAAGGATGGAAAGGATTTCACTCCAGGTTTCAGAGTTCATCTTCGGCCCCATGACCTCGATAACCCTTCCTGCGGTGATGGTGCCGTAACGGGTGCATTCTTCCAAGCTTTTGCCCGTGTGCAATCCGTAAATGAATCCGGCTGCGAAAAGGTCGCCGGCGCCGGTCGTGTCCAAGCAGTTTGCTATAGTGGCAGGCACATGGACTTTTTCTGCGCCCCGCTGCGCCAGAGCTCCCTTGGAGCCGATTTTAACCACTGCGGTTTCAACCTTGGAGGCCAAAACCGTCAGTGCTTCATCCGGTTCCAACCCTGTAAGTGCCTTGGCTTCTTCTTCGTTGGCAAAGACGATGTCCACATAGTTTTCGAGCAAGTCGGTGAGGAATGCCAGGTTGTCTTCCACCACGTTGTAGCTGGCCAAGTCGAGAGCCACTTTCAGCCCGTTTTCCTTAGCCATTTTAACGGCAGAAAGAATCAGGTCCTGGTTGTATACCAGATAACCTTCTATGTAGAATAAGTCGAAATCCTTGAAAAAAGCGTGCTGAAGCTCTTCTGTTTTAAGATTGGCGGCTGCACCCAAATAGGTGGCAAACGTCCGCTCGCCGTCCGGTGTAACAAAAGCGATGGCCTGTCCAGAAGCCTCTTGGTCCCGAAGCATCAACGCTTTGACCTGATACGACTCCATGTCTTTTTGATAAAGTGCTCCGGTTTCGTCGTCGGCGTGAATCTTGCCGATAAAAGCGGATGGTACGCCCAGTCTGGCTGCACCGGTTATGGTGTTTGCAGCGGAACCGCCACAGGAAATGCTTTTTGGAATTGCGGAGGTTTGGCTTAGGATTTTTACAAATCCAACGGAATCGATCAATTGCATGCTGCCTTTGGGCAAACCCAATTCGGCGAGTAGCTCTTCGGAGCTGATGGACATATGCACATCGGTCAGTGCATTTCCCATTCCTAAAAGACGTATCATTGAGTTTATTTTTTGGGTTTATTTTTGACAAAGATATTGCATTATTCGAGAAATACGTGTACTTTTGCCCCGCATTTTGCAAGAAGTGTATTACACTCTTCAGTAGCTCAGTTGGTTAGAGCACCTGACTGTTAATCAGGGGGTCGTAGGTTCAAGTCCTACCTGAAGAGCCAGTTTGTTTTTATTATATTCTTCAGTAGCTCAGTTGGTTAGAGCACCTGACTGTTAATCAGGGGGTCGTAGGTTCAAGTCCTACCTGAAGAGCGCAACGTAGAGGGTGTCTCAAGAAAGTGAAAGCTTTGAGATGCCCTCTTTCCTTTTTGTGTAAATATTGACAGCGCTTCCTTCTGTCCAGCGTCATCACCTTGGTCTCCGCTAGTCCTGACCATATAAGAGTACTTCACCGCCCTCTTTTGACCCCTTCCCAATGATCTATTGATTATAACTACTTGCTTTAATCTTACCTAAGGTGTATGTTATTTCCTGTTTTTCACCTTTCGCGATTGCAAATGAAATAATCATAAGGATATACCATGGCGGGTTTACAGTGAGATTATGAATTGACTGGGTAGGCTGACCATTATTTTTGAATTTCCACTAACAGATTTATTATTTCATCCATATTAGATTTATCAGTAATAACGATTTGAGCACATGGTCCATTATAGAATTTCTGAACACTTGCAACAAGTGGATTGATTTTGTGGTGTTTAATCCGATTTTCAATCAAAGTCTGATCCATCATGGCAACGATGGTCATCTTTGACTTTTTGATATGAATGAATGCGAAATTTTTACTCTTACGCAATGATATGTAGTATCGAAGCGGACTGAAAATAATATCTTTCGCCTGAAGTCTAAGTTCATCATGCATTACCTGGTATGCTTCTTTTATTTCCGGAGAAGTACCTTCCAGATGATAATCTTCGGATTATAACGCAGCTTGCGTAAGCTTATCAAAATTGTATTTTTTTGTACGGCCGCTGGCGGTAAACAAATCGATTAAAGTCCAAAGACCAAAGCAACCGGCAGTAATCAATTTTAAGATGCCAAGTCCTACCTGCCCCAACATGAATCGATCTACTCCGATTGTTCCAAAGAAAAAGGCGCAAATGGTAACGGTTGTCGGGCTTTTAAAATTGATAGATTGTAAAACGATCAGTTTACTGTCATCCATTTTTGAGAGAAGTTCTTTGACTAGCATTAATTTGTCATTCGGAAAGTTTTTGCCTTGTGAAGCAATAAACATGTCAACTTTACTTTGTTCCATGGTACTAGTAATTTAGATATTCCTACTCGTTTGGCTTTTCGGAATTGCCCCGTTTGATTGGTTTCTGGACTCCAATATTTTATTCATTTAAGGAGTTTTTCATTTTGTTCCAGGTTATATCAGTTAAAATAGGTTTTAAGATTTTATTTTTGCCATTCCCACGTTTCTGAATGATTCTAATGCGCTCCCAAGTATCTGGGTGTGTGCTGAGCCAGGTAAGTGAATGACTCCGGTCGGAATCTGAGGCCGCAATAACTTCCAAAATCTGAGATAAGCCTTTAACATTGATATGAGCGTTCTGCAAATATTGGACGGCCTTTAAATCTGCTTCGTTTTCCCATTCTCTATCATAAGCTGTTGAGGTGAGTATTTTGGCAGATTCAAGAATGAACTCACCATTGTTGCCGCCAGTCGTACTTGAAAGTAAAGTGGAAAGGCCTATTTCACGTATGAGTTTCTTCATTACATGATTTTTCTCCATGTGGGCAATCTCATGACTTATGACTCCACACAATTGGTCCTCTGTTTTGGTTGCATTCAACAACCCGGTATATATGACTAAATGTCTGTCTGGTAATGAAAATGCATTTATTTCATTGACTGACAGTATATGTAATTTAATTTTGGAGGGGTCAATTCCATTGGATGTACAAATATGTTGTATTAAGCTGTCAATGGGTTGAACAATTGTAGAATCTAACACTTCTACCTGATGTTCCTGGAAAAATTTCCAATACATTTCGCCCAATTTTTCGGGCACTTTTTCAATGACCGTATTGATTTTGAAAAGCTTCATCCAATTTATTTGACTTAATCCAAGCCAAACACCAACAAAAAGGACAAGAAGGACAAAGCCCTGTAATACGAGCTTTTTCATTTTGAGCATATTTTATCGGTTAACAATCCGTAAAAAAACCATTTGACATGGATACCTTTTCGGGTTTTAATAGCAGAATAGATAGTAGAAATGAAATCCCAAGTATTAAAGAGCAGAACATTGATCCCAAGGGAAACGAAGTAATTGTTGATGGTGAAAACCTTAAAGAGCAACAATACTGCCCAAACGAACAGAATTGTATTTATTATGAAAAGTGATGCTTGTGACAATAACGCCTGTATGCTATGCCATTTAATAAAGTAAGAATTCTTCTTGTTTGCGTGGTAAAATACAAAGGTGGCAATCAAATTAATTAATGGAAGAGGCAAGGCAAATGTCAGAAAAACGACTGACATCAGGTAGCTGTTTGATGCACCTTCCAGTTCGTATTCTTTATATTCCTTAAAATCAATCATATTGCAATTCGATTTTTGATTAGTACTCTTTCATGAAATTCCAAATCCAGTTAGAAATGATCAACAAGATGGCAGTACCTGCAATGAATTTATTTCGAAAGAGGACTTCTATTTTAAGGTATATTCTATAAAAACTTTTTTTTCGACATATCCAATCATAAAGTATCCAAAGGGGAATGATAAACATTAGGAAAACCATCAGGATCCCTAATGGATTAAAAAAAAAGGCTTCTTTAAAATTTCCACTTAACAAGCAAATAACAGATCTGGTAGTGCCACAAGATGGGCATGGTAATCCTGTCAGTTGTTTGATGAAACAAGCATGCAACTGACTTGCCTGATGCTGGGGTAAAATGATTCGGTTGAATAAAATCCATGTCCATCCCAGTAAGCTACCAAAAAACAAAGTCAGAGGAATCTTTTTATCACCAGAAAGTTTCAACTAATATAGAATTTGATGGAATTTCTCAAAGTTTCTTTCCTTTGTTGCAGGCATAATTAAAAACCAATCGATGATAGTCCATACACTCAATCCCCCGCAAGTTATCAGTTTGGCAACACCAAGACCAGTATCTCCAATGATGAAGCGATCAATTCCCAATGAACCGCCTAAAAGAGAAACAATCAGACTTGTTGTTGGGTCCTTGAATTGAACCATTTGCAACTGCGACCATTTGGAATCATCAGAAGTAATAAGCTTTTCACGAATTACAGAAAGTTGATAGCCATCAAAATACTTTGCGTTGGTCATTAGAAACATGTCCACTTTTTGTGTATCCATTTTATGATTTAGATTGGTTAAGTATAGCGAAAAGAAGATATTATGTGTCAAATGTATAAACATTTCATTAAAAACAACACTATTTTATTTAATTAATTCGTGGTATTTAGTAAGTTTCAATTATTTGAAATTTGATCTTATTTTTGAAATATAGTACTCCCGTTCTTTCAGACCACCGTGGTTCGTTCCTTCGTTTGTTCGTAGCCATTGTAAAGTTCTCTTTATGCCTAAGAAGGGTTCTGTCAAGGCCGACCTTCAGGTCGATTGTCACAGCCTTGACGGGTTCCGGATCAGGCGCGACCATTGTTTGGGATAGAAACAGATTATATATCATGGTGTTATGGATATAGCTAGCCCGTTGCGGGCTTTCGCAATATAATAGTTACATAAAAAGAATGGTTTAGTCGGATGATCCTTTTTTTGTTGCCCAACCCTCACACCTCACAGCCTACGCACGCCCCAGACGTTGAAACAAGATCTTAAAATTCCTATATACAAAGCATCCGAAAAACCACTTCCCGCATGGTTTTCCGGATGCTTTACTAGATGGATTCCAGCGATGCAATGATCACTTTGGTCTATTATTTGGGTTTCTTTTATTATGAAAGCATGAAAGCACCCGAATGGAATTTTGGTTTACGTTGATTACATAATAAAGGGAATATGGAAACTTTATGAGTTTCAAAGCACGAATATTTTTGTAATAAACCCTGAAAAATGGGCTTGTTTCCAATGTTGCATACGTTTCTTTGAGTACGGCTATGAAATCTTTGGGAGCATCAGTGCTGTAAAAGGCGTAATAATCAATAGCGTTTTCAATTTCCTTTTGGGCACGTGGCGAAACGATGATCTTAAAGGCCATACTTCTTATTAAGTTGATTAATGGACTCTTCAGAAGTCAGATAGGATTTTTCATCTTCCTTTAAGCGTTCGTCCAATACGGCTTTAATCTCGTCCATGAGTTCAAAATCGCTGTTATCCTCTTCCACAATAATTGTTATTGGCTTTGATTTAAAGGCCGCTTTGATAGCATCCAGTATGTCCGTGCTTACTTCCTGTGCCGAAGTTAAATGATATGTCGTGTACATAATCTCACATTTTAAAAGTTTTAAAAAGAATCTCCACAAAAATAAGAAATTAAGCACAATGATTACAATAAATGAGCACAAACTCTTGACTTACACTTATACGACAAAGCATCCCCGAAATACTCTTCCCCCAGGCATTCCGGATTCTTTCCATCTCCACCTCCTAATTTTGTCGTACTTTTGTTTTATCCGAAAAACTCCGACAAAATGATTCCAACCTACACCGGCCGGTTCCTAATGATTGTACTGCTTGCCCTATTGCCTATGACGGCCCGGTCGCAAGTTACAACCCCCAATCCTGCTACACGGTATTACCTTTTTCATTTTGGCGGAAATGTGCTGGGAAGCGCATCGGACGATAGAGCAACACTGCAGGTGCCGCTTGGCGATCAGACCCAGCTTCTGCAATTTGTTTCTGATGGAGCAGGTTATTACTGGATCAAACAGGCTGACCATCCTCGTTCCCGAATCACAGGCTTTGGTCCATCTGGCCGCCCACCTGGTGCAGGTAGTCAAGACCATCACCATCGATACCGTCCTGGACGATGTGGTAGCGTCATTACTTTGCAAGCTTCTGCCGAACTCGCCACCCACTGCCTCTACTACCTGAGCGGCGGAGCCAACGGCAAGCTTGACTGACTCAACTTTTAAAACCCAAAAATTGGGATCTTGAGAAGGAAAAACCAAAGCGGAATTGTCCCAATCATGAGTTTTTTGAAAGTGTTATCAGCATGAATATAGAAAGAATCTTGTAACACCAGAAAGGATCAAAGGTTGAGATAATTAGCTTAGTCAAACACTATTCAGAACTTAATGGTCATGGACAAAGAAGGCAATGTCGGGAACAATGACAGCATCCGCAACGTAGGTTGTTCACCTGTTGAAGCATCGGCGTTTTGAATGTAGTATAAATACGCATTCTTTCTGTTGTATGCATTGTAAACTCCAAAAGAAAAGGTGCTTTGGTAGCGATTGAGCAACCTGAAATTTTTCATAAAGGAAATATCCAGCTTGTGAAAGGCCTTTGTTCTATAGTTGGCCCGATTGGTGGTAAGAAATTGAAAATCACCTGTTTCGTTTGAATTCAAGCCTGGCGGAAACGTCGGATCAGGCCATTCAATCACATAGTCAGGAATGGTGATTGGCCGTCCAGACTGATATTGCCAGTTTGCAGTCATCAAAAAATCATCGCTCAGTTTAAAGCTACCAGTTAATGACAAGGAATGTCTGATATCTGTCGGCGCCGCAAAGAGCTTTCCGTTGTTCAGATCATCAAATTGATTGGTGGCTCGCATCAAGGTATAATTTCCTACAAGCGTTGTTCTGCCTTGTGAGTATTGGACAGAAAGATCTACTCCATACGCTTTGCCCTTCCCTTGAGAAACGAATTCCTCCGTCCGGTTCATAAAGTCCTTCTGGGACAATAGGATGGTTTGAGCGTCATAGCCTTCCTTAAAGTCAATGATGTTACTCATCAGCTTGTACCATATATCTACTTTGGCACTGAATGTTCCCTCAGAAATGGGGAACTCCCTGGCTCCCCCCAATGTCCCGATCCATGCTTCCTGAGGTTTCAGCAAGGAACTGACAGGTAGATACAACTCTAATGGAAATCCCAAACCAGCATTGGCCACTCGGTGTAAGGACTGTGACATCTTGCTGATGGAGGCGGAAATGGATGTTCCGTTACGAAAAATGCCGTGGTAACGAATTCGAGGCTCCACGATAAAATACGATTTGTCATTGAAAACACCTGAAAAACGCAGCCCTCCGGAAAGATGTTGATTCTTATCAATCAAGAAGTTCGCCTCAGAATACAGGCAAGTCTCTGTAAAACCGTCCGAAGAAGAAAGCCTCAATACAGAAGTAGCAGTATCTGTCTGCAATTTCGAAAATGGAGTAAGTCGGAAATAGGTGAAGCTTCCACCGGCATCAAAGGACAATTGATTGTTGTATTTCCATTGAAACCGGTCAGATAGAAGGGTCGAGGCAATTTTCGTTGTCGAACTCTCGGAAAAATAAAGATTATCCGACTTGATTTCCGAACTATGCGCCAGTTCAAATTGACTTGCGTCACTGAAAAATTTCAACTCGTTTTTCAACTTTTCGGAGATGTCTCTGGTCCAGTTGAGACCCAGGCTACGCTGACTATTCTCAATGAGAACGGTGATCATGCTTTCATTGTCTGGTTGAGTGAGGTCCCATCCGTCTTGATTGCTGAAATAAGACAGTTTTAATTGATCTTTTTTAGATGGTTTCCATATCAGATTGATATTAAGATCGCTAAAGTAGGTATTTAGGGATGTTTCTCCCAATAGATCCGGTAGAATCATGCTAAGCAAACTGTAGTTGGATATGCGACCGGCAACGAACAGTCCCAGTTTGTCTTTAATGATGGGTATATGAATTGCGGCCTTGCTGGATAATAAACCTAATTCAACATCGCCTTTCCATTTTCTAAGGTCGGCATCCACCGTCTGAACGTCCAGAACAGAAGAAAGCCTGCCCCCAAAACGTGTCGGAAAGGCTCCTTTGTACAATTCGACCTGATCAATGGCTGAAGGATTGTATGCAGAAATCAACCCAAAAACATGCTGGGTTGAGTACAACGGCACACCATCTAACAAATAAAGGTTTTGTCCGTGCGTGCCACCTCTAACCTGGATGTCTGAAGCTCCTTCACTGCTCGATGTCACCCCCGATGTCATTGCCAGTGTTTTTAGCAAGTCCTTCTCACCAACCATGGAAGGGAGTCTTTCCATCCACTTTTTATCCATGTGCTCCATCGAAGAATTATTATCAGTAACGGGTTTTGATGAAAGAACTTCAACCGGTTCAATGTACTGACTTTCAAACGGAGAGGTTAGGAATATGTTGATCGTGGTATCCGCCTTTATTATCAGCGGAATCTCAATCTTGTCGAAGGGGTAGTAATCAATCGTCAATATATATATGCCTCCCAGAACATTCAACTGAACGCGCCCCTTTTTGTCAGTCTCGACTACACGTGTATAGGGAAGTAGCTTGACGGGTATGTTTTTTAAAGATTGACCCGTTTTTTTCTCCAATACTGTTCCCCGAATTTGATATCGACCTGATGTTTCCTGGCAATAGGATTCAACGGAAAGGCACAAGAAAAGGATAAGGACTATCAGGCTTTCAATGCGTTTCATTGTCACTGATTATTACTGTTTTTTCCTCCAATAAATAACTTCCGAATAATCCAATGCCATTTTCTATGTTTGAGAAATTTGGTGAAACACCTCCAAATGCGCCCATTACCACGTCTAAAAAAAACTGACCGGAATCAAACAACTGGCTATCTTGAATCTTCTTGTTTTGAATCCATTTTTTCAAATGAATATCGGTTGTTGCCAGATAGATTGTAAAATTTAAAGAGTCTTTGGGGTAAAGTAGGCCTTGAATGTTCGACGTACATTCGTTCTTCCCCTGAACAAAATCAAGGATATTAAAACTATTGTACAACAGGTATCCATAGTCATTTCCTGACGGTGCATCCCAACTGGCCTCAAATGCCCCTTCCATGGCTTCTCCGAAACTGGTATTAGAAGCGGAAGTGCCATCTACTGCAAACGAAATACGATCAAGTTGTGCCGCTTCCGACGGAACAGCCGTTTCAGCAGTTAATGAGCGTATTCCATTTCCAGGTGCCACTTTGATCTGATACTTGTGGCCGTTGGTCACGGTCATACCCTTAGCTGTAAAAAAACAGGAATCCTTTTCATCTCTGGTCAGTTCCATCCAAGCACTGTCTGCTTCACGGAAAGAAACAACGGCATCCGGGTATGGGATGGAATCCCCTGAATCCTCCATAAGGCCACTTCGCCTGAGAAACACTATGACTGGTTTTCCAGGAGAAATCACTGAATAGACGAAAGGCACTATCGATCGGTTCCATGGGCTATCAATCATTTCTATTTGACTGCATGACGTCAAAAACACCAGCAGGAACATGTTTAATTGCAGGCATTTTAGTCGCATGCTCGTAGTCTTTTAAAACGTGTAAGCAAGTTTAGCGGATAGAAAATAGCTAAACGATGGTTTGTTTGGCATATTTTCTAAATACAGAGAAGCTCCGGCTCCAGCTTCTGCTTCGAGAAAAAAGTGGTCTGTCAAAGATTGTCGGAATCCCCAGGATGGAATCAAGCTTAAATGAAAACCGTACTGATTCTCCAAGGATAGGGGGCATCCCAGAAACCATCCCGAATTTAACCGGGTTTTCCCCAAATCATATCTATTTTTAAACGTATAGTACCATCGTGGTTCGGCACCAATGTGCAGAATGGCTCTATATGCTTTATTAAACGTAAATTGGCCAGCATCACTTATCGTAATTTTATTATAGAAGACATTGTGAATGCCGGCTGTCATTATTACGGACCAAGTTTTCGCAATCGGCTTTTCATAATAATAACCGATGTATCCGGAGAAGTTGAAATAATCACCAAACGAATAGCTTAATGAATTACCCAGCTTGTTTGGGATGAAGCTGCATTCCACTCCTTGCATCGTTTGAACCTTTCTATTGATGGTTGAGGTGTCGGCAAAAAACACTTCTTTTTGTCCAAACGCGTGAAGGCAAAGAAAAGCCAATAGGATTGTTAATTTAACTTTCATTGTATAGTTTTTTTGCAAGGAGGTGTTATTCGTGATAGCACCTCCTTGCATATTAATTATAATGTTCCACTCCAAGTTAGTGTTTCCGCAACAGAAGCTATTCCTGTGTGTTTTAGATAGGTGTAATTAATCTTTAAATCGTGAGCAGTTACATCTCCTAGATTATTTTCTAAACCAAGAAATTTTGAAAATCCAACAAATGTTACATTTTTTGAAGTAGCTCCGGTAAAGCTTTCAAATTTATTAATAATTCCTGGGGCTTCATAACATGTCCAAGTACCACTGACAACAGAGATTTTGGCATTTACCATTTCATCATCAAATGCCAATCCCCAATAAAAAAGGAATTTATTCTGAGCCCTACCATGTAATTCCCCGACAAGATATGTTGCACCATCTATAACATTTATTTCTGTAATATATTTAACATATTCACGTCTACTACTACTTGACCAAAGAAAATTAGATGTTCTAGCATCTCTAAGAAGGGAGTTTTGAATTTCGACTAATTTTCTAGTATGGGAATACATCTTGATATTACTAAGATTACTTAAATTCTCTCCTTTTTCAATCTTCTCCAAAGTTAAAAAATTACCATCAGTGATTGAACAGGCATATTGACCTTGTATCTTAACGATTGTATTTCCTATCATTAGGATTCCTCGTTCATTAAATAAAAGGGTAAATATTTTACTTGAAATCCGATTAGTATCAATTTCGAGACCCTCAGTGTTGACAAGGAGTGCATCTTCCTTGTCGTATTTTGTTTCCAAAGGAATATAATCAAACCTAGAACTCCAAATTTTTTGATCATAATTAGGCATTGTGGATAAAAGATCTACAGTAGACTTGAAACTGTCCATGTTTTTGAAAGACAAGATAACCATCTTTAACTACCACGCCTGTATATTCACTTGTTTTGTCAACATCACTTATAGGCAAGTTGTTATCACAAGAAAAAAGGGCACTTAGAGAAAGCGAGAGAAAAAGCCATACGCATAATTTATCTTTGATGATTGTTTATGTTAAAAAATAATAAATGAATAACACTTGTGAAAAGAATAGTCAATAAGACGAGAACGTCTTATGATGCTTGAAAAATGTATTTATTGTATTGGAAACTCACCTCCTTTCTTTAAGTCCACTCCAAAAAAGTGGTTATATTGTTGATATTTGTGACCTTGTTCGTTTTTTTTGGATATTAAAAATCCGCTGCCAGAAAATTGGTATTAAGTGCCCATTACATCGGTTGGAACATAGTTCCGAAATTTACTATTTACATTTATTGTTACAAATATAAACTTTTAAATTTATATTAATACCTTATTACGCACTTTATCTATATTATATTTTTACCCCCCCCCACTGATATTTTATTAATATTTTGTACGTATACTGAAATAATGTAGGAACAATTTCTTTCTTTCTGCAGAATTGAAGCCACCCAATGAAGTGGCACACCTCCTAATTTTGTCGTACTTTTGTTTTATCCGAAAAACTTCGACAAAATGATTTCAATTCGCATCGGCCGGTTCCTGATGATTGTTCTTCTTGCCCTATTGCCTATGACGGCCCGGTCGCAAGTTTCAACCCCCAATTCTGCTACACGGTATTACCTTTTTCATTCTGGCGGAAATGTGCTGGGAAGCGCGACGGACGGCAGAGCAACGCTTCAAGTGCCGCTTGGCGATCAGACCCAGCTTCTGCAGTTTGTATCTGACGGTGCAGGATCTTACTGGATCAAACTTGCCGGCCAAAAGAAATACCTTGCCCTGAGCGATGGTTGGAACACCTATTTTATAGTTGACTCCACCACAGATGCATCAAAATATGTCCTAGAAACAGTGTCAGCCACATTCATCAGACTGAAATGTAAATCAAACGGTAAATACCTCGGAACGGACAATACCACTTCCGGGACCTATGTTTATTCGGACAAGTCGGGCACAGACAACAAACATTACTGGTACATCTCCGAAAAAGCCATTACCCTCCCTATCGATACAGCAAGATACCTTATCAATCCGAATGCAGCGTTTAGCAAGACCTTCGACGGTTGGGGTGTATCGCTCTGTTGGTGGGCCAATATGTGCGGCAAGTGGAGCGATGCAAAAATCGACCAAATCGTTGATTGGTTGGTTAGTCCCACAGGGCTGAACTACAACATCTTCCGCTATAACATTGGTGGCGGTGACGACCCGCTAAACAGAAACTGCACACCGCACCACATGGCCAGCGGGAAAGGGTTGCGTGCCGAAATGGAAGGGTTCAAGGATTCTGCCAATGCGGATTACAACTGGAACAGAGATGCCGCCCAGCGGAAGATCATGCTGAAAATAAAGGCAAAGCGGCCGGATGCCGTTTTCGAAGCGTTCAGCAACTCAGCACCTTATTATATGACCTACAGCGGTTGCTGCGCGGGCAACACTTCCGCCTCGTCGGATAACTTGAAACCTGAATACTATCAGGCTTTTGCCCAATACTTGGTGGATGTCTGCCGATTTTACAAGGATTCGTTCAACCTGACGTTCAAAACACTGGAGCCATTCAATGAACCGGTGACCAGTTACTGGGCGGCAAACGGCGGACAGGAAGGCTGTCACTTCGGCACGGCCGCGCAAATTCAGTTTCTGAAAGTCCTTTCCCCGGTTCTCAAGGCTTCCGGCCTTAAAACCGTTATCTCGGCGTCCGACGAAACCAATGTGGTTCAAGCGGTAACAGATTTCAAGGCATTTGCGGCCGACGGCACGGCACTTGGATTGGTGGGACAAATAAATACCCATTCCTATACGGCGACCAATCAGGCCAGAGCCAACATCCGCGCACTTTCCACCGCCTACGACATGCCGCTGTGGATGAGCGAGGTTGGATCTGGAGGAGCCGGGATAAGCGGCAATCTGTCGTTGGTGCAAAAACTGATGGATGACATCCGGTACATCCGCCCTGAAGCATGGATCGATTGGCAATATATGGAAGAAGGAAACGACCAGTGGTGCATGATCAATGGGAATTTTACCACACAATCCTACCAGAAGGTGAAGAATTTTTATATCCGACAGCAGTTGAGCCGTTACATTCAGAAGGGTTCCAGATTCTTGTCGGTTCCCAATGACCAAATGCTTGCGGCTCTGAGTCCATCAGGCGATTCACTGATACTGGTGACGCTCAACAATTCTGTCATGAAGGTATGCCATCAAATTGACTTGCGCATGTTTAAGCTATCAGGACAACCTCTTAATGTCACTCGAACTTCAGAAACTGAAAACAACAGTGCAAGCTCCAATTACGAGCTGAAAGATTCCAATCTGATTCTCACGCTACCACCTTATAGCATTACCACCGTCATACTTCCCTTGTCGGGAACCGCTCCTGTTCAAAAGGGCATTCGCACCGGAACGCCCTACCTGATCCTTTCACGAACGGCTAGCCTGCCGGTACGGTCAACGGACGAGAATGTGACCATTGATGCTTTCGCTTACAGAGACTCCAGCCAACTCTGGACCCTGACAGCCGGCGCAACCGGATATTACATTCGCAACCTTGCCGGCAGAACACTCACTGACGCAGGAGTCTACAACTCAGTAGCTTCACCCTTAAATAACCTTGCGGGGCAGCTTTTCAACATCGAAAGTGTAGGTGACGGTTGTTATAGAGTGCTGTCGCAACGAACGGGCAATGCGCTCGACCTCTCTGGCGAAAGCAATGCCGTGGGTACCAAAGTAGGACTTTACGCTTATGGATCAAATCCGGCTGTGAGTCACCGGCAGTGGATGTTCGTTTTACCTCCGGGAAATCCGCCTTTAGACAACCCAAGCGCCTTGCCATTAGCCGAAACGAAGGATGCACTTCGGGCATTCGATGCGGGTCGTGCTATCGTAATTTCAAAAACCTCTGATATCAAGGCGATTGCTACTGTTTACAGCCTCACCGGCAATATGTTGTTCCAACAGGAAATCCACAGCTCCTTTACCCGAATTCCTGTAAAGCCTGGCGTTTACCTTGTTTCTTGGATGTTAATTGAAAGTGGTGAGAGATTGACATGCAAAGTGATGGTTCACTAAAAAATAGGATAGAGATAACCCCTCCATGTCGAAAACTTACCGATTCAAATGAATATATTTGTATCGTATAACATTTGGGACCTGCCCTTAACCTCTTCTAAATGCCATCTAAATGATAACTGAACTTATTAACGCAGTATCACCAAAGACTTTATTCAATTTTATTCATTCCAGGAACAGTGCCTTCCGTGAAATCAAAGAAGATCTTTCATAAATAACCATATAGTTTCCCCCATGGCACTCCCTATAAACATCCAAGACCTCGTTCACGGCCGCACCGTCGAGAGTGAACGGCTGGAATTCAAGCAAGGTTGGAATCCAGAAGTGGTGATGCACAGCATGTGCGCTTTTGCCAATGACTTGAACAACTGGGGTGGCGGTTACATCATCATTGGGGTGGCTGAAAACGCAGGACAACCCATTTTGCCACCGGTTGGTTTGCAACAAAATCAATTGGATTCCATTCAGGGTGAAATCGTCCAACTGGGCAACAATATCTCTCCTACTTATTTTCCTATTACTCAGCCCTATGTGCTTGACGGAAAACATATTCTTGTTTTATGGTGCCCGGCAGGCGACAACCGCCCATACCTAGCGCCTTCCACCTTGGGGCAGGGCGCACAACGACACTATTACATCCGGGTTGGCTCCCGCAGCATACAGGCGAATGGCGACATATTGAGGCAACTTCAGGAATTGACCGCCCGCGTTCCATTCGATGATCGAATCAACAATCGGGCAAGCCTTCAAGACCTTGATTTGGCGTTGATACAAGCGCATCTGCAGGAAATTAAAAGCGATTTGTTTGAAGAAAGCAAGGTCCTGTCATTCCCCGATCTATGCCGTGCCATGCTTATTGCAAAAGGAGCTGACGAAGATATTCGACCTGTAAATGTTGGCTTGCTGTTTTTCAGCAAAGCACCTGAATCATTTTTTCCCCGAACTTGGATTGAGTTGGTTTGGCATAAAGATAAATCCGGCACGAGTTTCACCGAACACTATTTTAAAGGGCCTTTGCAGAAGCAATTACGGGATGCGCTCTCCTACATTCAAACCAATATTGTTTCAGAAAAGGTAGTCAAATTTCCAGACAAAGCAGAATCCGACCGTTTTTACAATTATCCATACAAAGCCATCGAGGAAGCTCTTTCCAATGCCGTGTATCACAAAAGTTATGAGTTAGGTTCGCCCATTGAAGTGCAGATACGCCCCGACCGAATAGACATATTAAGCTATCCGGCAGCCATGCCCCCGGTCAACAAACATATTTTAAGTACAAGCCGCTTAATCATAGCCCGCCAATACCGAAACCGCCGGATTGGTGATTTCCTGAAAGAGCTTCATTTGACCGAAGGTCGTGGAACTGGATTTCCTGCCATGTACGACGCCATGAGTAACAATGGTTCGCCTGCACCCATATTTGATTCGGACGACTCGACGTATGTGCTGGTTACCATCCCCATTCATTCGGCATTCAATGTACAAGCCAGCACTGAAAGTGACCAAGCTAGTATCCAAGCTGAGCAACTGTTCTTCAATACATTAGAAGACGTCTTGGCTTTTTGCAACCAAGCTAGTGCACAAGCTAGTGCACAAGTTAGTGCACAAGCTCAAGACATTGTTCGACACTATTTGCATGGGAAGGTTTGGGATATTTTATCCATTGGAGAAACATGGTTGAGCAGAGAACAGATCCTTGAAAAAATAGGCTTGAGTAATCACCATAAAAATAAAGTGAAATACATCGACCCACTGGTGGAGTTTGGTTTAGTCGAAATGAAATTTCCAGACCATAGAACACATCCCGACCAACTATACCGGAAGACAGAGTCAGGGAAAAGATTGCTGACTTTACTCAATCACTTATGAAATCTCATCCCCTCCAAAAATTCAGATTCTGCCCGGTTTGCGGTTCAGCACATTGGGAAATCAACAATTTCAAGTCGAAGCATTGTGCGGACTGCGGTTTCACCTATTACGGAAATCCAAGTGCTGCAGTGGCCTGTTTCATCCAAAACAAGCAAGGAGAACTGTTGGTTTGTCGCAGAGCCAACGACCCTGCCAAGGGCACGCTTGACCTGCCAGGAGGTTTCGTGGACCTTTACGAATCGGCGGAAGAGGCTCTCAAGCGTGAAATTAAGGAAGAGCTGAATCTCGATCTAACCGACATCCGCTTTTTGCAATCCATACCCAACCTGTACGAATACTCAGGAATGGTCATCCACACCCTGGACCTGCTCTTCACGGCCAAGGTGGAGGATTTGAATCCTTTACAAGCCGCGGATGACGTCCAGGAGGCCATTTTCATGAAACTTAACACTATTTCACCTGATGACTTTGGGTTGGATTCAATAAAAAAGGGTATCATTGCATTCTTAAAGGCAACTACATGAATCGTATTTTTTGGGCAGTACTGCTGTTTATTCTGGCAGCGGGTCCCGTCTACTCGCAGAAAATCCGTGCTAAGGATGATCCCGATGAGCTTTTCTTTCTCGCAAACGAACAGTATCGGGAAAATGAGTTTCCGGCTTGTTACCGCACCATATCCAGTTGGTTCAACGAATCCAAGAATCCGTTGCTGCTGGAAGAAGCCAGTTTTCTGTTGGCCACCGTCTCCTGGGAGTTGGACAAACGGGACGCCAGCCTATTGCTGATCCGCTTCATCAAAGATTTCCCCCTATCGGTGAAACTGCCCCGAGCCTATTACTTGCTTGGTTGTACCGCCCTGAATGCCGAACAGTACGAGGCCGCCCTGTCCTATTTCAAACGCTGCCCTGAAACCATTTTGACCATGGCTGAAGTCGATGAATACCGATTTCGCTACGCCTACGCTTCGTTGCAGGTGAAAGATTATGCCACAGCCAGAAACCTGTTCACCAAAATCACACAGGGAGAAAACCGATACGTACCTTCGGCCACCTATTTTTTAGCGTATATGAATTACGCCGACGGCAAGATTCAGGAAGCCAGGGAGGGTTTTGAAAAGGTAAGCGACCAGGCTCAGTACCGGAATGTGACCGATTACTTCAAGCTACAGCTTTTGTACATCGACGGAAAATTTGATGAAATGACGGTTCAGGCCGATTCCATGCTTCGAATGAAGCCCACGCCCGAACAAAAAATTGAATTGGTTCGCCTGTTGGGAGCTGCTTGGTTTGATAAGAAAAAATACAGCATTTCCCTGCAATATTACCAGGAATATATGGCGATGACCACGCAGATACACCGCTCTGACTTGTATCGCATCGGCATCAATTATTATTCTCAACGGAACTTCCCTTCAGCCATCAATTACCTGACGCAGGCTTCAGGTGTGGAAGATGCCATCGCTCAGAGTGCCACCTACCACATCGGCCTTTGCTACCTGAAACAGGAGAAGAAGGATCAGGCCCGAATGAGTTTTGAGCAGGCTTCGCAAATGACCTACGACAAACCCACTCAGGAAAAAGCCTTGTACAATTATGCCCTTTTGTGCTATCAGAACTCCTACTCACCCTTCAACGAACAGGCCAAAGCCTTTCAACGAATTCTGACGGAATTTCCGAACTCTGAGTTCTCGGCTTCGGTCAACAACTTCCTTTCTGAGGTGTACCTTTCCTCCAAAGATTACGCAGGTTCGCTGGCTTCCATCGATGCCTTGCCCGATCCAGGCCCGAAAATGCTTCAGACCAAATGCCGCATTTTATTTCTGGCAGGCATGGAAAAATACAATGCCCAAAATTTCACGGAGGCACTGCAGTTGTTCACCAAATCGGCCGTACTGTCCTTGGAGTTGAACAGACCCATGAATGAAACCATGTACTGGAAGGGCGAATGCAACTATCGGCTCGGCTTCCTGAAAGAAGCGGCCGAGGACTTCAAAACCTTTGCACAAGATCCAGCCAGTGTCAAGATGAAAGCCTTTCCCATCGTTTCCTACCAGCTGGGGTATGCCTATTTCAGCCAGACATTGTACGCAGAAGCTCGCCTATGGTTCGAAAAATACACGGCCCAGACCGGAGTGAAAAAAGAAAAAACCTATACCGACGCGCTGAACCGTATCGGCGATTGTTATTTTCAGGGCAAAGAGATTGCCAAGGCAGAAAAGGCCTATCAGTCCGCTCAGTGGAGTCTAAGCGCTGGCAACGATTATGCCACCTATCAGTTGGCCATCTGTCAGGGTGCCCGTAAACTATACAGAGGCAAAATCGACCTGCTGACCGGGTTTGAGAAGAAATACACCCAGTCCGTTTTCCTGGATAAAGCGCTTTATGAACTGGGCAGCACCTACGTGCTAACCAAACAAATGGACTTGGCCGCCAACACCTTGGCTAAACTGCTTAAACTTTGCGGAGAATCCCCGCTCTCCCGTAAAGCAAGTCTGCAAATGGCCGACATTCTGGCCGAACAAGGCAAGACGGACGAAGCCATCACTTCCTATAAAAAGGTGATTGAACTCTATCCAGGCAGCGAAGAAGCACAAGCCGCTCTTAGAGGGCTGAAAGCCATCTTCGTCACCAGCAACACCGTGAGCAGCTACTTGAGTTATACAGCAGGGCTCCGCGGCATCGTGAAGATTGAAACCGGCGAAGAAGATTCCCTGGCATTTCAAACGGCAGAAGCGGCACGGGAGGCCAACAAACCGACGGAAGCCATCGACGGTTATATTTTTTACCTCAGACAATTCCCCTCAGGCGCCTTCCGGACGGACAGCCATTATCAAATGGGCCGATTGCTGTTCATCACTGGAAAGACCAAAGAGGGCATGGCCGAACTAGACACCGTCATTTCCAAAACGGGAAACCGATATCAGGTTCCGGCAGCTAAATTGATAGCTGAAGGATGCTATGCCGTCAAGGATTACGCCCTGGCACTCAGCGCATACCAGCAAATGGAAAGTCTGGCCACGGACCGACTGACCCGTCTGACCGCCATCATGGGTGTGATTCGCTGCTCCTATTACTTGGAATTGTACAAAGGTGCCGTTGATGCTGCCAGCCAAATGCTTAGCGATGAGAATCCAGGTACGGACATGCAACGCGAAACCTTATATTATCGGGGCATGTCCCTCCTGAATGACGGGTTGAACGACCTGGCCAAGGTCGATCTTCAAACGCTCGGAGCCGAATCCCAAACCGCTTTTGGAGCGGAAGCACGTTTCCGCCTTGCAGAATGCCTGTTTACCGAAGGCAACGACAAAGACTCAGAAAAAGCCATTCAGGATTTTCTGACGGAAGGGTCCTCCCAATCCTACTGGTTGGCGCGTTCCTCCATCCTGATGGCAGACATCTGCATCAAACGTGGAAACGATGTGCAGGCCAGGCAATACTTGAACAGCCTGAAACAGAATTATACGGTTAAGAACGATGTACAGGAAATGATTGTCAGTCGCCTGAACAGCTTAGCCCAACGACGCAATTGATATGAGAACCTACACAATACTCGCACTGACGAGTTGCCTGCTCCTTGCTTCACTGACAACCGCGGCAAAAAAAACCAAGCCAAAAGTCCCGACAACGGTCAAGGACAGCGTTCCTTACTCCGACGGAACGGTAGACCGTAAATTTCAGCCCGTTTTGGAGCCGGTGGACCGCATCTTGGTGCTTCCCAGCCTGGAACAACAGACAGAAACCAAACAACCCATGGTTTTTTCCATTGCGGAAAGTCCTGCCTCCCTTAAAGGCGAATACAATCCATTGCCTGCCGCCGGCATCCAACAAGAATTCCCTACAGCCAAACAACTCGGTTATTTCCGCCTGGGTGTGGGAAATCACCGTTCTTTTCTGGGTGATGCGCAACTGAACCTATTGCGATCATCCACTCAATCTTTCGACGTCAACTTCCGACACCGTTCCATCTTCGGCGAAGTCCTTTTCCCCTCCGGCGATATTGATGAAGCCTACAATGCCGAAAACAATTTCGTGATGAATTACAGGGCTTCAATGGCTAAAACCGTACTGGAAGCCAGTCTGGGTGAGCGTTTCAACTTTTGGAACAATTACGGAAAATGGAGTGCCATAGGTGTGGACACCTTAAAGATTCCGGGCAGCCAATGGTCCACAGACGGTTCATTCACTTTTGGTATGAAATCGAAAGATATTGAAAATCCGGTATCTTGGGCCGTTAAGTCAGAGGGGCATTTGTTCCGCCTGGGCAACGGTGTCAGCTCCTCTGCCAACAAACCCACCGTCAGCCAAGGTGGTGCTGAAAACGAAATCAAGCTTACCGGTTCGTTGAATTATGACCTGAACAATCGGGTCCGATTGCGTGTGGATGCCAAAATTAGGAATTTCACCTACCGCCTGCCGGTTACCTACGACATTGATGCCACCAATCCAAACCTTATTCCCAGCCTGGCTACGGAATTCGAGGACAGGGACTATCTCGAACTTTCGCCCAACGCTACACTGTTTTATAGGAACTGGAGGTTCAAAGGCGGCGTTAAACTATCCATTCCATCACTCATCAGCGAATCCGTACGACCCAATCTGATTGCTTCAGCCATTACTCCTTTGGGCAGAAAGATGGTATTGCGCATTGCTTTGGACGGAGGCGTCGAACCGATGTCCTACCGTGAAGGCATTGCCATGAATCCCTGGCTAGATCCTGCCATACGTCTGAAGTCCGCGTGGAAACCCTACGACGTGACCGGTGGGCTGGATTTCAGGCCACTTTCAAATTTGAGAATCAGCACGGAAATTGGTTTGAACACCACCATCGATGCGCCGTTTTTTACCAATGCACTGCCTGATACGGCTGGCGTGAACAATGCCTGTGGACACCTCTTTACGGTGGAATACATGACATCCACCCAACTTCATGTCGAAATCAATGGCGAATATTCCGTCGAAAATCTGCTGACCATTTTGGGCAGCATCCGCTACAATGCCTATACGAATACGAGCGACAACGCCGGCATTAATGCTCAGTTGGCTGCCAATGGCCGCAAAGCTTGGTACAAACCCGGTGTGGAAGCTCGTTTGCGGGCCGATGTGCACCCGGTGGACAGACTGACCGTCTTTGCGGACTACAGGCTGGAAGCACTACGCTTTGCACCAACAGCCACCGCGTTCAGCAGAATGATGGACCCCATCAATGACCTCAGCTTCGGAGCCAATTACAAAATGAACAAGGAAGTGGGCATCTTCATGCACGTGAACAATTTGCTGGATCAGCGCTACCAAGTCTATTACGGCTATCCGGTTCATGGTTTCACCGCATTGGTAGGCGGTTCCGTGTCGTTCTAAACGCCATGCTCATCAAGGTCAAAGCCATCGTTCTGCACTGTCAGTCCTACAACGATTCGACCAACATCGTGCATCTGTATACCGAGGATTTCGGCCGCATCAGCTATTTGGTCACCAAGTCGCACAGCAAAAAATCGTCCTTGAGGAGCGCCTTTTTCCAACCCTTGTCTTTGGTTGAAATCGAGGCAGACCATCATGAGAACCGTTCGCTGCAGCGCATCAAAGAAGTGCGTTCCATTTTTCCCTTCACCGGCATTCCTTCGGATGCCGTAAAAAACACCATCGCTTTGTTTCTGGCTGAAGTCTTATATCGATCTCTTAGGGAGGCCGAAAAGAATCCGGCGATGTTCGACTACCTGCTCCGTTCCATCCAGTTCCTGGATTTGTGCGACAAAGGGCTAGCCAACTTCCACCTCGTTTTCCTTATCAAACTGACCCGCTATCTGGGATTTTACCCCAACGTGGAAGGGCAGCTTCCGAACTGGTATTTCGACCTCCAAGGAGGTTGTTTCGTTCAGATGCGACCCTTTCACAATGCCTGGCTCAGTCCGGAGCAGGCAACGGATTTCGCCCAATTGATGCGGATGAATTTCGATAACCTGGCGGCTTTCCGCTTCGACCACCGCGAGCGGGTGGAAATTCTGAATCAGATGATGAACTATTACAGAATGCATCTGACCGAATTCCCAACCATCAAATCGCTGGCCGTCTTACAAGAAGTATTTACTTGAGCTTCTTGGAGATAAAGGAGTCGATGGACCATTTGCCCCCGCCGCCAAGGACCAAAGCAAGTGCAGAACCAATCACCAATATAAAGTATTCGATGCCTTCACCGGGTTGATTATGAAACCAATTCATAAAGAAACCGTTGTGGATGTGACCGCCCAAAATCATGGCGCCTGTCATTTCAATGGCTATGGCAAATGCCATGAAGCGTGTCCCAAGACCCAGAATGACGCCGATGGGGCCGACGAATTCAGCCAAAATAACCAATACGCCAAGGACTACGGGCATGCCCATCGATCCGAAGAATCCGAGAGTGCCTTCGAAGCCGTAACCTCCAAACATGCCGAGTGCTTTTTGCATTCCGTGTGGGAGAATGACGACGGCCAGTGCCAAACGAACGAGTAACAAAGCGAACGATTTTGAATCCGTTGCGAAAAAAGATTTGATTGCTTTCATAAATATGAGTTGTTTATTTGTTTGTAGTTGCATCCATTGGGACCTCCATCAATAAGATTCTGGAGGGTTCTTCCGAAGTAAGCATTCGGTAAACCCCGTATAAAAATCCTTCTTTCGTCTCGCTAAGTTTGTTCGTTTAACCAAACCTACAAGCCCAATGCTAACTGAGAAGAAGTTCAAAGCAATCTACGACTACTATCTGCA
>Ga0209429_10000526_pt1 | contig 25356 bp, 23 predicted proteins | sample BarGraNGADG00212_3_FD_184493 | JGI IMG/M metagenome (GOLD analysis project Ga0209429, IMG submission 184493) | Arctic peat soil microbial communities from Barrow, Alaska - Barrow Graham LP Ref core NGADG0004-212 (SPAdes) (version 2) | ecosystem: Environmental > Terrestrial > Soil > Wetlands >...
CATAGAGCATAGAGCGTATAACGGCGAGTGACAAGCAATTATAACAGATGAATTTAATAAATAAATACAGGGCAGTAATTGCAATCATACTAACAGTATTGATTCTGATATCCATCAGATTATTAAGTCCCTGGCATTTTAAACCGGATGCAAAAAAGTGGGCTGAACCATCAATGTTGAGGTCAAATATAATTACCCGGGGAAATATCGGAACCCTTCAGGGTGAAAAACTAATAATCAATCTGAGTAATAAAGAGAATGAAATCCGTAATATAACAGGAGATATATTTAATATTGCCCCTGACTCAGTATTAAGCAAAAAAGATCTTAAAATTATAAAGAGTCACAATGGTCCGATTCTGCTGATCTCATCTGAGACATCTGTTTCAGCAAGGATATGGATGCTTCTCAGCCAGAAAGGCTGCAGGAATATTTATATACTCACCGATGATAAAGAAAATGAAGTCTTAAAATACAAATTCCGGCCAGATACAATTACCAGGCCGGAACTTTAAGAATTAATTTCAGTTCGGATAATCTATTTCACAACTTCGAAATTATTCACATCAGCTGAAGAAAATGGCAACCATGACAGAGCTGTTTTTTGCTTCACCATTTTATTGTACATAAAACCGTTATTACCATATTTTAAAGTTCTGGCATCATACCCAAAGAGCCGCAAATATGCAGTAGCAAACCCTGAATTATGTCCTGTTCCGCAATAAACAACGACAATTTTTCCGGATGGTATTGAAGCCATTTCATCAGTAAATCCAAGAGTAGCATCAGGTTTATATCTTACAGCACCCGGGACGTGCCCATCATCATATTTGTCCTTTCTTTCAAGATTAATGACAAAGTAGTTTTGTGGATTATTAAAAACCTCATCGGCCGAAATAAGGATATTTGCAGTTCCTTCAGAAAACACTTTTCTGAACCTGGCATCCGCTATATCTTCACCTTTTGTAAAACCTGTATTAAGTTCAGGCATTCCCTGTGATGCTGGTTTTTCGTTAACCTTTATTTCAAGTTTGCCTTCGAATTTACCCGATACTCCTTTCAGCCATCCTTCACGCGCATAGATGTCATTCCAGGCACTCATTCCCCACCTCAATGCATATACATTACCGTAACCCATCAATCTGAGAAGAGATGCAGTATAACTTGATACCTGGCCATCATCACTTACAATAATTATCTTATCTGACTCAAATGGCTTGATACCCGTTTCCAAAAAGAGGGGTAACTCTTCAAATTGCTTATTAACAGCACCTCTAATATGACCTTCTGAAAATTGTCTGGGAGACCTGATATCAATTACAAGAATATTTTTATCAAGGCTCTCATTTACAACAGAAGCTTTGATCAATGACGGATAATCCTTGCTGTTAACATAATCTCCATTCCTCACCAGGTACTTTAATAATATTGAAGTCTCGTTACCAATTACTACCGGAATACTTACCTGGCTGGCTGGCTCTTTCGTTTTCTTCGTATTATTCCCTGTGCATCCGTTTAAAGAAAGCATTACGGCTATGGAAATCAGAAATAGTGAGGTCACAAATTTTGTCATTTCATGAATATTAGTATTTGACTACTCTTTTACGGGAACCCTCTCCTTATCAAACATCAGAGTCTCAATACGATTTCCCTGGCCATCGTATTTATATTCTGTTATTGCAACACCGGTTTCCGGGTTGTTGATGAGATTCCTTTCCTTATCCAGATTTTTAACCTCAGTAACAGCTCCCTTATTATCGTAAAGATATTGGGTTACAGGGATAAGTTTACCTCCAACGTATTCATCGTCCTGATCAAAAACTGCAGTTTCGAGGGTGTATCCGTTTTTATCATATTTGCTGACCCGTTTTGACCAGCCTGCGTACAGATTTGACATCTGACCAAATACATTATACACTGAAAAACTTTCGACATCACCGTTTTCATTTGGTACAAAGGTAAAATATGATACACCGATGTCACCACAGTTCTCTGCAGTGCAGTTATAAAGGGTGTCGCCCATATAGTTCGCCATCCTTGTTACATAACCTTTGTCATTATATGAAAATCTGAGTTCATAAAACGGACAAGAGGAGTTCATTACAGTCTCTTCATTTGCAAGATTGTACCTGAGTTCTTTCACCATCCCATCTTCAAGTATGCTCCAGACATATGAATGAATTTTGTTTCTATTTTCAACAGGTTCGCCTCCCTTCCCAAAAAATTTAAGGCCTGTTCTGATACCGTTTTCATCCAGAGTATATTCTGCAGAAGAAACACCTGATAATTCGATTGGCTCATTTTCCTTATTGAAATAATGTTTAATCTGCTTATTATCAGTGTAATCATAAGCAATTTTTGCAGCCCCTCCCATTGAGGAATAGCCAAGCAGCACATCATTTCTGACAAACTCCACGGACTTAAGTCGTTGTGAGTTATCATAAGTAAATTTATAACTGTTAATGTTTTTTGCTTCATTGGCAGTCAGCTCGTGGTTACCTCTTTCGATATCATATGGAGTCTCACTGAACTGAAGGTTTCTGAAATATTCCACCCCGGAGTGTATATTTTTTTTTGTCAAATTTCCGGTACAGGACACAATACCAATCCCGAGTACGATACTCATTATTAAAGGAATAGTCATTTTTCTAAGTTTCATGCTTTTATAAATTTGGGTTTAAATTTAACTATCAAAAATTTCACTTATATAAAATTATTTTGATTTATTTGAAAACAAAGATCGCAAAAGATTTGAGAATAACTCTCTGACTTAATAAACTGAAGCTTAGCTTTGTATTAACTGCAGTTAAAAGGCTTTAATCTAAAGTAAATATATTAACAATTAATATCACGGAATGTTTATTACGTATTTAAGATCATTGAAAATGGGACCAACTTCATAAAACCATAGAGTCGTTGGTTCGTTGTGCCGTTATTCATATATTTGTCTTCCTAAAAATTCAGAATCCATGGAAACATCATTCTTTGATACAAATTTTTTCAGCTATGTTATCATGCCGTTGCTGATATTCATGGCTCGTATTTGCGATGTATCGATCGGTACGATGCGTATTATTTATGTATCGAAGGGGAAGAAGAACATTGCCCCTATATTAGGTTTTTTTGAAGTCCTTATTTGGATAATAGCCATAAGTAAAATCATGCAGAATCTTGATAATTACATAAATTATGTTGCATATGCAGCCGGATTCGCCACTGGTAACTTTGTCGGGATGATCATAGAGGAAAAGCTTGCCATGGGTATCCAGATGATAAGAGTATTTGCAAACCAGGGAGGGAAAGAGCTGGTACAGACACTTAACGGAAATGGTTATGGCGCTACCAGCGTGGAGGCGCATGGTGCAAAAGATAATGTTCACCTGGTTTACACTATAGTGCAAAGAAATGAACTTGAAAAAGTACTTGCTCTGATTGAAGGTTTTAATCCCAAAGCTTTTTACACCATTGAAGATATCAAATCGGTCAATGAAGGGATCTTTAATCCACAAAAACATAATACAATATTTCCATTCGGCGAGGTGTTAAGGCAGTGGAGAAAAGGGAAGTGAAACAAAAGACAAAAGACAAAAGACAAAAGACAAATAAATAAAATATTAAAACATGAATCAATTCAGAAATCATCCTCTATACCGTAAACACAATATCGACAGTGCAATGAATTCATTATGGGAGTTTTATAAGAATAACTTTCTGGTTCTTTTCATTGTATCTTTTATTATGTCGCTGGTAATTCAATATGTTGCAGCACTTATTGATATAAAAGACCTGCAGTCGGTTACTGATCCCATGGTAATGCTTGAAAAGCTAAAAGTTTATATATGGCCAATGATAACAGTTTCATTTGTCAGCCTCCTCTTCTCTACTATACTTCATTATTATATAATTTACAAACCGGTTGAAAATGATAATAATATCTTCGTTTCAGCCGTCAGGTCGCTTAAGTTTTTTATTCCCTATCTTATTATAATAATTCTCCTTGCATTTGCGGGTTCATTTGCCATTGTATTAGGACTATTTGTATTTATTGTCGGAGTATTTTTCTCTGCGTTATATGTTATGACTCTTTATTTGTTTATTCTCCCGACTATGATGATTGAAGGTCCAAATATCAGTAATACAATAAGCAGAACCTTTAAGCTTGCTCATCGTGGTTTCTGGTCAAATATAGGATGGGTTGCCGTATTTATTATTTTTCTGATTGTAATTTCTGTAATCTTTTCAGCCATAATTCTTCTTCCATTTTCAGGCAGTTTCTTAAGAACACTTACAAATCCTGAAAATGTTACCAACATGGTGAATTATACCGAAAATCCTGTTTATATCTTCCTCTCGGCGATGGTAAATGCACTTACATTTCCCTTACTTCCGATTTTTGCCTGCATCCTATATTTTAATTGTAAAGCAGGAGAAGAGGAAATTCAATTAATAATACCGGAAAAACCGGAAGATGAGAAAGTAAAGGTAGAGGACCTGTATGCAAAACCTTATTCAGATGATCATCCGGATAATCCGGAGAAGAAGATTTCCTGATGTCTTTATTTCTTTATTTCCTGACTTATTATTTATATTTTCGTGATCGTTAACGAATGAATATTTGCCTGATCAATTTTTTGAAAACAAAATATCCTGATTTATGAAACAATTTATACATGAAGATTTTCTTCTCACCAATAAAACGGCACAAAGGCTGTACCATCAATATTCTGAAAACCAGCCAATTATTGACTTTCATTGTCATCTTTCACCTGCAATGATCGCCGAGGACCATCAATTCGGAAATCTTGCTCAGGCCTGGCTCGATGGAGACCACTATAAATGGCGTGCAATGAGGACTAATGGTATTGAAGAGAAATACTGCACAGGGAAAACACCGGATCCTGATAAGTTTAAAAAATGGGCTGAGACAGTTCCTTATACAGTAGGCAATCCCTTATATCACTGGACACATCTTGAACTTGCCAGATATTTCAATATTTATGATCTGCTCTCTCCATCAACAGCAATGGGAATTTACGAAAAAGCATCCGCAATGCTTGCATCAAAAGAATTCAGTACCAGATCATTGATAAAAAAAATGAAGGCAGAAGTGATCTGTACAACCGATGATCCAACCGATAATCTTGAACATCACAAAAGTCTGAAAACGAGTTTCGATGTGACTGTTTTGCCGACATGGAGACCTGACAATATTATTAAAACAGAAGATCCTGCCAGATTCAATGCTTATATAAAGAAATTGGAAACTGCAAGTAACATTGAAATTAAAAATGTAGATACTCTTTTAGAAGCTCTCGATAGCAGACATAAATTCTTTCATGAAATGGGAGGCCGGTTATCTGATCATGGACTTGACCGTTTTTATTTTGACATATATTCAGCAGCTGAAATTGAAAAAATATTCAAGAAATTACTAAAAGGTGATATGCTCCCGGGCGAAGAATCCGAGAAGTACAAGTGTGCCCTGATGACCGAATTATGCAGGATGAATCATAAGAGAGGATGGACACAACAGTTTCATGTAGGCGCTATGAGGAACAATAATTCAAGGATGTTCCGCCAAATGGGGCCTGATACAGGTTGGGATTCGATCGGAATACCCCAGGATGCATTTAAAATGTCACGTTTTCTCAGTGGTCTGGATGATAATGACAACCTGGCTAAAACAATCCTTTATAATATTAATCCTGCTGATAATGCAATGATGATTACCATGGCAGGAAATTTTAATGACGGTTCTTCGCCTGTAAAAGTTCAATATGGCCCGGCATGGTGGTTCCTTGATCAAAAGAGCGGAATGGAAAAACATCTTAAGGATCTTGCTGCATTAGGATTACTCAGGCGGTTAATCGGAATGGTTACCGATTCAAGAAGCTTCCTCTCCTATCCGCGGCATGAATATTTCAGGAGATTAGTATGCAACTTTGTTGGTAAAGAGGTAGAAAATGGACTTATTCCCGCTGAAGATGAATTGCTTAAGCCACTTATAGAAGGAATATCCTACAGAAACGCAAAAGAGTATTTTGGATTTAATAAATAACAATTACCAATCATGAATGATTTAAACTTAAAAAATAAAGTAGCTGTCATTACCGGTGGCGCAGGTATTATCTGTTCAACAATGGCAAAATCACTTGCTGCCCAGGGCGTTAAAACAGTAATCCTCGACCTCAATAAAGATGCTGCTGTAAAAGTTGCGGCCGAAATCACCAAAGAATTTAAAACACCATCGATCGGACTCTCAGCCAATGTTCTTGATAAAGCTTCTCTTGAAGAAGTCAGGAAACAAATACAGGATACTTTTGGCAGTATCGACATACTTGTAAACGGCGCCGGTGGTAATTCACCCGCAGCAACAACGAAGGTCGAAAAGATGGAAGGTTCTGACAGTGAAAATCCTGATGATACCTTCTTCGGGCTTCAGATTGAAGGATTTGATAAGGTATTTGACCTTAATTTTAAAGGTACACTGATCACTTCAATGGTTTTTGCTGCTGATATGGTGAAGAAAAAATCAGGAGTTATAATTAACATTTCTTCGATGAACTCATACAGGCCTCTTACCAAGATACCAGCCTATTCAGCTGCAAAAGCTGCTGTTAATAATTTCACACAGTGGCTTGCGGTCCATTTTTCAAAGGTTGGCGTCAGGGTCAATGCCATTGCTCCCGGTTTTCTGCTGACAAATCAGAACAAGTTTCTGCTTATCGATGAAAAAACAGGTGGGTTTACTGCAAGAGGTAATAAAATAATTAACGGCACTCCCATGGAACGTTACTGCATTCCGGAGGAACTTACAGGAACCCTCATATATCTATGTTCAGATCTGTCGAAGTTTGTAACAGGAGTTGTTATACCTGTCGACGGAGGATTCAGCGCATACTCAGGAGTATAGCGTTGAGCGTTGATCCTTTAGAGTTTTAATACGGAACTCTGAATACTGAACGAAAAACAGACAAAGGGTAATTTAGTACCGTGAAAGTTTGTATTTTAACAGAATCAAATAAAAAGAAGCATTATGATTTACTATAAATCTGGTTCGGAAAATACCGTAATAGGTCCGGCTGACCTTGAATATGGTCTTTATTCAGTTTTTGTGAAACTGGGAACAAGAAAGAAAGTACTCGTTGTGCCCCCCGACTTTACGCGTTTCCACTCAAAATCCGGCGACATTACTTCTCTTATTTATAAGTATTATAAAGAGAATCTGAAGGATATTCTGCCTGCTCTTGGAACTCATGCCCCAATGACAGAACAGCAAATAACCGAGATGTACAAAGGTGTGCCCAAAGAGCTTTTCAGAGTTCATGACTGGAGGAAAGATGTAGTGACAGTTGGCACAGTCCCGGGAGAATTCGTTTCAAAAATTACTAACGGAGCACTTAACTATCCCTGGCCGGCACAGCTTAATAAGCTGGTTTTCAATGGAGGACATGACCTTATTCTTTCTGTCGGACAGGTTGTTCCTCATGAAGTGATCGGTATGGCCAATTATAATAAAAACCTTTTTGTGGGTACAGGAGGCCCTGAAGGAATAAATAAAAGTCATTTTATAGGAGCTGTCTACGGGATGGAAAAAATAATGGGCAAAGCAATCAATCCTGTAAGAAGCCTGTTGAACTATGCCTCTGCAAATTTCATTACTCATCTGCCTGTAATATATATACAAACAGTAATCGGAAGAGATGCGACTGGAAAACTTGTCATAAGAGGTCTTTTTATTGGTGATGATGAAGAAGTTTTCACACTTGCATCAGAACTTTCGTTAAAGGTCAATTTCGAAATCCTCGACAAACCGCTGAAAAAAGTCGTTGTTTACCTCGATCCCCTGGAGTTCAAGAGCACATGGCTTGGCAATAAGAGTATTTACAGAACCCGTATGGCAATGGCCGATAACGGAGAGTTGATAGTGCTTGCTCCCGGACTTAAAGAATTTGGGGAAGATAAAGAGATTGACAGGTTGATAAGAAAATATGGTTACAGGGGAACGTCGGCCACACTTAAGTCACTGAATGATAATGAGGAACTTAAACTTAATCTGAGTGCCGCAGCGCACCTCATTCATGGGAGTTCAGAGGAGAGGTTTTCAATAACCTATTGCCCGGGACATCTGACACGGCAGGAGATAGAATCTGTAAATTTCAAATATGCCGATCTGACAGAAATGATACAAAAATACAATCCCGAAAAGCTGAAAGATGGTTTTAATAAATTGGCAAACGGAGAAGAAATATTCTTCATCTCCAATCCGGCTTTAGGATTATGGACCTCAAAAGAACGACTCAATAAATGATAAACTGGGGTATTATTGGTTGCGGCAATGTAACGGAAGTCAAGAGCGGTCCTGCGTTTAATAAGGTGTCTGGTTCGAGACTGGTAGCCGTTATGAGAAGAAATGCAATTCTTGCTGAAGATTACGCCAGACGACACAATGTACCACGGTTTTACAGTAATGCAGAAGACCTGATAAATGACACTGAAGTTAATGCCATATATATAGCAACACCACCTGGTAGTCATGCTGAATATGCTGTCATGGTAATAAAAGCAGGGAAACCAGTTTATATAGAGAAGCCAATGGCAGCCTCATATTCCGAATGCCTGACAATCAATAAAACTTCTGAAAAATACAAGGTTCCAGTATTTGTTGCGTACTATCGGAGATCTCTCCCGGGTTTTCTTATGGTAAAGAGATTTATTGAAGAGGGGAAAATTGGAAAGGTCAGATTTGTTCAGGTTCAGTTATTTAAATCACCTTCTGAGGATGAAAAAGCCGGGAAGCTGTCATGGCGGGTAATGCCTGAAATATCAGGCGGAGGACACTTCTTTGACCTTGCATCCCACCAGCTTGACTATCTTGATTTTCTTTTCGGCCCTATACAGGAAGTTAAACCGACTGTTAGAAATCAGGCTGGACTATATAAAGCTGAAGACTTTGTAACCGCCGGTTTTGTTTTTCAGAAAAATATTATTGGAACAGGAACATGGTGTTTTAATTCATCTCATGAAAGCTCAAGAGATTCGATTGAAATTATTGGCGAGCGAGGGATTATTTCATTCTCATGTTTTAGCTTTGAACCTATTCTCCTTTTAAATGTGAATGGCCGTCAGGAATTCGTAAATGAACGACCAGAAAATGTTCAATATTATCTTATTGAACAGATTGTCAGAGAATTATCAGGAAAAGGAATTGCTGTAAGCACAGGCCTGTCAGGAGCAAGAACCAGTAAGGTGCTGGATGATGTGGTCAGGGAGTATTATAAGAAAAGATAAAAGTAAAAAGTAAAAAGATAAAAGATAAAAGATAAAAGTTTAATATTTACTTATCATGAAAAAATTATCAGACATTGGATTAATCGGATTGGCAGTTATGGGCGAGAATCTTGTTCTCAATATGGAGAGTAAAGGTTTTCAGGTAACTGTATATAACAGGTCAACTCAGAAAGTTGATGCTTTTCTTGCAGGAAGGGCAAAGGGAAAGAATATAATTGGCTCTCATACTATTGAAGAACTCGTCAAAACACTTGAACGACCAAGGAAAATAATGCTTATGATCAAAGCCGGTTCTGCAGTCGATGAGATGATAGACACTCTTATCCCTCATCTGGAACCGGGTGATATAATTATTGATGGGGGAAATACCCATTTCCCTGATACCAACAGGAGAACAGCTTTTGTCGAGAGTAAAGGGCTTCTTTACATAGGCACCGGAGTTTCGGGTGGTGAAGAAGGCGCTCTGCTCGGGCCATCAATAATGCCTGGCGGCTCAAAAGCAGCTTGGCCCCTGGTAAAACCAATTTTCCAGGCAATTGCTGCTAAAGTAGAAGATGGTACCCCTTGCTGTGACTGGGTTGGTGAGAATGGTGCCGGTCACTTCGTAAAAATGGTCCATAACGGGATCGAATATGGTGATATGCAGCTTATATGCGAAGCGTACCAGATAATGCGTGACCTCCTCCATATGACTGCTGATGAGATGCATCTTGTTTTTAAAGAATGGAATAAAGGAGAACTCGACAGCTATCTTATTGAGATTACGAGGGATATCCTTTTATTCAAAGACTCTGACGGTAAGCCGCTTGTAGACAAAATTCTTGATACTGCAGGACAGAAAGGAACAGGAAAGTGGACAGCTGTAACGGCGCTGGACCTTGGAATTCCTTTAACATTGATAGGTGAAGCAGTCTTCTCAAGATGTCTTTCTGCTCTAAAGGATGAACGTGTTAAGGCTTCAAAGATACTTCATGGACCAAAGCCAGCATTTACCGGAGATAAGATAAAATTCATTAACGACATTAAAGAGGCATTGTATGCATCAAAAATTGTCTCCTACGCTCAGGGGTATTCACTTATGAGAGCTGCTGCAGAAGAATATAAATGGAAGCTCAATTACGGAGGGATTGCGCTTATGTGGCGTGGTGGTTGTATAATAAGGTCTGCCTTCCTTGGTAAAATAAAAGAGGCCTTCGATAACAATCCCTCAATTACAAATCTGTTGGTTGATCCATTCTTTAATGATAAAATGGAAAAAGCACAGAAAGGCTGGAGAAATGTTGTGGCAGCAGCAGTTACAAACGGGATTTCTATTCCGTCTATTTCCGCTGCCCTTGGATATTATGACGGATATCGCTGTGAAAAGGTTCCGGCTAATCTCCTTCAGGCACAACGCGACTATTTCGGCGCTCATACTTACGAGCGGATTGATAAGCCGCGCGGCCAGTTTTTCCATACCAACTGGACAGGACACGGAGGAACAACTTCATCTTCAACATATAATGTTTAACTTGCAATTATCTTAAACCTAATCATATAAAATATTATGAGTAAAACAGGGAACTACCGCTGGAGGATATTAGCTATGCTCTTCTTCGCTCTGACCATAAACTATTTCGATCGGAGTTTATTGGGAGTTATGGCTCCAAAACTGATGGAAATATTCAAATGGACTAATAAAGACTATGCTCTTGTAAATATGTCATTTAAAGCAGCATATGCAATTGGTCTGCTACTGATGGGAAGACTGATCGACCGTCTTGGAACCAAGAAAGGTTTTACTCTTTCTATAGCTATTTGGAGTATTTTCGGAATGTTACATGCAACGATCTCAAAGAGTTTCGCCCTTATAGGTTTTGCCCTTGCCAGATTCGGACTCGGATTCGGTGAATCAGGTAACTTCCCGGCAAGTATCAAAACTGTAGCCGAATGGTTTCCAAAAAAGGAGAGAGCATTTGCAACAGGCATTTTTAATGCTGCCACCAGTGTTGGTGCAATTCTGGCACCAATTGTAGTAATGTTTCTGGTTGCTGAAAATGGCGACGGTTGGAGATATCCGTTCCTTCTCACTGGTGGTTTAAGCGCATTATGGGTTTTTATGTGGCTTAAAATTTATAAAAAACCTGAAGATAATCCAAAGTTATCGCCAACTGAGCTTGAATATATCCTTAGTGATTCAGAAATTGAAACGGCTGAAAAAATTCCCTGGAAAAAGGTTTTCCCATTGAAACAGACCTGGGCTTTTTGTCTTACCAAAGTGCTTGATGCCGTATGGTGGTTCTACCTTTTCTGGGGAGGAAAATTCTTATTCGATCAGTTTGGGATTAATATAAAAACTCTGGCATTACCACTTCTAATAATTTATGTTCTGGCTGATTTTGGAAGTGTTTTCGGGGGGTATCTTTCCTCCGCATTGATAAAGAGCGGACGGAGTATAAACTTCTCACGGAAGATTACAATGCTACTTTGCGGGATCATCATACTTCCTGTTTCATTTGCCACAAAAACAGATAATCAATGGATTGCAATTGTTTTAATAGGTATTGCAGCCGCAGGTCATCAGGCATGGTCAGCAAACGTATTTACTTTTGTAAGTGATATATTCCCGAAGAAAGCAACTGCTTCAGTTGTCGGAATCGGTGGAATGATTGGTGCTGTGGCAGGTATTATTGCTGATTATAGCTTAGGATCAGTTCTTGATGCACAGGGAAAGGATGGCTATTTTTATGCATTTCTCGTTGCAGGTACTCTTTATCTGATCATTCTGGGTATTGTTCACTGGATGATGCCAAAAATGATTCCCCTTGGAGATGACCTTAAACCTCTTAACAAGGAAATTTGACATACAATTTGAAAGTGATTTTCAGAAAAAAGCCAGAGAGGTACTGAATATCTGCCAGTTGATGTTGTAACTTCTGAAAATGTAAATTATTTCCTTTAGCAGGACTAAATTAAAAAAATAAAATATGAAACCAATCGGAAAATACTCAATAGGACTTGGTGACAGGTTTGGTCACCAGGGTTCTGCACAGCTTAAGGCAATCATTAAAGCTGCAGAAGCAGGCATTGATATAACTCCTGTCTGGAACAAATCGAACAGGGAGCATATTACAATAGGCACTCGTCCCGGCGATGTAAGAATTGAGGCTGATACCGTTACTATGGGGGTAGGCTTCAAAAAACAATACTTCGTTGATGCTGACCATATTAACCTTGATACAGTTGACGGTTTTATCGGGAGCTCAGATTTTTTTACAATAGATGTTGCTTCTTACATTGGAAGGAAAGCTGAAAAAGAAGAGATTGATGAGTTCCTTTCAGGTGTTGAAAAATACATGGGCGTTCTCCAGATTCCGGGAACAGGAATAATATTTAAAACCACAAAATCACAGGTTACCCTGATAGCTGAAAAGTACCTGTTTGCCGCAATAAAAGCCGGTGAGATCTTCAGGAAAATCGAAAAAGTTAAAGGGAGAGAGAATTTCGTAACTGAAGTATCAATGGATGAGGTTCCGGATCCGCAAACTCCCGTTGAATTGTTTTTTATTCTTAAGATGCTTGCATCTGAAAATATTCCGGTACAAACAATAGCTCCAAAGTTTTCAGGGAGATTTAATAAAGGGATTGATTATGTCGGGGACCCTTTAAAGTTTGCAAAAGAATTTGAATCAGACCTTTTGGTTATTGATTTTGCAGTAAAGGAGTTTGGACTTCCTGAAAATCTTAAGATGAGCATTCATTCGGGATCTGACAAATTTGCTATCTATCCCCACATTGGTTCGGTTATTAAGAAGTATAATAAAGGTATTCATCTGAAAACAGCTGGTACGACATGGCTTGAAGAGGTTATTGGATTGGCCGAATCAGGTGGTGATGCTCTTGATTTTGTAAAAGAGATTTATATTAATTCCCTTGAGAAGATTGAAGAGTTATGCGCTCCGTACGCTGATGTTATTGACATAAACATATCTTCACTTCCCTCAAAGCCGGAAGTTTTGAAATGGAGTAGCAAGAAATTTGCCGACTCACTGAGACATGTTCCTTCAAATAAGGATTACAATCCCAATATGAGACAGCTTATCCATGTAGCGTACAAGCTTGCCGCCATAAGGATGAAAGAATATTTTAAACTTCTTGATGCAAACAGCGACACTGTCTCTAAAAACGTCTATGAAAACATCTACGACAGGCATATTTGCAGGTTATTTAATATCAAATAGAAAATCAGCTCCACCGACATTGAGCTAAACCTTTTCAGCTATCATATTGCCTGATAACTATGAAGCTTATGGTACATGCCTTCAGTATTATTCATCAGTTCTGTATGTGTTCCTGTCTCGACTATCTTTCCTTCATCAAGGACAACGATCAGATCGGCATATTGAATGGTGGAGAGCCGATGGGCAATTACCAGCGATGTCCTGTTTTTCATTATCTTTAGAATTGCATCCTGGACAAGTCTTTCTGACTCGGTATCAAGGGCTGATGTAGCCTCATCAAGAATCAGAATCGGAGGATTTGCCAGAAGTGCCCTGGCAATACTTATTCTCTGCCGCTGGCCTCCGCTGAGTTTGTTCCCCGATTCACCCACGCTGTTTTCATAGCCCAGTTCGGTTTCGATAATAAAATCATGAGCATTTGCATTTTTGGCAGCTTTCTCAACTTCCTCCTGGTCAATATTATCTACTCCGAAAGCTATATTTTCTCTGAAAGATGTATTAAAAAGAATCGGGTGCTGACTCACGATTCCCATAAGGTACCTTAAGTCCTTGATCTTGATGTCACGTATGTCAACTCCATCAATCAGAACCGAGCCCTTATCGACATCTATAAACCGTGGCAGAAGATCCGCAAGAGTCGATTTACCTGCACCGGATTTTCCAACAATTGCAATAGTCTGTCCCTTTTTTATCTTCAGGTTGATATCCTTCAACACAGGCTCATTGTTATATGCATACCATACTCCCTTAAATTCAATTGAATCATTAAACCCTTTGACACTCTGAGCACCCTCCTTTTCGGTTATCTTTTCCCCGGCATCAAGTATCTGATCGATCCTGTCAATTGAAGCCATACCTTTCTGAATGCTGAACCAGGCTGTTGTAATGTTTTTTGCAGGCTGAATTATTTGTGAAAAAATAATCACGAATGCAATAAGTTTGTCCGGCGTCATATTTCCTGCACTCTGTAAAGCAAGGTTACCGCCATAGCACATAAGGATCATCACCACGATCGTCGACAGAAATTCACTTATTGGCGAAGCCATGTAAGCTTTTCTGGTTACCCTTTTAAAAATCTTTGAATACTTGATATTTGTCGTTTCGAACTGCCTGTTCATTTTTTCTTCAGCGTTGAAACCCTTAACAATCCTTAAACCTGAAAGGGTCTCCTCCACCACCGACAACAGTCGTCCAAGATTTTGCTGGACACTTAATGATGATGACCTTAAAGTTCTGCTGGTAAGACCTATAAGCCAGCCGCTCACAGGAAGAAGGGCGAGTGCAAATAAAGTAAGCTGAAAGCTTGTCACCATCAGGTAAATAACAAATATCAGAATATACATCGGATCTCTGAACATCATGGTAAGGGAAGCCATTACCGAAATTTCAATTTCCTGAACGTCATTTGAGATCCTTGTCATTACATCCCCTTTTCTGGCTTCCGTAAAATAGGACAAACTGAGCCTGAGTATTTTTCTATAGAGTTTACTCCGCAGATCACGTACCATGCTTGCCCTCATAAATGCCATACTGTTGTTGGCCAGGAAAATAAATCCATTTTTTAACAGGCTGGCGGTAATCAGAATTATACTGACCAGCAGTAATGTGTTCACTGCACCATTCTTTTCGATAAAAAAAGATAAATAATATTTAAAGAAGGAACCCAGGTAATTAAAGGTGAATTGAAATTCACCCGGATCAGGAGCAATTTCAACCCTTTTAAACATGATATTCAGAAATGGGATCACAAGCGTATAAGAGAACAAGGCAAATAATGCGCTTAAAATATTGTAAAGGATATTTCTGACTGCTGACCAGCGGTATGGAGTAAAATATTTGAGCAGGAGTTTTATGCTTTTCATTTTGTCCCGTCCGGATTAAAACCAGTGAAATTAAATGGAGTTATTGCTTTGAGCTCCAGCTTTACTTCATCATTAATATCAAGATGATCAATAAAATACTTTATTGATTCACTGGTGATCTTCTGATTTGTCCGGGTCAGATCGAGCAGGGCTTCATAGGGTTTGGGATAACCCTCTCTTCTAAGAATAGTCTGAATTGCTTCAGCTACAACCACCCAATTATTTTCCAGATCGCTGTTTATTTTTTCTGTGTTAACGATAAGCTTATTGAGTCCTTTTAGCAGGGAGTTGAATGCTATTAACGAATGGCCGATCGGAACACCTATGTTCCTTAAGACTGTCGAATCGGTAAGGTCGCGCTGCAGCCTCGAAATAGGTAACTTCATGGAGAAATGCTCAAATATTGCATTTGCATATCCAAGATTACCTTCACCGTTTTCAAAATCGATTGGGTTTATCTTATGAGGCATTGCTGATGATCCTATCTCTCCTTTTTTAATTTTCTGACGAAAATAATCCATCGATATATAAGACCAGATATCGCGTGCCATATCAATAAGTACAACATTTATCCTGCGCATGTTATCAAACAGAGCAGCAAGATTATCATAATGCTCAATCTGAGTTGTTGGATGCGAACGAAGCAATCCAAGTTCCTCATTAACAAAGTTATTGGCGAAGGCGATCCAGTCAATATCAGGGTAAGCTGCTTTATGGGCATTGAAGTTTCCGGTTGCACCGCCAAATTTTGCTGAATAAGGGATTTGTCCGAAATATTTTAACTGCCCGTCAATTCTTGAAACAAATACTTCTATTTCTTTTCCCAGCAAGGTCGGAGAAGCGGGCTGACCATGTGTCCTTGCAAGCATAGGAATCTCTTTCCACTCATCTGCAAATGTTGCCAGTGTCTCCCTTAATTCAAAAAGAACAGGAAAATAGATATCTGTCAGAGCATCTTTTATTGATAAAGGTATGGCGGTGTTATTAATATCCTGGGAAGTGAGCCCAAAATGAATAAATTCACTCCATTTTCCCCATCCTGACTGAAAAAACCTATCCTTAATAAAATATTCAGCAGCCTTTACATCGTGATTTGTGATCTTCTCCTTATCTTTAATTATCAAAGCATCTTCAATTGTAAAATCTTCATAAATTGATCGAAGCAACTTGTAATTATCTTTCTTAAAATCAGATAATTGAGGAAGCGGGATATCGCACAGGGCAATGAAATATTCAATTTCAACCAACAGACGATACCGGAAAAGGGCGAATTCAGAGAAATAGAGATCAAGCTCATTAACTTTCTGTCGGTACCTTCCGTCCAAAGGAGAGATAGCTGTCAGAGAATTTAATTCCATTTTTGATCAGTTTGAGTTTTCAGTTGTTATAACTAATAAGTACAAATGTAGTAATTTAGCGGTTTTAAAAAAAGGTAATGAACAAAATCAGAATTTCGGCAGTTAAATATGCAAATACTTATCCATTCATTTTTGGATTAACCGAAAGCGGATTTGATAAAAAAGTAATAATTGAGACTGACCATCCGGCAGATTGTGCAGCTAAACTGATTGCCGGGAAAGTCGATATCGGGCTTATACCGGTTGCCACACTTCCTCTTCTTAAAGAATACTATATTATTAGCGATTATTGTATTGGTGCATACGGAAATGTAAGGACAGTTATGCTTCTAAGTAATTGTCCGTTTGAAAAAATCAAAACAATTTACCTCGATTACCGTTCATGCTCCTCAGTGAATCTTACAAAAGTACTGGCAAAAAACAGCTGGAAAAGGGAGTTTATCTGGGTTAATACCTCAAAAGGATTCGACTTCAGGAATATTGGCCTCGATGAAGCAGTGGTTCTTATTGGGGATCAGTGCTTTGAATATGAAAGCAGCTTCAGGTACAGGATTGATCTTGCAATGTCATGGAAAGAGTTCACCGGCCTCCCTTTTGTCTTCGCTTGCTGGACAGCCAATAAGATACTCCCTGAAGATTTCATCAGTGAGTTCAACAAAGCACTTTTGACGGGAGTAAAAAATATTGATTCAGTTGTGGAAAAATTCGGAAAAACCGGAACAATTAAGGGTAATGAACTGAAAGAATATCTTACCAATAACATAGATTATAATTTTAATGATGACAAGAAAAAAGCCCTTAAAATGTTTCTTGAATTGATTAGTAAATTATGATTTTGTTTTACAAAGTTTGGTTTTTTATGATTAACTTTGGGTGTGTAGGTTTAAGATGAAGATAATATTAACTTATAAATCTAAAATATCATGGCTAAAACAATTACCTTCAATGAACTCCGGAAGATAAAAGACCTTTTACCCTCCGGTAGTATGAGAAAGATTGCTGATAACCTGGATCTTAATGAAGAGACAGTAAGAAACTACTTCGGAGGGAGAAATTTTGACAAAGGACAGTGCGTGGGTATTCATTTTGAACAAGGCCCTGACGGAGGAATAGTCACATTTGACGATACGACTATCCTCGATATGGCAAAGAAGATGATCAACTACTAGTTAAAGATCTGACAGCCTGTTCAAAAGCAAAAGGCTCGTTCTTTTGCTTTTTTTATTATTCACCTGAAATGAATCTTCCAAGCAGAATTGAATCTGCAGAACATAAGTACAGACAGATCCTTGAAGAGTTTTTCATCAGCATCTTCGATACAAAAGTTCTGATTTCCCACGGGATCGATCATCACCGCAGAGTATGGGCTTATGCGAAAGAACTTATTACTCATATGGATGCCGGTCATTCCTCTCTACAAATTCCTGATCCTGAAAAACTCATTATTGCCTGCTACCTCCATGATATTGGCATGGCAATCAATCCCGGTTTAAAACATGGCCGGCTAAGCATGCAGTTTTGTACTCAGTTCCTGAAGAGCAACGGTTTAAATACGGTTGATTTCGAAGATGTTCTTTATGCTATAGAAAATCACGATAGGAAAGATTATAATCTGGCAGGCGAAAGAAATGATCTGTTAACGATTCTGTCAGCTTCTGATGACCTTGATGCATTTGGTTTTACAGGTATTTACCGATATTCGGAGATTTACCTGACAAGAGGAATCAATCCCGAAAAGATCGGATATCTGATAGTTGAAAACGCCTTAAAAAGATTTGACCATTTTGTAAAGAGATTCGGATATCTTGATCCACTTCTTAAGAAACATAAGGAGAAATATAATATCCTCATAAATTTCTTTAACCAATATAATAAAGAGATTCAATCCTATCATTTTGGCGGGCAGAATCCAACAGGAAATTGCGGAATAGTGGAATTACTCATTTCTATATTAAATAACAAAAGAGGACTAAAGGAGTTCTTCATTGAAGGAGAAAATCATGGGTACGATCCTGTAATCCGGCAGTTTTTCGATGGTCTTAAATCAGAATTATCCTGAATGACTGTCGGTTACCAATAATAAAAATAAAAATTAGTAATGAATAACACAGAATCCAAAATGCCATCTCCCTTCAATCCGGAGGAGTTCCGAAAAGAAGGGCACATAATAGTTGATACTCTGTCAGATTATCTAAAGGCAGCATTATCGGGCAGTAACATGCCGGTTTTGCCATCTAATGACCCTGACAGGCTGGCTGAATTATTTTCTTTTGAATCGGGTAATGGTGAAAAAGAGCCTCTGAACGACTATATTAAAAGGGTCATCGAATATTCAATACATATTCATCATCCAGGGTATATCGGACACCAGGTTACATCACCTTTTCCATTGACCGCCCTGGTCCAGTTCTGTACTACCTTGCTCAATAATGGCGCGGCAATATACGAGATGGGACCTGTTAATATGGCAATGGAGAAAAATGTTGTTGAATATTTCGGATCACTTATCGGATACAACAAAGGCTTTGATGGGATTTTTACCCATGGAGGAACAGCAGGAAACCTTACAGCAATGCTTGCAGCCCGTCAGAATATTACCGATTATAACATCTGGGAAGAAGGCGTGAAAGAGGGGCAAAAACCCGCATTTATGATGTCGGAACAGGCTCATTACAGCATAGGGAGGAATGTCCGTATCATGGGATTGGGAAATGATTCCATTATAAAGGTTCCATACGATTCGCACTACAGAATGAGAGTCGATTTACTGGAAGAGAATAGAAAAAGAGCTGTAGATAAAGGGATAAAAGTAATTTCGGTAGTGGCAGCTTCATGTTCCACTGCTACAGGCACATACGATGATCTTGACAAGATTGCTGATTTCTGCGCAAAGTACGGTTTGTGGATGCATGTCGATGGCGCTCACGGGATGGGAGTCCTTTTTTCTGAAAAATACAGAAACAGCGTGAGAGGTATTGAAAGGGCTGATTCTGTCACAATTGACTTTCATAAAATGTTTCTTGTACCTGCTCTGAATACCCTGGTAATGTTCAGAAATGGAGAGAGCTCATACGAAACATTTGCTCAGAAAGCCTCTTATCTCTTTAAAAAATCTCAGAATAATGTCTGGTATAACAGTGCGACCAGGACCATTGAATGCACAAAAAGTGCACTCGGGATAATTGCATACAGCGCCCTTAAATATTATGGAGGTGGCTATTATAAGAAATATATCGAAAGCCGCTATGATCTGACACGTACATTTGCCTCTCTTATTAAAGCTGACAGTGAACTGGAACTTGTGACGGAACCGGATGCAAATATTATATGCTTCAGGTTTAATAAAGCAGGTCACAATGATTCTATCCTTAACAGGGTGAACGCCTCCGTCAGAGACAGGATAATAAAAGAAGGATCATTCTATATTGTCCAGGTAGAACTGGAAGGAAGATTATATATCAGGCTTACAATTATAAATCCGGTGACATCGATTGATGATCTGAAAGAATTGCTGATCAGTATAAAAAAGAAAGCTCTTGAAGAGTTAAAAATTGCAGTCTGACAGAAGATATAATCTCTCACCCAATCCAATAATTTTAGTGTTATTTTATTCACAATCATTGTTATAAGAATAACAATAGAATTGTAAAAAATACAGGAATTCTATATGTGAAAGATCCTTATGGTATAGAAATCTACATGATAAATTGCAATGCTATGATTCTGATTTATAGCGTTTAAGAAGATATCCAGAAAGGTACACTGCCTACCTGAAAAGAAATTTCATTAAAATATTCAATATTAACTGATCATCGATAATAGTACTATAAGCATACGCAGAGATATGTATAAATACCAATGAGTTTACCGCATAATTGCCAATAAGTCATTATTATCAATGATTTACATTTACTAAACACGAAATTCATCTTTTATGCTTGATGTACTTATAAAAAGACCTCAGGAGATAATCCCACCAATAGGAATAATCAAAGTCAGCGATCTTGCTGATAAACCTATCAAAAGTATATTGAAATCTATTTCCTGGCGAATAGTGGGAACTATTGACACGATGTTAATAAGTTATTTTATTACCGGAAAAATAACAGTTGCCTTATCAATAGGAAGCGTGGAGCTATTAACAAAGACGGTACTTTACTATTTCCACGAACGTTTATGGGCCCATATTCACAGGATCAGACTAAATATTTTGAATAAAACAAATGGCAAAAGTTTTGAAATTAAGCGAGCTGAATAATCTTCTGCTCAACCAAACAATATCCGAATCGCTCAGCATTTTGGTTTCACAATTCCCCGGAGAAGTGACATTTACTACCAGCTTTGGGATAGAGGACCAGGTTCTGACTCATATAATCTTTGAGAACAATCTGCCAATTGAGGTTGTAACACTTGATACAGGAAGATTATTTCCTGAAACGTATGAGGTCTTCGCCCAGACAATCATAAAATACAAAAAAAAAATCAATGTATATTTTCCCGATTATCTGTCAGTTGAAGGAATAGTCACGGAAAAAGGACCTTTAAGCTTCTATCAATCAAAAGAAAACAGAATGGAATGCTGCAGGATCAGAAAAGTTGTCCCTCTTAGAAGGGCTCTGAGGGGAAAAAGCTGCTGGATATCCGGGATCCGTTCAGATCAGTCTGATAACCGGAATCTTATGAGCCAGTTAGAATGGGATGATGATAACAGGCTATTCAAGTACCATCCTCTCTTCCGATGGAAATCAAAAGAGGTTGAAAGTTTTGTTAAAGAGAATAATGTACCATACAACTCATTGCATGACAAGGGCTTTGCAAGTATAGGCTGTCAGCCATGCACAAGGGCTATTGCAGAGGGACAGGATTTTCGCTCCGGAAGATGGTGGTGGGAAATCGATGGTCCCAAGGAGTGTGGGTGTCATATTAAATAAGACAAAAGACAAAAGACAAAAGATAAAAGTAAAAAGACAAAGGGAAAAGAAAGAATGAAAAACCACATTAGCATCAGTGATGAGCACCTTAAAGAACTTGAAAATGAAGCAATCTTCGTGATGAGGGAGGTTGCAGCTCAGTTCGAAAATAAAGTATTGCTGTTTTCAGGAGGTAAGGATTCAATTGTTCTAGTCCATCTTGCAAGGAAAGCTTTCTGGCCGGCAAAGATACCTTTCAGCCTGATGCATATCGATACCGGTCATAATTTTTCAGAGACATTGAAGTTCCGGGATGATCTTGCACGGGAATTCGGTACAGAACTAATTGTAAGGAAAGTACAGGATTCGATTGACAATGGAAGAGTAATTGAAGAGCAAGGTGTAAATGCAAGCCGTAACAAAGCCCAGTCAATAACCCTCCTCGACGCTATCGAAGAACTTAAGATAGACGTGGCAATAGGTGGCGGACGCCGCGATGAGGAGAAGGCCCGCGCTAAGGAAAGGTTTTTCTCTCACAGAAATGAATTTGGTCAGTGGAATCCCAAAAACCAACGCCCTGAGTTGTGGAACATCTTTAACGGAAGAAAACATTCGGGAGAACATTTCAGAGTATTCCCGATAAGTAACTGGACAGAACTTGATGTCTGGCAATATATTATGAACGAAAACATTAAGCTTCCGGAACTTTATTATACACATAAACGTAAGATATTCAACCGTAATGGAGTTTATCTGGCATGGGCTCCGTTCATGCAGCTTAAACCAACTGAGAAAGTTTTTGAAACTGATGTCCGCTGCCGGACAATCGGAGATATAACCTGTACAGGCGTAACTCTTTCCAATGCAAAATCCCTTGAAGAAATAATTTCCGAAATTGCAGCTACCAGAGTCACTGAACGAGGAGGAAGATACGATGACAAAAGATCCGAAGCCGCAATGGAAGACCGTAAGAAAGAAGGATACTTTTGATCAAAGAATGATAGTAGCCTATATAGCATTAAGTTAATGAGACTCTTATAAAGACAAGAGACAAAAGTAAAAAGATAAAAGTGGTTTAATAATTCCCTTCCCGGGCGGAGCCAGGGGTGGGTTTATAAAAAGTAAGTAGTTAAAAATATGCCAATCAACGGAAAGAAACAATATAAAAGTCTGCTGAGGTTTACAACAGCAGGCAGCGTGGATGATGGTAAGAGCACCCTGATCGGGCGTCTGCTTTATGACAGTAAATCGATTTTCGAAGACCAGATGGAACATATTGTCCAGTCAGGAAAACGGCTGGGCAGAGAGGAATTGGATCTGTCTCTGCTGACCGATGGTCTGAGAGCTGAGCGTGAACAGGGCATAACCATAGATGTAGCTTATCGATATTTCGCAACTCCGGCCAGGAAATTTATTATAGCTGACACACCGGGTCATATCCAGTATACCCGTAACATGGTTACCGGTGCAAGCACAGCCGATCTTGCCGTAATACTGATCGATGCCCGAAAAGGTGTTCTGGAACAAACCATCCGGCATTCATATATTGCATCACTGCTTGATATCAGACATATAATATTCTGTATCAATAAGATGGATATGGTGAATTGGTCTGAATCCTCCTTCACCGGCATAAAAACAGAGCTGGCAATACTAATTGATAAACTTAATATTATCGATGCACATTATATTCCAATAAGTGCCAAGTACGGCGATAATGTGGTTGACAGGTCAGAGAAAATGAATTGGTATGAAGGGAAAACATTTCTGAGACTGATAGAAACAATTGAAATTAAAAAGGATAAAAATTCCTTAACTCCCCGATTCCCGGTTCAGACAATTATTCTTCCCCATAATGAAGAATTTCACGACTACAGAGGCTATGCGGGCCGTGTTGCAGGAGGTATATTCAGACCGGGAGATGAAGTGACTGTTTTGCCGTCGCTGCGCAAATCGAGGATAAAAAGTATTGATTCTCTGGGAAAAACGTTATCAGAAAGTATTGCAGGCGATTCAGTTGCAATATCGCTGGAGGACCAGATAGATATCAGTCGCGGCGACATGCTCGTATCACCCGATGACCTGCCGGTTATAAGTCAGGACATTAACCTGATGATTTGCTGGTTTAATGAACGTCCGCTGAAGGTTGGGGGAAGATATCTGATCCGCATTAACAGTAATGAAGCCGGATGTATAGTAAAAACCGTAAACTTCCGGTTGAACATCGACACGATGAAACATGATATCGAAAACATTACGGTGAACATGAACGACTTAGCACATATCACAATAAAAACCTCTAAGCCCGTCTTTTTTGACAGCTATAAGAAAAACAACATCACCGGCAGTATGATCTTCATCGACGAAGGAACAAACGAAACTATGGCAGCAGGGATGATTACCGGGGCATAATGAGTTGCAGTCTTCCACTAACCCACTAACTTACTAACCCTCCATCCTACCCTACTCTTCATCAAACAGATACAACTGCCTGTCCCCGCAATCATCCGTTTCAAGGTTGGATATGCTTACTCCCATCAGCCTGATGCGGACATCTTCAAGTTTCAGGGATTTCCTAATTGAAGACACCTCCCTGTGGAGTGTATCAAAATCACGGATATAGTTCTGAAGTGTTTTGCTGCGGGTTATCTGTTTGAAATCAGCAAACTTAATCTTAAGAGTTATTGTTCTTCCTGTTGTTTCAGAATGTTCAAGTCTTTTTAAAAGCTCTTTTTCAAGCTTATAAAGCTCTGCTATTATCTCAAAACGGGTTGTCAGATCTTTCTCATAAGTGAGTTCCGTCCCAACCGATTTACGTTCCTGGTCGGGTTCGACCGGACGGTCATCATTTCCTCTTACGATATCGTAAAAGAAAACTCCGGCTTTTCCAAAATTTCTTATGAGGGCTGCCATGTCCCATTCCTTCAGATCGGAACCTTTATGAATACCGAGATTATGCATTTTATGGGCAGTTACTTTTCCTATCCCATAGAACTTCTCCACGTGCAGATCATCAATAAATTTTTCAGCTTCTGCAGGACGAATTATAAAAAGACCATCGGGTTTGTTAATATCAGAGGCTATCTTTGCAAGGAATTTATTGTATGAGATCCCGGCAGAAGCTGTGAGTCCGGTTTTTTTCTTTATTTCACCTCTGATCCTTTTTGCAATTAATGTTGCAGAGCCAATTTTCAGTTTGTCATCCGTGACATCGAGAAAAGCTTCATCAATAGAAAGCGGCTCAATAAGGTCAGAGTACTTTTTAAAAATCTCAAATACATTTGCAGAAACCTCATTATATCTTTCAAAATTATGATTTACAAATATCAGGTCGGGGCATAACCGTTTGGCAATAACTGATGACATTGCCGACCTGACGCCGAATTTTCTGGCTTCATAGCTTGCAGCTGCAACAACGCTCCTCTCTCCGCTTCCGCCAACAGCAACAGGTTTTCCCTTCAGTGCCGGGTTGTCGAGCTGTTCTACAGATGCAAAAAACGCATCCATATCGATATGTATAATCTTTCTCAAGGAAAAGTGATTTAAGTGCCTGGAGTGCCTATAGTACTTAGAGTTAAAAAGATATAAATCCAGGCACTTTAAGTTCTTGCGACTTCAGACACTTATTTTAAGCTTCAGGCAAATCTAATAAGAAAATCCTTTGATAATTGACCAACATTGACCATTATTGCAGGTTATAACAAAATTGAAATTT
>Ga0209429_10000527_pt1 | contig 25296 bp, 23 predicted proteins | sample BarGraNGADG00212_3_FD_184493 | JGI IMG/M metagenome (GOLD analysis project Ga0209429, IMG submission 184493) | Arctic peat soil microbial communities from Barrow, Alaska - Barrow Graham LP Ref core NGADG0004-212 (SPAdes) (version 2) | ecosystem: Environmental > Terrestrial > Soil > Wetlands >...
TCGGTGAGGTTGGTTGAATACGTTTTCATTGTGCTTTATGTGTTTGATTTCTATAAAGTTACGAAATTTTATTCAATTAAACAACTGATAGTCAGTTTATATTTACATTATTTTTTAAACAGTTTCTAATTGTCAATCGTCCATTTTTAGTATTTGCGCAGCGAAAAAATAAAACTAAGACCACCATCAGGAACTTTTTTTGCGGAGATTGTACCATGATGAAAAATAACGGCATTTTTTACTATTGCCAATCCCAGTCCGGTTCCCCCCATTTTGCGACTGCGGCCTTTATCAACACGGTAAAAACGCTCGAAAAGCCGGTTTAAATGCTCTTCCGACACGCCAACACCGTTGTCGCTGAATGAAAAATAATAGAATTGTTCATCTTCGCGATAACAATTGATTTCGATGGTAAGTTTTTCGCCGGCATACGCCAATGCATTATCCATCAAATTCCGGAAAATGGAATAAATAAGCGAGCGATTGCCTTGAATTTGAATGTCAGGTTTAAAATTTTGTAAAACAACGCAATCCTTTTGCACTATCTGCAAATGAACGTCGTTTAGCACATCTGAAATTACATCCGAAATGTTACACGATTCCTTTTCGAACAAGCGTGTACCTTCATCTAACTTGTTGAGTGTAGAAATATCCTGAAGCAAATCGCGCAAACGTTGTGCTTGTTGGAATGACCGTTCCACGAAGAAACGCTGGCGTTTTGAATCAAGATCAGGATTTTCAAGTATGCTTTCCATATAGCCTAAAATGCTGCTCACCGGGGTTTTCAACTCATGCGAAATGTTTTGTGTCAGGTGGCGTTTCAGTTCGTTTTCATGCTCCTGAACAGAAATATCGTTGATTGAAATTTCGAAAGTATTATCCTGAAAAACGATACATTGCACGGCAAAAACACGTCCGTTTTTTTTGACGATTAATCTTTTTCGTTTCAACACATTATTCAGCAAACTTTGGTCGATAAATTCAGTAATATCAGCAAACTCAGGAAGTGTAAATATCTGATCCGAGCTTATACATTGTTGGTCGGAAAGGATGTTGGTATACTGAATAAAGTGTGTGTTAGCAAGAATTTCTTTTTTTTCAAATGAAAAAATAGCCAGTCCTTCCTGTGAAATCTGAAGGTGTTTGATCAATTTTTCGCGTTCTCTGTTTACTTGATCTTTAGTTTGCAACTGCAATTTATAGAGTTTTACAATGTTTTTACTTATCTCTCCCAACTCATCACTCGGAAATTCAATATCTGTATCGGGAATTTCTTCTTTCTCTGCTTTTTGGGTGAAAATGCGCAACCGATCGATGGATTTAGTGAAATTTCTAGAGATAAAATACAATGCAAGAACCGCTAATACTAACACAAATGCCATAAAATACAGAAAAAAAGTATTGGCTTTAAGCATGTTGATCAGGCTGACATTGTAAGGCAAAGCGCTTCGTACGTAGCCATTTGGGAATCGGTGAGCTAAGTAATAATAATCTTTGCCGGTGGAAACTGAATGTCGGATGGCTTTACCGTTTGGCAAACTGTTGGCCATTTGAATTTCAGGACGTTGTAAATGATTTTCGAGAACGGTATCTTTTTTTACAAACGAATCAAAAATAACTAAACCCGTAGTATCAACCACCGTAACTCTTAATAAGCTATCTGGGAAAAGGTGAACATATTCCTCCAGTTTATCCCAATCGGGCTTTTGTTCCACCATAAACCGGTGAACAGTGAAATTATACGTGGAAAGTTGTTGATCAAGTTGTTCCGTGCGGAATTCTTTCTCCCGCTGATATTGAAAGAAGCAGATGATAGCCAGCATCAAAAAGAAAATGCTGAAAAAATAGAGAAATATGCGGCGATTTAAAGTCATGACCCCTAACCCCTAAAGGGGAATTAAATTAGTATTATTTTTTTTCAAATTCAATTTTGAATTGTCTTACTCCAAAGTCCCCTTTAGGGGATTTAGGGGTCTTATTCTTCAAAGCAATATCCATATCCTAAGCGGGTTACAATATTTTTACCGTATTGTCCAATTTTTTTTCGTAGTCGGGTGATATTCACGTCAATGGTACGGTCCAAAACAATTACTTCGTCGCTCCACACGCGTGTCAATATTTCGTCGCGCGAGAAAACACGGTTTTTGTTTTCCAGAAACAATTTCAATATTTCAAATTCTTTTTTGGTAAAAGGTATTTCGTCACCTTCGAGCAATACTTTTTTATTGCCTAAATCCATTTCCAGTTTTTCATAGGTGAGCCTCTGAGGTTTAGTTACTTCGGTTTTCTTCGATTCAACCCGTCGAATAACTGCTTTTACACGTGCCAACACTTCACGTATTGAGAACGGTTTTGAAATATAATCATCAGCACCGATATTAAATCCGGTCAGCCTGTCGGTTTCAGAATCTTTCGCGGTAAGGAAAATAACAGGAATAGTGGCAGTTTTAGGATTCTCGAGCAACTGACGAGCCATTTTAAAGCCGGACATTTCGCCCATCATCACGTCCAGCAACAACAGGTTGTAAGCGCTGATGTCTTTTTTCAATGCTTCTTCGGCCGAATAAGCTACATCTACTTCATATCCTTCGGTTTCCAGGTTGAACTGGAGAATTTCACACAAATCTTCTTCGTCGTCGACGACCAAAATACGGTTTGTAATCATACTTTGTTTTGGATTATAAATTTTGTACAAAGAAACAATTTTGTTATTTTGTAGCTGTGTAATACGTATTACAAAGATATGACAATATTTTAAATACGTTGTATATCAATCTAAAAAAGCAGAAGAAAGGCAAACCGTCAAATGATTTGCCTTTTTTAAGATTTTTTTTTTACATTTTCTTACTCAGGTTTTGCTTATTTTTTCTCAGAATGTTTTAACACTTTTGCATCAATATAGAAGAAAATCTCTTCGGCAATGTTGCTGCAATGATCACCAATGCGTTCCAGTTTTCGGAAAATCCCTATCAATTCAAGGCATTCGTAGGCTCTGTCCGGATTTTTTTGAATATAATCAGCAATAACTTGAACCGATTTCTCATTGATTTCATCCACCTTGGAATCTTCACTGAAAATGGCTGCTGCAAAGTTGGATTTTTCATTTTCAAAAGCTTCCAGTCCTTGTGCAAGCATTTTATTTACCTGCTCAATCATAACCTGAAGATTGGTATCCTGAATAACTTCCGCATCGAGAATAACCGAAGGATTATTAACCAGTATGTGCGAAATACCGTTAGCAAAATCGGCAATCCGTTCCAAATTGGAGTTGATTTTAAAAACTGCCAACACAAAGCGCAAATCGATTGCAACCGGTTGATGCAGGGCGATGATATTTTCGCAAAAGCCATCAATCTTCAGTTCGTAAGCATCTACTTTTTTCTCGCGCATCGATACTTTTGCCGCCAAATCTTTATCGAAGGAAAGAATGGCTTCACCGGCATTTGAAACTTGTGAAATCACCAGTCTCCACATATCAATAATGTCCAGACGAAGTGATACTAATTCTTGTTCTAAGTGTCTCATATATTGGTTATTTGTTGAGTTGTTGAGTTGTTGTTCGTTTCTTTATTAAGAAATAATGTAGGCTGAACAGCTGTTAGTTTTCTTCATTTTCTTTTGGTTCCGGTTCGTCTTCAATCTCAGTTTCATTTAAAAACTTAATTACCTCTTCTTTATCTTTCTGATTCCGTATAATCAGGTAAAGAATTAAAGCAACTGCACTAACCAAAACTGCAGCAATAATAAACCATTTAATTTCCATTGCGTTAAATTTTTAAAAGTTGTTTGTATGTTTTCATCTTTAGTAAGGGAGGGCTTTCAACCAAACCGCCCTGTAATATAATTTTGTGTTGAAATTTCTTTCGGATTTGTAAAAATCTTGGTCGTTTCGTCGTATTCAATTAATTCACCCATATACATATACATGGCATTATCCGATATTCGGGCCGCTTGCGACATGTTGTGTGTAACCAGCACTATGGTGTAGTTTTCTTTTAAATCAATCAGCAGGTCTTCTATTTTAGCTGTCGCAATCGGATCGAGGGCCGAAGTTGGTTCGTCAAGCAGAATAACATCCGGTTTAAAAGCCAATGCGCGGGCAATACAAAGCCGTTGTTGCTGGCCACCCGATAAGAAATTACCTTTTTTGTGCAATGAATTTTTTACTTCATCCCACAAGGTCACATTTTTTAATGAAGTTTCTACAATCTCATCACGTTCAGGCCGCTTTAGATTAATCCCGTTCAGTTTATATCCGGCAATAACATTATCGTAAATACTCAAGGTAGGGAAAGGATTCGGACGTTGAAAAACCATTCCAATTTTTCTACGTAATATAATGGTGGACATATCGTATATGTTTTCATCATACAACATGATTTTACCTTGTGTTGTAATATTAGGATAAAGTTCGTGCATCCGGTTCATGGCCCGCAATAGAGTTGTTTTACCACAACCGGATGGTCCCATAATAGCTGTTATCGCATTTTTTTTAATGATGGCAGTTACATCCTTTACGGCAAGTTTATCCTTATCATAAGCAATTGAAAGGTGTTCAATTGATAAAATGGAAGGTGTTGTGTTTATTTCGTTCATTTCTTTTTATAAGAATTGTTTTGTAAAAGTATACTTAATTTTTTCGTTTTGCAGCAATCCATTTAGCGAGCAGATTCAGGATAAGAACAAAACCCATAAGGAAAAGCGTTGAACTCCAGATCAGATCCACCATATTCGGATCGTTATAAAATTGCCAGATTAATAACGGAACTGCACTAACCGGTTTAGATATATTCCAGTTTATGGCCGGATTTCCGAGTGTTGTCAGCATAAGTGGAGCTGTTTCACCCAGAATTCGGGAAATAGCAAGTAAAATTCCTGTCATTAGTCCACTAAAACTTGTTGGAATCAATACCCGAAAAATTACTTTGTAATAAGGAGTTCCCAATGCAATAGCAGCTTCTTTCAACGAGTCGGGAATCATTTTCAACGATTCCTCAGTCGATCGAATAATTAACGGTAACATCATAATTGCAAGTGCCACGCTACCTGCCAATACAGAATAACCGCGTGTAATATGAACCACTACCCAAAGATACACAATTAATCCGACAACAATTGAAGGTACACCTTGTAAAACATCAGTAATATCACGAATTATTCCGGCATATCTTTTTTTAGAGTTTTCATAGAGATAAACTCCAATTAAAACTCCGAATGGTATGGCAATAAGTGAAGCAATACCAACCAGAAAAAGTGAGCCGGTTATACCGTTCACAATTCCTCCCGGAATTATCTTACCACTCATTTTGGCCATCATGGCTTCAAATGTATCGGGAGCAGTTTGTGTGAAAAAGGCCCAGTTTATTTGATGATACCCTTTAAAAATCATACTTCCGATGATTAAAAAAACCATGGAAATGGTGATTAATGAAAAAATAATCACAGCGGCTAAAAACAAACCGTCTTTGAGTTTTCTTCCTGTAAAATAATCAGGAATAATATCTGTTACTTTCTTTTTTGTAAGTATAGTGGTTTGATCCATCAGGCAAATTTTTTAATGATAAACTTTCCTACTGCATTGATAATTGCCGTGATGACAAACAACAATAATCCGATTTCAATCAACGAACTTAACTGTAAACCGCTTGCTTCGCCAAACTGGTTGGCAATGACACTGGCCATGGTATTTCCGGTACTGAAAAGTCCGGTAGGCATATTGTTAGAGTTTCCTATCAGCATAGTAACTGCCAGTGTTTCGCCCAGCGCACGTCCGAAAGCCAGAATGTAACTGGCTGTAATTCCCGAACGGGCATTGGGAAGAATGACATTCCAGATTACTTCAAGCCGTGTAGCACCTAAGGAATAAGCGGCTTCTTTCAATTCGTTGGAAACCATTGAAATGGTAGAACTACTTAGTGAAGTGGCATAAGGAACAATCATAAAAGCCAGAATAAGACCGGAAGTGAAAATTCCGTACCCTTGAGGACTTAATCCGATTGAAACGATAAACGGACGTAAAATGTAAAATCCCCACAAGCCATAAATAATGGAAGGAATACCTGCCAGCAAATCGACTAAGGTGCTGACCACTGAAGCTATACGGGTGTTTCTGAAATATTCGGCTACAAATAAAGAGGTGGAAAAAGCCAGCGGAACGGCAATCAATAATGCGAGCACCGAAGTAAATAATGTACCTACTATAAATAAAAGTGCTCCATACTGCTCTCTTCCTTGCGTGGGATCCCACTCGGAAGAAATTATAAACTTCCACCCGAATTCATGAAAAGAAGGCATAGCACCCCGAACCAACGAGAAAACCATACCTCCTGAGATAAGCAGTATCAGTAATGATGCTGTGAATAAAATATATTTTAGAATTTTATCGCTGTTCACTTGATATAAATTATTAAAATCAATCAAGTCCTTCAAACAACTTTGAGCAGTTGCCTGAAAGACTCGGATTGATTATGAGATAATAACACTTATTTTAAAACCCGTTTACCGTCATAAGTTATACTGCGCAAAATTGCTTTAGCCTGTTTAACTACACCTTCCGGAAGCGGAGCATAATTTACCTTGCCCGCAATAGCCTGGGCATCTTTATCAAGCATCCAATCAATTAATTTAATGGTAGCTGTTGCCTGTGCCAAAGTACGGTTATTGTAATTTTGTTCTTTGTAAATTAACAACCAGGTAAATCCTGAAATCGGATAAGCTAGTGTTGCATCAGAATTTGTTAGCATTATGCGAGTATCCGCAGGAATAACACCTTTACCGGCAGCACTTACAGTTGCAAGTGATGGTTTAATAAATTTACCCGCTTTGTTCCTCAAATAAGCAGTAGGAATTTTTTGGGCAAAAGAATATTCTGAGCCTACATATCCAATAGCACCCTTTGTTTGGCTGATTGTACCTGCAACTCCCGGATTTCCTTTTGCGCCTATACCTGTTAACCAGTTAACTGTTTTACCTGTACCAAGTTTATTCGCCCATGCTTTGCTTACTTTTGTCAGATAATCGGTGAACATATTGGTTGTTCCACTACCGTCTGAACGATAAACAACAGTAATAGCAAGGTTAGGAAATTTAACCGATTGATTGATTTTTTTCAACGAAGCGTCATTCCAGTTTTTGATTTTGCCCATAAATATATCAACCAGTACTTCAGGAGTTAATCTGATGGTTTCAACACCCGGTAAATTGAATGCAACCACAACTGCACCGCTACAAGTTGGAATGTGGACAACAGATGCAGGCATTGCAGCTAGTTCCTTGTCGCTAAGAAATGCATCGGAAGCTCCAAAATCTACCACTTTATCAGATAAACTTTTTATGCCGGCACCTGATCCCACACCTCCGTAAGTTACTTTCTCTCCTGTAACTTTCGTGTATTGTTCGAAAGCCATATTGTAGAAAGGAAGTGGAAAAGTTGCACCGGCACCTGATAAGGAAACAGACTGAGCAGTAGCTGTTGAGCCGATAGTTGCAAGAAGAACTGCAAGTGCAAAAAATAATTTTTTTGTTTTCATAATGAAAATATGTTAATTGTGGTTTAATATGTTTTTATTGTTATAATTGATTATTTAGAAATTCATTCCTAAATTCAGATTAATGCTTGAAGAAGTTGTACCTGAAGTAAGGCTTGAATAACGGAAATTTGGTGTGATTTGAATTCCTTTTACAGGAGCAAATTCAATACCTGCCATATAAACCTGTCCGTCAGAAGCAGTATCCCACCTTGTAGTAGCTGTTCCGACTTTACTTGACATTAAATCATCAAAACGGGCGATAGCTGTAAACTGTTTTGCAAATGGAAGTGTGCCGTAAACCGACAAACCTGACCAATTGTGACCCGAAGTATTTTTATTCCCATTCTGAAGGTCGTATTCTGCACCAAGAGCTCCTATTTCGCTTTTATATCCGACAAAAGCGACAAAAGAAGACTGTGCAACTTTTGCAGTAGCATAGGATTGTTTATTCATATAATCGTAATAAACACGTGCATAAAGGTTTTTAATCGGTTGTGCAGTCAGACCAATTGAAAATTGCATTGTACTGTCAGCCTGTACTTTTTTATAACCTTCGCCGTTGAAAACTGCAAGATCCAAACTAAGCTCAGGAATAAACTGAAGGTTAACTTTAGCACCAAGGTCTGCACTGCTTTCGAAACCATATTGATCAGCAAGCGGTTTGTATAAATAACGTTTTCCCCAAACTGATTCCTGTAAACTAAACATGGTTGTACCGATTAAACCTAAATCAGCCTTCACCATACCGTGTGAATATTCTGCATAAGCATTTTTCAAAAACGCTGTAAAAGCTGAAGGATTCAACCCTGCTGTGTTAGCAATATCAAATACAATTTTTCCGGAAAAATCCTGACTGAAATTATATCCGTAACCTAAATATGCCCTTGAAAGTTCAAAAGCATTGTTGCTTGTCCCGTTGGAAGTAGTATTCGTAAAATCGCTGAAAACTGTCACAATCGGTTTTCCATTTGGTTTAAAACTATCCTGCATACCTTGAGCAGAAATACTCAGACTGATAAAAATCATTGTAATAGCGCAAATTAAGATTTTCTTCATTTTTGTTCGTTCTTTTGTTTATAAATTAAAATTAGTTGTCTTGATTTCGTCGGCAAAATTAGAGTCACATTGTTACAGCCAAATGAAGCGGGTAATACAATTTTGTTACAATTTGAATCTGTGATTCTTTTTACCAATCATACAAGGTCCTATACCGGACATAAAAAATAATTTTGATTTAAAACAAGGATTCTGAACAGTTTGACAGTTTCTTGATTTATTCTGAGCGCAAAATTAAAGTTATTGTATTACAGTGAAATTTAATTCGTGTGACAAAGCTGTTACAATTATCAGACACCAATGATTTTATGAATGATTAGGGAAAATTTCGCAAACCTGATTTAAGAAAACCATAGCTTCATCTGTTTCTCAACTTTAACAAGAAATTTGAACTATTACATTTATCTTTGCCGTAAGAAAAGTTAGTCAAACAGACAAATTGAGTTATCTTTTGTTTTTGAACAATATGAAACCATTGCCGTTTTCTAAAGACAAACGACACAATACATAACTTACTTAGAAACAGAATAAGAACAAAACGAGCATGAATACGGAGATTTACCAAAGACAGTGATAAGCTGACATGCGAGTTCCATAAGACCATTTAAAAACAATTATTATCGTATGAATAAGAATTTACTGAAACATTCTTTTTTAATAATAATCTTATCGTTTTTTGCTGTTCAATCTACATTTGCCGGACCACCATTTTTTACCGACGATCCGCAAACCGTTGATTTTACTCATTGGGAATATTATATTTCATCTGTAAACACATTTCAAGCCGATGGTTCAACGGGAACACTTCCACATTTTGAAGTGAATTACGGATTAGTTCCCAATGTGCAGGTTCACATACTGGTTCCTGTAAATTATTCTTCTTCAAAGACCGAAGGTTTTGCTATGGGATATGCCAATACTGAATTCGGGGTGAAATATCGCTTTGTGCAGGAAACTGATAATATGCCTCAAATCGGCGTATTCCCTATTCTTCAAATCCCTACATTGAAAAATCCTGCTTTTGGTAAGGGACAGGTACAACTTTTTCTTCCGGTGTGGGCACAAAAAACTTGGGGTAAGCTAACCATATACGGAGGTGCCGGTTATTGGATAAATCCAGGAGTAGATAATAAAAACTGGATATTCACAGGTTTGGAAACACAATATGATATTTCTCCTTTATTGACGCTGGGTGGTGAGCTTTATTATCATACGGTCGATGCAATTGACACTAAATCTGTAGGTGGTTTCAATTTGGGCGGTTCAATTAATGTTACCGAAAAAACACACATAATCTTTTCCATCGGGCATAGCTTGCTAAACGAAAACTATACCAGCTCTTATGTCGGAATTTTGTGGACAATATAAACTGTTATACCAACTGTACATATAAAACATACCAATATGTTCTATATGTCTACTGTTGTTAATGCCGATGACTACAAACAAATAGGACAATAAGACGAAGTCGAAATTGGGCTATATTGTTTGTTCAATCGGTATTACTTCTTTAATTTGCTTAACCTTTTCTATGAAAAAGCTGTCTGTGAAGGTGGCTTTTTTGTTATGAATCTTTGAAATGACAAATTCCTGTCAGAAAAATATTTATCGAAATACTATCAAATTCTGTTTAACACTAAAAATCTTTTCTTTATCTTTGGGCTTTGAAAAATGATAATCTAAAACTATTCTGTTAATTATGCCTCTTTTTCAATCGTCAGTCAGTTCCAAATACCTCAAATTGCTTGACAAACAAGCTGTACAGACAGCTTACGGCAAATTCAAAGCGCATTTTCATAATCCGACCATTCAGGAAAATATCCGGAACAGTAAAGAAGAACAATATCAGGGTGAGTTTCTGATTGATTTGTTTGTAAATGTATTGGGTTATACCAAAAATCCCGCTGAAAACTACAATTTGACCACTGAATATAAAAATGTAAAAGACAGCAAAAAGGCTGATGGTGCTATTGTCGTGAGTGGAGCAGTGAAAGCGGTTATCGAACTGAAAGGAACAAATGTAACTGATTTGGGGCATGTGGAAGTGCAGGCATTCAGTTACAAAAATAATCAACCGGAATGTGCTTACGTGATTACTTCCAACTTTGAAAAGTTGCGGTTTTATATCGACAATGCCATTGAAAATCTGGAATTTAATCTGTTCACCCTTTCCGAAAAAGATTTTGAACTGCTGTATCTTTGCCTGGCTTATTCACAAATTGAAAAAGGAATACCAAAAAAGATAAAAGACGAATCGATAAGCCACGAGGATGATATTACCAAACAGTTATATCGCGATTATTCGCTGTTTAAACGGGAATTACATGCCGATTTAGTGGCGAAAAATCCTGAATTCGACACATTGGTGTTATTCAGGAAATCACAAAAGTTACTTTCCCGCTTTTTATTTTTGTTTTTTGCCGAAGACCGTGAACTGTTGCCACCCAATTCGGTGCGTTTGATTTTGAATGACTGGCGTGATTTACAGGAACGCGATGTTGAAATTGCACTTTACGACCGCTTCAAAAAATATTTCGAGTATTTAAATACAGGATTTAAGGGCAAACGGTACGATGTTTTTGCCTACAATGGCGGTTTATTTAAACCCGATACAGTACTCGATACGGTGAAAATTGACGATGAATTATTATACCGACACACTGCAAAAATCTCAGATTATGATTTTGCCAGCGAAGTAGATGTAAACATTCTGGGACATATATTTGAGAATTCGTTGAACGAATTAGACGAACTCAAAGCCGAGATAGCCGGAGAAACGATTGACAAATCGAAAACCAAACGCAAGAAAGACGGCGTTTTCTACACACCAAAATACATTACCAAATACATTGTCGATAATACCGTTGGGCGACTTTGCTCGGAGAAGAAAGCCGAATTTGGTATAAAAGAGGAAGATTATATCACTGACCGGAAGCGGACAAAAACCACCAAACAACCTTTAGCCGACAAGCTTACGGCATACCGCGAATGGTTATTGCAAATCACCATTTGTGATCCGGCTTGCGGTTCGGGTGCTTTTCTGAACCAAGCACTGAACTTTTTGATTGACGAACACCGCTATATTGACGAGCTGCAAGCCAAACTCTTTGGTGACAGCCTTGTGATTAGCGATATTGAAAACACCATTCTGGAAAACAATCTTTTCGGTGTTGATCTGAACGAAGAAAGTGTGGAAATTGCCAAACTTTCTTTGTGGCTTCGCACGGCGCAACCCAACCGCAAACTGAACGACCTGAGCAACAACATTAAATGTGGCAATTCGTTGATTGACGATCCTGCCGTGGCCGGTGAGAAAGCCTTCGATTGGGAAAGAGAATTCCCGCAGGTATTTGGACGGGAAATTAAAGATGATCTAATAATTACACCTGAAAAAGATGAATCGCCTGATTATCTGAAGCTAATCAAAGAAAAATCGCTGGAAGCGCAGGCAAAAGCCGAACAGGGAATCGCCTTATCGAAAGAAGCATTGGAAATTTCCAGGCAACTGGCTGAATATGCCGAAAAGTTGGAAGCTGTATCTGAACCAAAAGCGAAGTACCAAAATAGAAAATCCGGCTTTGATGTGGTGATTGGAAATCCGCCGTATGGAGCAACGCTAAATGATTTAGAAAAACAATATATTGAGAATAAATACACTACATTCGAATATCAGGTAAATTCCTATGTCATTTTTTATGAAAGAAGTCTGAGTATCTTAAAGGGAAATGGAATATTAGGATTTATCACTCCAGCAACTTTTACATACCAACATTATTTTAAGAAAATAAGATCTTTATTTCAATCTTACAAACAAATAGCTATTTGTAAGTATGCTTATGAAGTGTTTGATGATGCAGATATTGGTGATTCTGTTTCATGGATTATATCAAAATCAAAAAATGATTATTCAGATATTCTATTTCAAATATGTCAGAATGTTGAAGATTCTTTATTGCCTGCAAATTTAAAAGAATATACTTCACTTGTTTCCAACGATTCAGCTTACAATTTATCTGGAAAAACAATAGATGTCAATACGTTCACAAATGTTATCAATTTAGGTGAAATAACTGAAATTATTGTTGGAATAAAGCCATATCAAACTGGTAAAGGAGTTCCAAAACAAACCGACGTAGATGTGAAAATAAAAAGATTTACATCAACAGTCAAAATTGACGATACTTTCGTTAAATGTGTGATTGGAAAAGATTTTCACAAGTATAAATTTGTTCAATCTCCAACAATGTATTTAAGTTATGGAAAATGGTTAGCAGAACCACGTGAAAGTGCTCCATTTTTTGATGAAAAAATAGTAATCAGACAAACGGCAGATTCTCTGATATGTAATTATGAACCAAACAAATGGATAAATTTGAATAATGTTTATAATGTTGGAAAGAAAAATATTAATTATAATTTAAAATATATACTTAGCTTGCTCAATTCAAAATTATTGAATTACATATATCAGCTAATTTCACAAGAAAAAGGCAGATTGTTTGCTGAAGTGAAGAAGGTTAATCTGGCTAAATTACCTATTCCAAACATTTCGCTTTCCGACCAACAACCCTTTATCGCCAAAGCCGACCAAATGCTTTCGTTGAACAAAGAATTGCAGGAAGTTAGCGGTAAATTCCAGCGGAATCTGATACGAGAATTTGCATTAAACACATTATCTTCAAAACTGCAAAACTGGCACACATTGAGTTATGCCGAATTTATCAAAGAACTGGAAAAACAAAAAGTAAAACTCTCGCTGCATCAAAAAGCCGAATGGGAAACTTATTTCCAACAAGAAGTTGATAAAGCCCGCACCGTCAAAGCCGAAATTGACAGCACCGACCGCGAAATAGACCAAATGGTTTATCAACTGTATGGATTAACGGAAGAGGAAATACGGATTGTGGAGGAAAAATAGTCTGCAAGCTATCGTTCTTCTTTCATAAATGCAAAAACGATGACATAAACAACGAAATTAAGTATGACTTGTCACCACAACTTTTTCACAATAAATTAATGTTCACCTTATTTCAGGTTCTAAAATAATCAATATCTTTACACCTTCTTTTACAGACAGATAACACGCAATCAATTTCCATATTTTATACTAATCAATTAAAAAAAGTTTTATGAAAAATTACTTCAAATTTAATCTGACAGGTAACAAATTATTGCCTGTGTGGTTGCTCTTTATTATTCTTTACATTATTCCTTATTCGATTGTTCAAGGGCATATTCAGGAATTGAACAAGGTTCAATCAGGTGCTGGTATGACTGAAGTTTTTCAGCATATAGGGTCCATGTTTTCATGGCAAGCTTTATCGCTTATCCTTTTGGTGGTGGAATACGCCATCATGTTTTTCATCTACAAAATGACAATTGAAGGTGTTGAATTCAAGGAAAAAGTATTCACTTTTGGTGGAAAATTTGGAAGTTTTATGTCGCTTTTTATTGGCAATTTGCTGTTGACGATTATCACATTAGGTATTTATGGTCCGTGGTTTATGACCAAGATGTATAAATTTTTCGCCACAAATGCAAAACACGATGAGCATAATTTTGAGTTCAAAGGCAAAGGATCTGATTTGTTTGTCATCTTTCTGGTTACTTTATTTATCCCAATGCTGGTGGTGGGTGCAATTGTAATGATAGGAGCTTTTACAGGAGGATTTATGACTGCTCTCCTGCATCAGGAAATGCCTGAAATGAGCGGATTCGTTGTCTTTCTTGTGATTTTTGCAGTTGTATCCATTATTCTGATTTCTGTTAGCTTTATGTATTACTGTTACAAATGGTGCGTGAATTTATCCTATAAAGGTTATGAAATCAAATGGGAAACCGAGTTCTGGCCTACGGTTCAACAGATTCTTATTCAGATAGGATTGTCTGTTATCACCTTAGGTATTTATTCTCCCGTAGCATCGCTCCGATTGTTTAAGTATTTTGCTGAAAGAACGGTTGCCCGAAATGAAAGCTCGGTGAAGAAATTCGGTTACGATCTCACAGCCGGTGATGATTTTCTATTCATCTGGGGACAAATTCTGTTATGCATCATTACCCTCGGAATTTACTTCCCATGGGCATATTGCAAAATAAGCAACTATATTTTGTGCAAAACTTTTGTAGAAGAATAATCTTTTTCTTTCATCCGAAGGCCAGGTAATTGTAGAAAAAGTAGGTTAGGTGCCAATGAATATGTAATTTGCTAAACTATCTCTGAAAAAAGCAGTCTGTTTTAGACTGCTTTTTTTTATTCTATCAATCTACTGATGAAACATTTTCTTTAGATTGCTTAATTCAGTTATGATTTTTATAAAGTCTTCAGGAACTAAAGTATAAACTAACTGTTTGGTTTAATAAAAATCCGAACATTTAGTTTCTAAAGAATGTTATAATAAAGTTAGCAATAAAAATGGAATTTATGAACAGACTAGAATTAATACGAAATGAAATTGACGCTATTTTATTGAATCAAAACAATGTAGAAGAACGCCGGAATGGGTATGTCCATTTGTATGGTGTAGCTCAATGTTGCAGTATTTTGGCAATTAAAAGAGGGTTGGATGTTGAATTATGTGCAATAATTGGAATGTTACACGATATGCATACTTATAAATTTGATTATGTTAAAGATCATGCAATATTGGGTGCAACTGAAGCCGAAAACTTGATGAAGGAATTAAATGTATTCACGGATGAAGAGATTGAAATTGTCAGAAATTCAATCTTCCATCACAGCGATAAAAAAACAAAACAAGATAAATACAGTGAATTATTAAAAGATGCTGATGTGCTTCAAAACTCACTCTATAACACTACATTTGAAATAAAGCATAAGAAAAGACTAAAGAAAACTTTTAAAAATTTTGGGATAAAAATGAAACTGAAAAAAGTAAAAGTACCAAAAGAGAAGCAAGTAAAAGAAAATTAGAATAAATCTGACAATCAATATACTAACTTTAAAAATAAAAATCATATTATGAACTCAATCATTAAAAACTACAATTCACTTGTTAAAAAATTTCAGGAAATTGAAAAAGATTCAACTGAAAAAGAAATTCATGATAAAAGGGTAATTCTTAGAAAAATTTTCCCAATACTATCCGCTAATAAAATTAATCCGACAAAAGTAAAAAATGGAGAAAAAGCATTTAAGTTATTCGGAAAACTACGCGATATACAAGTTCAGATATTGAAACTGGAAAGTATCGATCAGACACAAGAAATAACAGAATATCTTGCATTTTTGAACGGCCTTGAATCTGAACTTCAGGACAAGGTTCAGAAATTTTGCAAAAAGAAACAGTTGGTATTTCCGTCAATTAAAAAGAAATCAAAAATAGACAAATCAAAAATTTATAAAAAGGCGGACACATCGCTTAACAAACTCATTAAAAGAATAGAATTGCAACCTATTGTTGCTGCTCAGGATATTCATAAAATCAGAATAGGATTTAAAAAATTCCGGTATCTGGTTGAGATTCTTTCCTACATAGAAATTACAGATGAAACAAAGCTCGAAAAAATGAAATTGTATCAGGATAAACTCGGTGAAATTCAGGATTATGAAGTTTTAATTAAAGGAATTACTAAGTTTTATAAGAAAAGAAAAATCAACGAGGTACTTAACATCGAAAAATTTGAAAAAGATCAAAATCTACTGATCAAAACTTTCGGCGAAGAGATAGAAACGTTTATTGCAGTTTGTAGGGATGTTATTTGTTTGAATAACGATGTAGTGAGTTTAAATAGCGAATTAATTAGTTTGAAGGATGATAAAGTAAAACTTAATAAAGAAACGGAAAATTCAACCGAGAATATTGTTACTATCAAAAAAGAAATTATTGTTCCCAAAATTCAAAAAGTTTCTTCAAAGAAAAAACCGGAAAATTCCACTGGAGATTTTATTGCTGAAGATAATGAAGTAATTGTTCCAATTGTTCAAAAAGTTTCAGCAAAGGAAAAACAGAAAAATTTAAGCGAAGAAGAAGCGAAAGAATAAAGATTTTTGAGATTAGGACCATTTAGAATAAGCAAATTTTATAGACAACTTTTAAATTATGCATCCTGAATTCGAACAAATCATTCAAATTTTTGCCGCGTTACTAGCTGGAGCCATTTTAGGATTAGAGCGTGAATATCACAGTAAACCGGCAGGTTTCAGAACCATGATACTGATCTGTGTAAGTTCCTGTTTGTTTAGCATCGTTTCGGTTTCGATAGGAAGTAGCGACCGTATTGCATCAAATATTGTGACAGGAATTGGGTTTATTGGTGCAGGTGTGGTATTTAAAGAAGGGGCTACAGTGAAGGGCATTACTTCGGCTGCTATTATCTGGATGTCAGCTGCAATCGGGATGAGTATCGGTTTGCGGCATTATGTGCTGTCAGCAGTAGTTGTGATGTTGGTATTGATTGTTATGGTTGCTTTAACGAAATTTGAAAGAATATTTGATGACCTGCATCAATTGAAAACCTATGAAATTCATTTTACTTCGGCGAATTACTCGATAGAAGAATTAGAAAAAGAAATGAAAGAGATACATATCGATTTTGTTCGGAATAAAATCGGTAAACAAAACAATTTAGTGACCGTTGAATATAATATCGAGGTTTCTCACAGGGGAAGAAGGGAAATAATTGATAATTTTTTTATCAGCAATACCCATATTACCGAATTTGAGGTATAAATAAGAGTTGTAATTTAAGAATTATGGGGACAAAAGATAAAATAGATATTGATAATTTCAAAATAATCGATGGAAACAAATTTTCGTTGTCCGATTACCCTACAACGGTTAAGAAAAAAGACATTGATAAAGAAGAAGGAGAACTATTGATTCAAAAGGACATAGAAGAACTATCTGCTTTACAGGATGTTTTGTATGCCGAAAATCGTCATGCGGTATTAATCGTTATTCAGGCGATGGATGCCGCAGGTAAAGATGGTACTATCAAGCATATTATGACGGGAGTAAATCCGGCAGGAGTAAATGTGTATTATTTTAAGTCGCCTTCAACCAGGGAATTAAATCATGATTATTTTTGGCGTCATTATGCTGCATTACCGGGCAAAGGCGAAATTGGTATCTTCAACCGTTCGTACTACGAAAATGTTTTGATAACAAAAGTTCATCCCGAGTTTATTCTGAACGAGAGGCTTAGCAATATTCAATCGGTAAAAGACATTCACAAATCATTCTGGCAAGACAGGTACAAACAGATATGCAGGTTCGAAAGAAACCTTACTGAAAACGATACCACTATTCTGAAATTCTTTTTGCATGTATCGAAAGATGTACAAAAGAAACGATTTCTGGATAGAATAGATGATCCAAAAAAGAACTGGAAGTTTTCGGCTGCCGATTTGAAAGAAAGAGCATTTTGGGATGATTATCAATCGGCTTATGAAGATGCTATCATGAACACCAGTACAAAGTCGGCGCCGTGGTTTATTATTCCGGCCGATGAAAAGTGGTATACCCGTTATTTGGTAGGGGATATTATATGCACTGAATTGAAAAGGCTGGATTTATCGTATCCTGTCATTTCCGATACCGATAAAGAGGCTTTAATAAAAGCAAAAGAAGCTTTGTTGAATGAATCATAAATTGAGTAAAAATCTTATCATTTTTAAAATACTGAGGCTGACTAATAATCAATATAGTCAGCCTCTTTACAATTTCAAAAAGAGTATTAAACTGGTACTTTAGTTTCTTTAACCTCGTTTTTTTCTTTCCATTTGACGTAAAGCATATGAATTATGCCATCAGCCAGTCCAATGGTTGGAACAATAATATGACTTGCTCCAATTCCATTTGCAACATCAATATAAACTCCGGCTGCATGCGTAATAACATCCGCCCGGTCGGGTTTCAACTTGTAATTGGCAATACGCTCATCTACCGTAAAAGTTTTTAGCAAATCATTTAATTCTTCTAGTTTTAGTATAGAAAGCTTGTTGTTCTTGCGCACTTTAGCCAACAAATTCAATTTAAGGATGTTGCCACCGGAACCAATAATGTCGTTGATTTTATAAAGTTCTTTTAATTCGGATAAGTCCTTGTTTAATCTATCATATTCGTCACTGTTTACTTTATTGTTGAGCAATCTTACTGTCCCAATATCGTACGATTTTGACTCTAACAATTCACCACTCGTTATCACACTTATCTCCGTACTACCACCACCAACGTCAACATAGATATAATTCAAGTCTTTATTCAGACTATCGGCAAAATGACTTTCGTAAATAATGAAAGCTTCCTCTTGTCCGTTAATTACTTCGATTTTAATGTTGGTTTCTTTGCGAATTTCCCTGACAAGTTCTTTAGAGTTTTTGGCGTCGCGCATGGCAGAAGTGGCACATGCCCGAAAATCGGTTATGTCGTAAATTTTTATCAATTGTTTGAAGGCTTTCATCAGTCTGATAAGCTTCTTTGCCTTATCGTCACTAATTTTCCCCGAAACAAAAGACTCCTGACCCAAGCGCAAAGGGACACGCACCATCAACACTTTGGTAAAAGAATCGGACGGATCGCCCGGAATAATACTTTTGATTAATAGTCGAACGGCGTTGGACCCGATGTCTATGGCTGCAAATTGGATACTGTTCATAATTAGTGATTGTTTTGAATATGAATAATCAGATAATAGCTTGGTCTTTTTCAAATAAGCTGGCTTTATAATTTTTTTTGTAAAGATTATACAACTCTTCCTGCGATCTGAAAGGTGTTTTGTTTAATGTGGAATTCAATTCGTTTTTTCCAGATCCGTCTGCAATTCTGGCTTTCACGTTGTCTTTCAATCCAAATTCGATTACTGTTTTCAATTGGTTTTGAAATTCAGGATCATAAACAGGCGTATAAACTTCCACCCGGTTGTCTAAATTACGCTGCATCCAATCTGCAGACCCGATAAAATAACGCTCTTCACCACCATTTGCAAAAATCAGCACTCTCGAATGTTCAAGGTAACGATCAATGATTCCCAATGTCCGGATATTTTCACTCAGTTTGGGGACATCTGTGATAAGAGAACAATTTCCACGAACCAATAGTTTAATTATTACACCTGCATTGGAAGCTTCGTAAAGCTTTTCAATTATTTTTTCATCAACGATGTGATTGATTTTGCATAATATATAAGCAGGCAGTCCTTTTTTTGCATTTTCTGTTTCGGTTTTAATCAAGCCTATGATTTTTTTTCGCATAAATTGAGGTGCAACAATCAACTGCTTAAAAGATGGATTAAGATAAGGCTGTTCAAGGAATTCAAACAAACTTTCTATCTCATCAACAATACTTTTATGTGCGGTCATTAATGTAAAATCGGTATAAACAGTTGCAGTTCCTTCGTGAAAGTTTCCGGTGCCAATACATGCAATGTTTCCCTTGCGGGCAGTAATATGAGCCAGTTTCGAATGTACTTTGAGTCCTTCAACGCCCAGAATTACTTTGATACCGGTATCTTGCATTTTCTTTGCCCAATTAATGTTGGATGATTCGTCGAACCGAGCCAAAAGTTCTACGATGGCAGTCACTTTTTTCCCATTCATAGCTGCGCAAATAAGTGCTTTTATCACTTTAGAATTTTTTGCCAACCGATAAATACTAATTTTTATTTCTTTTACTTCAGGGCTAATAGCCGATTCTCGCAAAAGTCGAATAAAGTTATCGAAGCTATGGTAAGGACAGTGTAAATATTGATCTTTCTTGCGAATAAGCGAAATCAGACTAATAGATTCATCAAAAGCAAGAATTGGTATGGGTGGATGGTTTGTGTATTTTAGTTCTTTTTTTTGGAGTGTTGGGAACGAAATCAAGTCTTTCAGATTATGATAGCGACCACCACTGACATGTACATCGTTTTTCTCTATTTTGAGTAATTTCTCGGTAAAACGCAAGAGGTCTGCCGGAATTTCGCGATCATAAACAAACCGGATTGGAAGTCCGCTTTTTCTGCTTTTCACTCCTTTTGATATTTTATCCAAAATGCTCTGATAAGCGGTGTTATCAAATTCCATTTCCGCATCGCGTGTAAACTTTATGGTGTAAGCCTCGTATTTGTCGTGGTTGAGTTGTGCAAAAATACGCGGTAAACAAAAACGTATAACATCTTCCAGAAACATGATACAATTCTTTTCGCCCTCTTTGGGTAGAACAAAAAAACGCGTAAACTCTGCGGTAGGAATTTCAATTAATGCATATTCTTTCTTGTTTTTCTTCTCCTGCTTAACTGAATCTGAGATTTTTACAGCCAGGTAGATACTCTTGTCGTTAAGCACCGGCTCGACCGACATGCGTGAAACTAAAATTGGGAAAAGTGAGTTCATTAGTTCTTCCCGGTAAAATGTATCCACAAATTCTTTCTGTCCGGCAGACAATTGCGATTCATTCACCAGAAATATATTCTCGTTTTGCAATTCAGCATGCAACGCAAGAAACGTGGTTTCGAAATCTTTGGTATAGACTTCGTTTAATTTGAGAACCTTTTTGAGAACTTTTTTTGTATCTATATTGACGTGATGAATATTTTCTTCTATTTCAATCATACGCCGTAAAGTAGCTACACGAACCTGAAAAAATTCATCCAGGTTATTCGAATAAATACCCAGAAAACTAAGTCGCTCAAGTAATGGATTAGTTTGATTTGAAGCTTCGTCAAGTATTCTGCGATTGAAATACATCCAACTGACATCGCGATTAACTGTATAATTTTTCTTAGACTTCTTAATCATTTGAAATTGTTTTTTGATAATTCTCAAACAGACATATATTATATAACATATTAACTTAGATGAATGTTTTAAGTCATTTAACTCTCAATTTTTTTATTTTAATAATAGGTTGATTTACATCTGTTTAAATAAAAAATAGAAGTTAAGTATTAAAGAAAACGAAGTTTCTGTACAAATCTGGTGAATTTTTTAGAATTAAAATTGGAGAGAAAATCAACACTAATTTTATAGAAAGTGTTACTTGTATGCAAGAACTTTGAATATTTTCCGTTAAACTATAAACAAAAATAATTTAGCATGAAAAACAAACTAATTAATCTTTCAATTTTATTTCTTTGTTTATATTCATTTAGTTTAAAATCCTCAGCACAAAAAAACTATAACGGAAAACCCTGGCATGATTCACATCAGGTTATTCCCGGAAAAGTGGAATGTGAAAAATTCGATGTTGGAGGTGAAGGAATTGCTTATCACGATGTTGATAGTGTAAACAATGGAAGTGGCAAACTAAATCCAAATGACGGTACCTATTTGAATACCTTCAGAATCAACGAAGGTGTTGATATTTCGTATACTAAAATCGGAGGAACAGACGATAATCCGTATAATTTGGTTAAGCCAGAAATGAATCAACTCTACGTCGGTTGGACCGAACCCGGAGAATGGATTAAATATTCTGTCGTAGTGATGAAAGCTGGATATTATGAAGGCATTTTGATGTATACAGCCAATGCTGATGGGAAAATAGCCATTGATGTGGATGGAAAACCATGGATGGAACCTGTTTTAATTAAATCGACTTTTAGTAAAATTGAACCGGTAGCATGGCGTCAATGGCACCACTGGAATAAACAAATCATTTTTAAACGGCTGAAACTAAGCAAAGGAAAGCATGTTTTAACCCTCAGAACGGTGGAAAAAGGAAACATGAATTATGATTTTATCGAATTCAAAAAAGTAAAATAATTTCTGAAACTCCTTATCTTTTTCCCCTCTCCTTGGGAGAGGGGTTAGGGGTGAGGTCTAAATAACCGTCATTTCTCCACACATACTTATGCTGAGACGATGTTTAACATCGTCTAATGAAGTGTATTCGCCTAATAAGTACATGAGTTTAGTGACAATAGCTTCGGTGGTGCAGTCAAACGCACTCATTACGCCGGCGTTAACTAAATTCAGACTGGTTTCGTATCGTCCCATTTCTACCGATCCGGTGCTGCATTGCGTTTTATTTATAATCAAAATACCCCTGTCGGTTGCTTCTTTTAATGAATTATAAAACCAAGTGTGACGAGGCGCATTGCCTGCTCCGAAACTTTCAAGAACAACTGCTTTCAGTTTTGAAATTTGAAGAATGGCATTTACCGTGTGTTCAGTTATTCCGGGAAAGAGTTTCAAGATGGCAATGTTTTGATCAATTTTAGTACGTACCCGAAGTTTTGTTCCGGCCGACGGATAATGAATGTACGAACGGAAATACTTGATATGCACGCCGGCTTTGGCAAGTGGCGGATAATTGTATGAATTAAATGCATTGAAATGTTCCGCATTCTTCTTTGTAGTACGGTTTCCACGGAAAAGTGTATCTTCAAAAAATATGCAGACTTCGGGAACAATGGGTTTGCCGTTTTCTTTAGCTGTTGCAATTTCGATAGCGGTCAGCAAATTTTCCTTTGCATCCGATCGCAACATGCCAATAGGTAATTGTGCTCCGGTAAAAATGACCGGTTTCGATAGGTTCTCGAGCATGAAACTCAATGCAGAAGCCGAATAAGCCATGGTGTCGGTCCCATGCAGCACCACAAATCCATCGTAATCTTCATAATTTTCCTGAATCAACTTTGCCAGACGTTCCCAAACAGGAGGATGAACATCGGAAGAATCAATCAAGGGTAAAAATGGTATGCTTTTTATGCGTATGCCCGTTTGTTTGAGTTCAGGCAAATATTCTTGTAGCCGGTCAAAATCTATGGGACGTAAAGCTCCTGTAGTCGGGTCTTCTGACATACAGATTGTTCCCCCTGTAAAAAGTAATAATACAGCATTTTCTTTTTCCACGGCAAATTTGTAAAGAATTTTGTACAAAGATACGCTATTAATTGATGCATTTTATAACAAAATGACAATTTGAAATCATTTTCAGATATTTCTTTAATGATTTTGACCCCTAATGATTATTTATTACTATTTTTGTGTTTTAGGTTTTACCAATATTTTCAATTGATCTATTAAAAATAATACTGAAGGATGAGTCGAATTTTTCTGATTGGATACATGGGTTCCGGTAAAACTACCATTGGTAAATTGCTGGCTGCCAGGCTAGGATATAGGTTTTTTGATATTGATACAACAATCGAAGAAAAGTACTTTAAATCCATTTCTCAGATTTTTGTCGAAAAAGGCGAACCCGAATTTAGACTGATTGAAAAACAAAACTTACATGATTTGGCAGAATTCGAAAATGTTGTCATTTCTACAGGTGGCGGTGCGCCTTGTTTTTTCGACAACATGGACTACATGAAAGCTCATGGGATAACAATTTATTTAAAATTATCAGCCGCCCAATTAGCCGAACGACTTGAAAGTTCTCATGACAGTAAACGTCCTCTACTTGCCAATCGTAAAGGTGAAGAATTACTACAATTTATTTCGGACGGATTAGTCAGGAGGGAATCTTTTTATTCACGAGCTGTCTTTACAGTGAATGGTGCTGATGAAGGAATTGTAACAAAAATATGCGAATTCATTTCGCATAGCTAAATTACTGATTATTATTAAATTATTTATTTTAATCACTTTTTTGTTTTAGTATAGAGACTCCTCCGGCACGATTCTGCAAATCGTGATATTCTATCCTGTCTTTTCGCAAAGCTTACAAATCTGCACGAGTGGAAGGTTAAAATTAATTACCAGTTCTTCCTGTTTTTTCTTCGTTGAACCAATTTGTTCCTTTATGAATGTTACCATCTTCATCTATTCTACCTGTTTTTTCTTCATTAAACCAATTTGTTCCTTTATGCAAATTTCCGTCTTCGTCTATTCTGCCAACTTTTTCCTCATTGAAAAAATTTGTTCCTTCTAAAATATTTCCATCGTCATCTATCCTGCCAATTTTTTCTTCGTTAAACCAATTCGTTCCCTTATAGATATTCCCTTCATCATCAACTCTACCTTTTAGTTCTTCATTGAACCAATTTGTTCCCGAATAAATTTTCTTTCCTTTCATTCCAACATAATCAGTTTCATCCTCTTGTCTGTTTTGATTGTTTGAATTAAAGACATTTCGTCCTTTTTCGTATCCTCGTTTAACATCTTCATTAGAGTTCACAAGAACTTTGAAAATGATATAAATTACTAATGCTACAATTCCTATTATTACAATAAACATAAAAGCCACATAGATTATGAAACACCAGGCGGCAATTAAATAAAGTGTCGCTGCTACTCTCACACCATTTTTAATTCCACGATGTGTGAATGAGTCAGTCCAATCAGAGAACTTTACAATTGTCCACAGTACAGGGTTAATGATGTAAAGGTAATACCAACTACTTTTAGTTGATACTTTGGTTTGTGTTCGTCTTGTCCAGGCTTCTGCTTCTTCTGTCTTGTCATTTACATTGTCAGTATTGATAGCTGCAATAATTCCACCAATAAGTAGTGGTGAAATCAAAATTAAAATGTTGATGGTCTCTTGATTCATTTTATTATATTTTTATGATTACCGATTACTTTTGATCACTTTCTTTTGATAGCTCACTCCATTATTAGACAGATTTATTATATACATACCTGCTAAACAGGCAAAGTTGGAAACTTGTTTCTAACCTTTTCCCACACGATGCAATCCCTTAGTTTGCAGTTAGAAAATATTTATAGGTTATTTCTTTACTTTTGTTGTATAAAAGAAGGAATTAACCGATCCTTAAAAGTGAACTATGATACAATCAAGAGAAAAAATCTCTATCGCAC
>Ga0209429_10000528_pt1 | contig 25293 bp, 22 predicted proteins | sample BarGraNGADG00212_3_FD_184493 | JGI IMG/M metagenome (GOLD analysis project Ga0209429, IMG submission 184493) | Arctic peat soil microbial communities from Barrow, Alaska - Barrow Graham LP Ref core NGADG0004-212 (SPAdes) (version 2) | ecosystem: Environmental > Terrestrial > Soil > Wetlands >...
ATTGATAACGAGAATAACTTTCTTAACGCTTCGCTAAAAGTTATTTCCCGTAATCAACAATGGTTGCATTATCAATATCATATTTTTAAATTTAAAAGTAAAAAATAAGTAACAAAACGGTCAACGTTATTCAGGCATCAACAGCAAACTATGAACTATAAACTATGAACTACTTTTATCCACTTCGTGCTTTTTTAAAAACAATATTATTTAAAATCAGAAAGAAATATCGTAAATCGGTAAGGAACTCACCTTTCTTTTCGCATGCAAGCAAGTATTTCATTTCAGATTCCTGAATTTCCTCTAAAGTTTTTGGCAAATCTGCATAAAAAGGAGGCATAAGTCCAGGTTTATGCATATTGCGTTTTTTCTGCAATTCTTTGTTATATAAACTAAAGTATTGAGCACTCAATGGGCGAACTCCAACCAGTTTCATTTCGCCTCTAAACAAATTAATAATCGTAGGAAGTTCATCTATCCAATATTTTCGCATTATACCACCAGTTGTAGTGACTCGAATATCTTTATTAAATTTACCTCCGTCTTTTATACTATTATTTTCATAAATATAACTTTGCAAATATTCTGAATATGGATGCATAGTTCTCATTTTGTAAACTTCAAAAGGTTTTCCATCTTTTCCAAATCGTCGCAATCGAATTAGTGGTCCATAAATTCGTTTTTGTAGCGATGCGGGTTGTTTTTTCCGCTCTGCAATGACATAAGTCAATTTACCTACTTTTTCAATTTTTATAACTTCAAATCCAAAACAATACAATCTGCCTAAGATTTCCGGTTTTGAAAAAATACGGTTTTTACCGCCCGAAATAAAAAAATACAGATTACGCGTAATAAAAATTTTAGGCAGAATCCTTTTTATGATAAAATCGATTATGTAATAAATATAATTAATCCCTATCACATGTTGGGTTAAAATTCTACTTTTACGCGTACTTTTCGATTCGAAACAACACACAAAGATTCCATTATCCGGGAGTTTTTCGTTCAGAATTTTAAGTTTTCTATTTATTCCCCGCGTATTATTCAACCTCTCGAGCTGAACTATCGAAGAATATTGATAAATTGGCATCATTTGCAGATTATCCGTATCTGTCGAAATATAGACTAAAGTACCATTGCTTGATAAATTGATATTTTCTTGTAAAAAATTTAAAACACTGACCGATGAATGAGAACTGATAGTAGAGCATATTTGTTTGTAGCTTTCCTCATCAATGGGCGTTGACTGGCGAATCTGAGCATTAACTCGTTTTTTAACCGGTTTAACAACAATATCATTATATTTAACTGCAAAACGATATGCATAGTACAATGAAAGAAAGATATAATTTACAGAAAACACACCCAATGAGATGGTTAAAAGAACAAAACCGGAATATCCTTTAAAGAAAAAATGCAATAATGCCCAAAAAATCAGAAATACAACAACAGTTGTTTTAAACAATTTGATAGTCGAATCAAAGTAATTTTGTCTGTTAAGAGATTTATAGCGCTTGAATATTAAAGAACAAAAAACCCAGGTAAGCGTAAAAAAGAGTGATGGTAAGGAATATTTATTGAATGGAATATCTGTGGTAAGCGGAAACCAGTCTAACACTACATAAAAACTTAAAAGTAGCATTAAAAGGTCAAAAAACAAATATCTCTTGGAAGGTTTACTGAATTTCATCATAAAAGTGTAAGTTTGTGCAAATATAGTACAAATCTGAACAGATTAAAACAGATTTCGGTGAGATTTACACTTATTAAAATGGGTTATACCAACTGTACATATAAAACAGTCCAATCTGTTTTATATGTCTATTGTTGTTAATGCCGATGATTACAAACAAATAGAACAATAAGACGAACTTGTCCCGACTTGACGGGAGTCGAAATTGGACTATATTGTTTGTTCAATCGGTATTATTTCAGAATTTCCAATTTTGTGCAAGTTCATTAGTAGAAAAAATTATATCTACGCTAAAAAAATCTTAACTTATCGAACTCGAATTCATTATCCTTTTCGAACTATCAGTCTCTTGATTCTGTTTTTAGCATTTTGCAAAACTAACTCCAGTAACCATTCTACAGGTTTATTAGTCCAACGCTGAGGGTGAGTGGTAATCATTATCACATTTTGAACAGGGTTGGTTTGTAACCAATCTATAAAATCGAAGGTGGAGTGAATTGTTGATTGTTGAATTGTTGAGTTATTATTATTCACTGATAACTGATTACTGTTAACTGATAACTGATCAATGACTTTATCACGGACATTAAATTTATCTCCGCCCCACATTCGTGCAGTATCGGTAATATACATCACCTTGTTCTTCAAGTCATTGGTGAAAAAAATGGGGTTTAAAAAATCGAAATAAGGTTCACCTATAATGCCATAATCACGGTAATTATTTGTTTTCCACAAATCACGATTATCCCATTTGGAAGTGGGGCTCCCATGCATACAAATAGTGCATACGGGATAAAACTGACGAAAATAGGTCAATTGTTGCTTAAAATGTTCTAAAGCACTCTTTTGTACTCCCTTGAATAATGATAAATCTTCATAATGATACCCTATTTCATGACCCAAACCGGCAATGGATGTAATAATGTGTGGCTTGTTGCTTTGCGGTACAACTCGAAAATAATAAGTAGCCCTGATATCCATTTCAGATTCAATCTGAGCGATAGCTAATGAATGAGCGGCTTTTATATCTACATCATGACGCAAAATAACATATTTGCCGGTTGCTTTCCCTTCACAATAATCTCGAAAAGTGTAAAACAAATAACCTGCTTTTTGGAGAGATTCCAGCAATAGTTTGTATGTAGATAGTGTAAAGTCTTTATCCATTTTTTCGTTCTTTTGATTAATAAGTCATTAATCAACCTATAGTTTATCCCAATATTATTATTTAAAACGGTTTTGATATTTCGGATTTTCTCTCATTATTCTTGCACTCTCGGGATAGTTTTCAACAAACCATACAAAAAAAGCCGAAACATCAATCATATCAGCCAACATTTTCTGTCTGCGTACCTGCCATATTTCTTTTAAATCAGGCATAGACAAGAGCTGATTTATTTTATCAAACATTGCATCAGCATTCGAAGGAAGGAAACCATAAGTAAGTTCATATTTGTGCTCTTCTTCCTCCAGGTATTCTATCCGTCCAACAAAAGAATTACTTCTGATAGCCGGCGTTCCAAGAACAGCCGCCTCGGAAGTCATTGTTTGGCTATCGCCTATTAACATAGTAGCATAATAAATCAACGAATGTACCTTTTCAGGAGACAACTTTAATTGATATTTTTTTAATTCTATGTCTATGTTGCGTTCAGTTGTTATAAATATCTTGCCTCTTTTTTCCAAATAAGCTATCAACCTACGTTTATTTTCTATTGATAATCCTTGAACATTAACATCATGGTGTGCCTTAAATGCATTAAACCGAAGCACAAAGTAACAGTCGTCGGCTTTTAATCCAATCTCTGACAATACAGTTGGATCAGGTGTAAAGCGATGGGGATGTAAATACGCCAACTCGTGATAACCGTTATAAAAAACAACTTTTTCTGATGCTCTTTGGGTACAAGCCGGACTCAACACCACATCAGCATAAGGATGGGCGTATTTTACCACAAGTGGCTCTACTTCATCATCATCATCATCCAGAAAGATGGAGTGCATTTTTGTGACCTTTGAAATATGAGTCAGTGTGACAGACGTACCAAAACCTATATTGATATTTTTAGTAGTGACAAGCCACCATACCTTTAAATTATAACTGAATTGCAACAAAGCTTTTCCAATTAAAGAATCTTTTTTACCTCCTAAATAAATATAGGGTATTTGATATTTTTCCAGCAAAATTATAGCAGAAGGAATCTCTTTTACTGTCACATAGACTCTATAACCCCGTTTAATTAATTCAAAATATGTATTCCGAATCAAATGTACATGTGCCGGGTGAGCGATATCTATAAGGATGTTCATTGTTAGTTTCGAGTTCTGAGTTTTGAGTTTTGGTATAATGAGTTTAGTTTTTCACATCTCTTTTGGGGTTTGAAATTTACTATATACTATTTACTATAAACTCCCATTTATTTTTTTGATTTTAATTTTTCAATAATATATTTTCCAAATGAATATAATCTTGGCTTACAAATATAAAGAAACCGACCATGCTCCACCAATTCACCTCCGAATTCTGCTTTAAATTCGCGTACACCATAATTATCTTCCGGTTTACCGGCTCCCATCATATCAAAACGTTTATAACCATTCTTAGCAGCATATTCAATACTAGCCCAGGTAGCAAATGTAGAAGGAAAAATATTTTTTAGTTGCCCATCCATTCCACAAACAAACCATTCATAAACACACTTATTTGGAAGCAAAACACAAACACTACCTCCAACTATTTGACCTTGATGTTTAACTACAAAAAGCTTCCCTTCCGGTAGCTGAAGCAGTTTTTCAAAAAATTCAAAAGGGAATAAGGATGTTTTTACTTTGATTTTATATAAGTGTTGAAGTATTTCATAAAATCCAGTCAACTCATCAATTTCTGTTGATTCCTTTAATTCTACATTTTCTTTTAGAGATAACTTTACATATCTGCGTTTTGTTCTATTTAACTGTTTTAATGCTGTTTCCACATCGGGAGTTGACACATGAAAATTTAAATGAGCTTTATAACTGAACCCTGCGATTTCAAAAGTTGAACGATAAGAAGAATAATCATTGTAATTCCGTATCTCAAGGTAAATGGCTTTTTGCTTCAAATCTTTTGCAACAAAGTTCAATAATTCCCGAAGAGCAGTTGATGAAATAGTCGTATCCAACAATACACCTCCGGGTACAATGGCACGACGGCTAAAGAATTGTTTAAAAATAGTACCGTCAGCAATTATATAGCCACAAATCAGACCAACCAGTTTATTATCTTCAGAAACAGCATAAACAAACGGTTTAAGAAAAGATAGCGTTGAGTAAAAATCGTAACAAGCCCGCGTCTGAAAAAAACTGGCGGTATTAGATTTTACCACTAATTCGTCCCATTGTTGAGAATCAATTTCAGATTTAGATGATACAATTTTGCACATTGACTATTTTCTCTTTACTTTTTACTACTGGTTTAATCGTTAATTGTGGAAACGGTACTTTTTTTTGTTTCGTTTGTATTCTGAAATGAAAACTCTCCCGATAAAAGAATCGGGATAAATTGCAGAGTTTTCGGTGCGTATGGCACATTCCGACTTGACGGAAACCCCCAGATTTATCTGGGGGAAAGTGAATCCGTCAAAGAACAGAACTCTGTAAGAGTTTCCCAACACTATACACTTAGAATCTAATCGTCAAAAAGATACTTTTCATCAAACTCAATCCCATGTTCAATAAGCAACGCTCTCAATTCATCCTCAAAACTTGTGATACGGTGATGTTCCTTCTGATTTTTTATATAGTTTATTATCATCTCTTTGTCTTTATTGCTATACGATAAACCACAATAGCCTTCTGCCCATGACTCAAATTTCGGGAAATTTCCGGATGCAGTCATCCATGTATTCGTCGCAGTTTTTATTTCTTTGATAAAATCAGCCAATCCAATTGTAGAATGGATATCACAGAATATATGTATATGGTTTTCAGTTCCATTAATTCGATATAATACACTTTTCCTTTTTTTTATTATTCCCCAAATATATTTATACAATTCTTCGTGCCGGGCTTCGGGGAGTGTGTTTTTCCGTTTGTAGGTACAAAACACGATATGGAATAATGATTGTCGATAACTGTTCATGGTAATTTAAAAAAAACTTTATTATTTAATGTTGGGCAACCTCGATGAGGTTGTTTCATTGTTTCATTTCCAACCCCCGGATAAATCTAGGGGTTATGCACAGATTACTCCTACGGAGTAAGAATCAGCATATATTTATTATAATAATAGATAAAATTTAAAAACATTTGACTCGTTTGTTGTCTCCCTTTCATTTTGTAATACCGTTTCACACGATTTACTTACTTCTTACTCCTTACTCCTTTATATACTTCCAATATCCTTCCTGCTACTGACTCATTATCCAAACTTAATTCTACTATCCTTTTCCGACCGTCTGTCAATTTTCCGAAACTCACAGCCAGTTTTAATTTTGCTGCTACATCATACGGATCATAAGACGAGATATAACAGCCGTTTATATTCTTAATCATGTACGGTACATCACCAACCGGAACAGAAACAACCGGACAATTACATGCCAATGCTTCCTTTATAATTTGTGGTGAACCTTCGGTAAAACTGGTCATCAAAACTGCATCAACTGCATTCATCAACAATGATACTTGTTCACGCGTATAGCCTTTTAGCTCTATTAATTCAATATCTGAGAAAGTTGCAACAGCTGCTTGAGCTAAAGATGCGTTTTTTACGGCATCATGAAATGCCCCGGCAAACAGAACATATTTTTTGGTACAATCCAAAGCCATTAATTTACGCGATTTTTCTTTATCGGTGGGTATAAATAATTTTGTATCAACACCGCATGGGATTATCGATTTTTTTTTCTTAAAATTCCCTTTAGAGGACATAGTGGTAGCTTTTTTTTTGTTCTTTTCCGACACAAAAATATTATGGGCTGACAACAACATGCAGATTTTTGAAAACAGAAACACATTGGGATTGTTTATATCACTTCCATGATAGGTAGTTACTACGGGAACCTGCCGTTGAAGGTTAGCTAACAAGCCCGACAAACCATAGTGTGCATGGATAATATCCGGTTGAAAAAAATTGATTTTAGTTTTCAGATGTTTTCGGCTCTTAAGATATCCCCACCATCCTTTTCTCACAACAGTAAAATAATCCAACTCCACTCCTGCCCGCTCTAATGCCTGAGTCTGCTCAAGTATAAACGGAGCTATTTTTCCTGAATTTTTGCTGCAAACGATTAATACCTTCATTGGATACGAATTACACGAATTTAAAACTAATTACACTAATTAAAGCTAGCACAAATTCAGATTATTCTAATATAGAATATTGATTTCAAAAATATAAAACAAAATATTTATTATTCTAATTCAGTTAGTTGTAATTAACGTCACAAATACATTTAATTTTTATAAACACTGCCAATTAAGAATATTCAACCCAATTGCACAACAATAATTCGTGTAATTAGTTTTAATTCGTGTAATTCGTTTTTTTAATTCGTGTAATTCGTATTTATACCAACCCTCTTCCTGCCAGTTTAAACCAACTCCAGGCAACGATAGCAACAAAAATAAAAGCCATATACCAACCAAAATATTTCTTTTGTTTATTGCTTACTTTGCTTATGCCAAGGGCGGCAAATACCAGCAAAAACGGTAAAGCGGGCTGATGGAAACGTTCCGATTGGGCAAATGCACTCATGGCTATTACCAGTAAATAACCAATAGTAAATGACCCTATAGTTATATACTCCCGCCATTTTCCTTCTTTTACAACCCAAAACAGCGCAAAAATGACAAAAAAGGCCAGTATATTTTTCACATAGTTTCCACCGTTAATTAATTTTTGATTCTGTTGCTCCGGCGTTTCAACGATGGTAGGGAAAGGAATAACAAAAATAATAGGTGCAAAAATTGCACTGGTAGCATATTTCGCAAATTTATTTCCATTTTTACGTGTAGACCTCCATTCCATAGAGGTTTTCTGATTAGCCTCACGAGCCTTCCAAACAGCTTCAAATTCTGTACTGATGGTTCCTCCTACAAAAAAAGCCAAAGTTGCCATCATCCAGACAACCAATACAGTACGTTTACCCATTCCCAATACCTTAGTTGAAGAAAAAATAACGGTAGTGAACATGGCAAAAATAACAGCAGCACCCAACACAGTACGAAAAAAGAACAAAGAACCTGCTAATAACAAGGGGGGTGCAATTTCAGCAAAATTAAATTTTTTATTCCGGAGCATAGCATCCGCCCTTTCTATACTGGCTACTGTCAAAAAGACCATTTCCACTTCTTTTAAATGAAAACCGCAATAATAAACTAAATTTGGCATCAACATACAAAAGATAGCTGACATACGGCCAACCTCTTCTCCGAAATTGCGGGTAGCTAATTTATAAATTAATACACAGGTATAAGCACCAAGCAATACTTTGATCAGGCGGGGAATTAAAATTACATTTCCAACTACAGAATAGATCATTGATAAATAAACAATGTAACCGCTATCGGAAAATCCCATTCCGGACAATACGTGTTTTATATTGGCTAATCCTGTAATGGATAGTTCATTGGCTGCTGAATGGTAAAACAATGCATCACCTGCACCAAACTCAAAGGGCTTTCCGGTCATGATTGTATAGAAAAGATAGCTGAAAAGTACCCATACTAACCGAATGATCAAAGCAGTCTGAAAAAGTTTTTTAGTGAAAAACCGGGATGAATATCGTTGCCAGTTGAGAGTCAGTTGGTTGGAAAAATAAAAAAAACCGATTACCTCTACTAATCCAAACACCCACCAGCTGAAAGATAAAATATGATTTAAGAAAATAATATTACAAACAAGCAAGGCAATGATATATAGTCTGATTGCCCGGGATGTAAAATATTTGGGAAAGTAGTTAAGCACTTCTTTAGTTTATAGTAAGTAGTTATTAGTTAATTGGTTGATTGGTTGATTGGTTGATTGGTTGATTGGTTGATTTGGTAATTGACGTATATAACGCTACAATTTCATTTGCAATAATTTTCCAATTGTATTTTTGTGATTTAATTCTGTTTGTTGCTGCCATTTCTTTACGAAGGTCTTTACTTTCTAATAATGCAACTATATTTTTAGCAAAGGTATCAATATCCCCATAATCTGACAAGAGTCCGTTAACCCCATTCTCAACCACCCAGGGTATGCCTCCCACATTGGTTGCAACAATCGGTTTACCGGCAGCCATAGCCTCACAAAAAACAATGCCCTGTGATTCTTCTTCACTATGTAAAACAAAGATTTCTGCATTTTGGTAGAATTTCAATATTTGTTCAAAAGAGGCATCAGGATAAAGTTTTATATTTTGCTCTAATCCTTTTTCTTTAATACTGCTTTTCATTAGTTGATAATAATTGTTATCAGATAAAACTCCAGCTATGATCAATGAAAAATCAGGGAATTTTGCATTAACTTTTACCATTGCTTTAATTAATTGTAAATGCCCTTTTCGTTTACTAAAACCTCCTACTGATAATAATTGTTGTGAAACTGGTGTAGTTTTCAAATTTAAAAATTTAAAATTTACTCCTTGTGGAATTACATTACAATTTGGTAATCGAAAAATTTTACCCTGTTTCTTGTATAATTTTAATGCATCTGCTACATATTGCGTATCAACAATAATCAACGGACAAATACTCAAAAAAACAAACTCTGTCAGACTTTGTGATATGTATTTAATTAAATTTCTAATACTGTGTTGTTTTCGCCATAAATTCTGTTTTTCGATATGTGCTAAACCATGTACAGTAACCACAACCGGAAACCGATATAATTTAAGAAGCAGATAGAGTAAAAAACTGAACAAACTTGTAGAATGAATTTGACAAATATCGGGTTTCTGTTTACGGATAATTGATAAAATAGATTTCAACCGATATATAGCCGAATAATTAGGTTTACCACCGGCTGAAAAACGATAAACAGTGAATCCTTCTTTTTTTTCTATATAGTCACTTTTAATATCAAATCTCGGAATATCCATAACAGAAAGTTGATTCCCTTTTATCTGTTCTATTGCAAGACCGTATACGGATGCTTCGACACCGCCTTTTATATAGTCGGCATCTATAGGAAAAGAACCAATCTGGATAATTTTCATTGAGATATTATTTTAAATTCCAAGCAGTTCCAAATATTTTTTTCATTATTTATTTTTTCGATTTATGAGCCAACAATAAAATGTAGGCGAAAAATTAATAAAAAAGACACGCACCTGATTACGAAAAGTACAATGGTAATTGGACAAAGGTAAAATTTCTTTTTCTTTTAATGCAGACAGGTATGTCGCACGCTCATCATAAAAATTCAATGTCACATAACTTAGTAACGAAATTACCGTTGCTGAAATCATTCCCTGATACCAGCGTTTATCCGCTTGCCGGTTTTGCTGTTCGAGCATTGCATCTATCAAAAATAGTTTATCGTTGAGTAATTTACGGCTTTTAGTATCATCTATACTTTGCATTATAGAGCCTTGCCGCATTAAATAATTATAAATGATGGTATCCACAGAGGTAACTCGTTTTGCCTGTGCTAAAATGCGTGGCGTCCACTCCGTATCTTCGAAATAAATTTCATTTTCAAACTGATTTTGTGGCTGTAACAACAATTCTGCCCGTATCATAAATTGCCATGCATAACAAGCATATCCCAACCTTTCTGTCAAAAATGTTAATCCATCTGTAATGCAATCAGAATAGTTAACAAATGGCTTTATTGTTCTATTGGGTTGAAATACCTTGTATTGCTCATTTACATTTTGATAATTAAAACGTAAAATATCCAAATTTTCTCGTTCCATTTTATTGATCAATGGTAGCAACACATTTGATTCCAAATAATCATCCGAATCGACAAAAATCAAACAGTTCCCTTTTGCTTCCTGTATTCCTGTATTCCGCGCAGCCCCTGAACTTTTATTTTCTTGAGAGATAAGTTTTATATTTGAATATAGATTAATATACGATTTTGCTATGACTAAGCTTCCATCTGTCGAACCGTCATTAATTATAATTATTTCATATTCATCCGTTGGAATATCCTGATCTAACAAGCTATCCAAACATTTTGCCAAATATTTTTCTACATTATATACCGGAACTATAATACTTAATCTTTTCATAATCTGGCTTAATAGAATTAGCTTACCTATATTCAATACATTCAACAAATGCAAGAATCTTTAATACCAATCAACTCAAACTCACGAAAGGTTTGAGACAGTACCGACTGTATGGCTTTTTCCACGTAAGCGGCTTTGTTATAGAGAGGAATAATTATGGAGAACATTTATTAGTTTATACTTTATAGTCGGTAGTTTATAGTATTAACGGTTAATGTCAGATGCAAATATACAATTAACTTTTTATATATAGTAAGCTTTATTTCTTAAAATAGTAATAATCGGTTATTTCTATATTTATAAAGACTTGAGTGCGGTAGTACTACTATTACTCTGTTATTTAAATAATTTTCCTTTTCTCTGCTACAATAGCTGCTATATGAGTATTTGCGGCACCCAATTTTTTTATACATTTTTTTCTGATATTTTTTACTGTATGGTGACTATTTCCAAGTTTTATGGCAATCTCTTTACTTGTGAATCCTTCCTTAACCATTTCCAATACTTGTTTTTCACGGCCACTTAATTTCACCAAAAAAGATTTTTCAACTTTTTCCTTCTTTAATTTATGCAAAAACTCACGGTAATGAAATTGCTCCGGTTGATAGGTTCTTGGCAAGCGTTCGATCACAATCTTTAATAGCCATGGATTATTATCTTCATCCAGCTTAAACACCTCAATGGATACTACATAAAAAATATATTCACCGTTTTTATTTTTTAATCTCCGGGTGTATTTCATCCAAAATTTCTTCTGTTCTTTGGGTAGAAGCGACATCAGTATTTCATAACTCATCAACTCTGTTTCAAGTGAAAAAATCCGGTCATCGCGATGAGTGATGTCAGAAAGCAGTTTGAAGTTGGTAGGGTCTGACATAGTAATAGCCGGATGTTCTAACCATTTTTCGTGCATACTAATATACAAATCAACTTTCACCTTACTCAAATCAATAATAATCAAGCTGGTATCCGAATGATTGCTCAATTTCAAAAAATGCTGTTTTTCATTCTCCCATTCTTCAAGCATACGGGGAGTTAGGTTACAAGTGTGTGCGCTTAGTCTGTCATTCAAGTCTTCTTCCCATTCAAATAAAGATTTCATAATTTTCAAAAATTTAAAGTACCAACATAAGAAACATTAATTTAAATGCAAATTTACAAACAAAATTTTTAACGGCACAGAAAAATCTTCATTTTTTTTAATAAAAAGCGAATACATAGCCCCTAAGGGCTATTTTTTAAACTATTAATTTGTCGGATATTTGCTTCGTATTCAACGAGCGTTCTTTTTGTATAGAGATTAAGGAGTTGAAAAGATAATTTAAGTTATAATAAACTGAAATTGCCGGACATTATTCAAGCATTATTGACAAGAAAAATTTTCATACAATTATGTTCAATGAATTTTCATTTCGGGTTACCTGATTTTTTACTTGAAACGAACATTATGAAAACAAGAAATACACGTTTTCTTATACTTAATACGATTTTACGGTTATGAAAACTCTAATTACGGATACGTAATTTGTATTTACGGATAAGAAAACCAAGATTACGGATAAGTAAACTTAAAATACGAATATGAAATCTCAAAATACGGATAAGAAAACTGGCATTACGGATAAGAAAAGCAAGATTACGGACAAGTAAATTGACATTACGGATATGAAAACACAGATTACGATAGATCAAAAACGAAATGGAAACGAACAAAACAACATAAGAAGTATGATAATGCTTTGAATTATAACCTAATAAGGTTTTTTGCTTATTTTATAATCATGCTACTAAGGTTAACGAACTAAAAAATAAGGTTCTTATTACTTTAAACATAGCCAACCTTAGTATAAAGTTCGTGTAACATTTATATAAACCTTATTGCCTTATTGATAATTAAATAATTATACTGAAAATTATATCGAAATATCATTAATTTACAATATATTAACCATTAATAATCATGAAAACATCTTTTTAAAACAACATAATTATGAATATTTAAATAATTTGAACATGGCAAAAATAAAAGTGAGTGTTGATTTTTCAACGCACAATTATTCGGACAAAGAATTGGCTGTTCAGGGTCAAACTGTTAGCGACAATTTGACTGACAATCCAACTTTCCCGACGTTGAAAGAGACAGCAGCAGCCATTAAAGCTGCAAGTGATATATTGAATGGATATTTAGCCAATATGGCTACCGGTAATAAGCAGTTAACTGCTGAGAAAAATGTGGCCCGAATTAATCTGGAAAATCTTTTAGGTGCCACGGCACTGAAAGTTCAGGACATTAGTGGAGGCGATGAAGTCAAAATCCTTAGCTCTGGGTTTGAAATAAACCGGAAACGAACTCCGGTTGGAGTATTGGATCAGGTAATGAATGTACAGGTAAAATTGGGAAAGACCTCAGGTAGCCTCGATATTAGTTGGGATGTGGTAAGTAATGCATACAGCTACGAAATACGGTATACAAAAAATCCAAAGACGGATGCAAGTATATATGCAGGTGTTACAAGTACTAAACGGAAAGTAACCATCGAGAATCTAACACCGGGACAAACCTATATAGTACAGGTTGCCGCGGTAGGTTCTAACTCGAAACGGGTATGGAGTGTGGAAGTAATAACCTGCTACGTTTCCTAAGGGTATTTAAAAAATTAAAAAGATGTTTACTGAAAACCCCTCTGACTGTTTGTTGGAGGGGTTTGATGTTTTTAAAGAAGGATAGAATGTATATTAGATAATACAATAATATTTTATTCGATATAAACTCTAATGCCTATTGTATACCAATAGTTTATTGTCTTATGGTTTCCTTTTTTCCCAGCTCCAATACTTTGCTTGCCACTTATCTAATTTAAACAAGCACCGTTCAATAAACCAAACTATTCGATAAAGTAAGGGATATTTTTTAAGTCGTTCCATCTGTTCAATATCAAAAGAATACCGGTCATAATCCGCCAGAATGGGAGCCGGAATAAGTTCTTCCAACACGTTGCGCCGTTCTGCCTTATCTAAATCAAGTTGGGTACTGCTGATGCCTGTCCTGTCAAAGCAGGTTACAAACAGTTCGGTAAATCTCACGGTAGCTCCATTAAATAAAACAGCAATCATGTACCATTTCCAGTCGGATACTATCTTCAATGATTCATCATAGAATCCATATTTATCAAATAATGACCGGCGAATATAAGCAGACGTATGCTGAATGGTTCCCCGATAGAAAGTATACAGACTAACTGATTTTGAGTTTCTATCGTATCGTCTTTTTCCATCGGGCCGGATGCTGATAACATCGCCTATTAGGATATCAGTCCCCTTTGGTTCTTGGTTCTTGGTTCTTGGTTCTTGATTCTCAATAAAACTTAACATGAATTCAACCACGCACTCATCCACCAACCAATCCCCCGAATTTAAAAAGTGCACATACTCTCCTTTTGCCATTCTGATTCCTTTGTTCATGGCATTGTAAATGCCGGAATCGGGTTCAGATATAAAGTTGATTGGTTGATTGGTTGATTGGATAAGTCGTTTGATTACATCAACACTTCTATCAGTTGAGTCACCATCTATAATGATATATTCGAAATCGCGGGATGTTTGAGTAAGAACGCTATCCATGGTTTTTTGCAAACCGGAAGCGTTGTTGTAATTTATGGTGATAATGCTAAGTTTCATATTATGGTAGTTGGCAGTACAGAAAAATTATCTCTTATATTGAATTTTAAAAATTAACGGGTAACATATAGAAATTAAAACAACAAACAGAACTAATTTTAAAGGAGACAAGAGATGAAACCAAACAATTAATCCGACAAAAACCAACAATATCAATCCAAAGCTATATTCTTTCTTATTTGATATTTGTTTTTTTCGATAAATCAACACTATGGATAACAGGTAAATGAGTATACTTAAAACCAAATAAAGCAAGACATTAAAAACACGTATAAAAGTAGCAAAAGCTGTAGTTTGTAATACTCCGTTTAAATGAAACCATTTAGACATAAGATTACTTTCCATATTGGCATCCATTCGCGTTTTATCCGATACTTCCCTGCTGTTATAAAGTTCAGAAAAAGTGACACATTTCACATAGCTTAATTTATTAATTTTTGTAAGCAAACTATCTAATTTAGCCAATGAAAAGTTTTTATCGAAAGTATAATGATGAAACATAACCACCACTACTCCAATTCGGCTTTTATTATAATTCAAAACAGAAAGCAATGAATTAAAATCTTCAGTTGACTCAGGAAAATAATTAATGCTTTGATTTGAAAAGGGTTGACCGATACATAAAGCGGAAGATAAACCCTTAAAATTTAATTGTTGCATTACATTTAATGTGTTTTTATCATAAGCATTCCAGGGAGGAATAAAAGTTGTAACTTTTATTCCAAAAATTGAATCCAATAGCGTTTTTCCTTTATTCATTCTTCTATATTGTTCCTGTATTGGAACATTTCCAAACTCACCGTTTAAAACTATACTATGGTTTAATCCATGTAGTGCTATTTCGATTGAGTGATCTGACACCCCTTTTTTCAATACAGTTAAAAATGGACATTTTTCATCCAATATTTTATTTTCTCTTGAATTATAAGGAATTACTCCCAGAACCAAAGGGATATGATGTTTTTGAAAAAGACGAACCACACCTTCGTTAAAAGAATCACTTTGAAGAAAAATATCATCATAGCGAAAAACAAGTTGTATATTTTGGGCTTCAAGCTGTAAGAACAGTTGTATAACAAATAGGAAAAGTATAAATCTTTTATTCATAAAATAAATTTTCTATATAATTATGCATTTATATTTTTGCTTTGATCGATTATTTTTCTAATTTTCATAATTAATTCAAAAATTGTTGATATTTGTGAGGATTCACTATTTAAAGCTTAATGATTTCTAAAAGCGTTGTTGTAAATGGTGATGCGAAGTTTATACTAACTTCTTTATTTAGGAAAGTTGTTTTTCTGCTCTAATAAGACATCTTCTTAAGTAAGGATATTCAAAAGATTTTTGATATATATATGTTACAAATCCAGGAGAATAAAACCCCGTGAATCCTTTATCAATTAGCATTTGCATTATTTCTTTCTCATCATTTTGCCTGTGATATGTTGCAATTACAACTTTAATTGGATATTCCCTTTTTAAAACCGTATCACTCCCTTTTAATACATCTTTTTCCCAACCTTCAACATCTATTTTAAAAAAATCAATTTTAATATTTTTAAAATAAGAATCAATGGTAATTGTATTAGCAGAGTTATTTGAAGATATAAATTTATCTAAAATAACAGTCTTTTCAATCCATGGATAAAAAGTCAACTTTAAAGCTTCAACCCAAAAAGGATCTGGTTCGATAAGAAATACTTTTTTCACTTTTTCTATATTCATTAATCCAAAAATACCTTCTGCAGCTCCAGCATCAACCAACACATTTCCATTATTAACAACAAATTTTTCAGACAAATAACAATGTGGTGAAACAGGATCCTGTTCTGATAATAAATTTGAATGATATGCTTTGATTTCTTTTTCACTCCAATCTTTTCTATAATAAAGTTTTTTATCGTTGAAAAGTACATAATTTAAGCCAAAACTCAAATCTTTAAAAACTTCGACATCTTTTCTTCTGTATTTTTTCTTAAATTCATAAGGCAATAAGTCAATTTTATTTTTCTTAAGATAATTTACTACTTTAATTTCTTCATCAGAAACATTAATCAATGGAGAATAATAATTAATAATTTTACGGCGTAAAATTCTACCTTGTTTATTCCAAATTAATTTATTTTTTATCTTTGTTTTTTGTAGAATAAGATTTTTATAAAATGTTCTATGAACCCTTTTAAAATGATTCTTCCAACTTTGATTTATATTGAAAAGACTTTTAAATAATTTGTTAAAAAACACAACTTCCATCATTATTTGTTGTTTGCCCATTAATTTAGGTTGATAATAAAAATTATGATAATACAAATCAGCTTTGCGATTCAAATTCATAGAGTCATTATAAACCAAAGGAAAAATAGATTCAGTAGGATTATTTGCACCAGGATGATTTTCTTGATTTGTATGTGTAGCTTCTTGATCAAATCCTATATTCGTTGATAAATTAACATTTGGAATTATTCCTGAACCATAACTTTTCCAAATACTAAACATTAACTGATAGTCCCAACAAGATTCATTAAAACGGTTCCTTTTCACATGATTATAAATATCTATCCAATAAACATACTCTTTTAGAGTAACATCGTATTGTTTTATTATATTTTTAAATTCTTTAATATCTATTTTTTTTAAATAATAATCGAAATCATTCCATGTTCTTTTCCATGTTGCCCAAGTACAGAAACAACCATTTTGCATAGAGAAATAGTATGAAGCACTATTTTTACTATTATTCTGTTGAAAATTTGCACTTCCAATTACTTTTACTTTATCATTAAAACGATATCTATCAAGTAATTTTGAACAAAATTCAAAAAAATCAGGATGAGGTATACTATCATCTTCCATTATTATTCCTTCTTCCTCATTTTCAAAAAACCAAGAAATTCCTGTTACCGGACCTTTCCCACAGCCTAAATTTTCGTTTGAAATATATGTTTTTAATTTACAATTCCAATCCAAAGGTTCAGAAAAAATTGCACGAACATTAGCACATTTCTCTATATCTGCATCATTTCCATCGCGTGGACCATCTTGAAAAATATATAGATATTGAGGATGCTTCTTCTTTATTTCTTCAAAAACGCGTCGTGTATGATTTGGGCGATTGAACGTAATTAATAAAATTGGAGTATTGAATGTTTCTTCAGATTTTTGGTTCATTTCTTCTTAAAGAATTAAATTTAACGGCAAAATTATATATCAACGATAAAGGTTTATAGAGTAACAATTTCGATTTTACCCAATACATTACTCTCATATCTTCACGTTCATTTTCCCAATTCCTGTAATCTGATATAATATTAGTTAATCTCAAATCATTATATACTTTTTCACATTCAACTTGTGCTAAAACGGAATTGCTTTTATCACTCGAAATTCCATCTAAGTTATAATTTGAAACAACAATGTTCAGCTTTTTTGTTGTCGCTAATCCCAATATTATTATACGAATCCAGAACTCCCAATCGGACATAAATTTTAAATCTTCCCGGTAATATCCAAAATGTTCAAACAAGGAACGTTTAATAAAAGTAGCTTGATGGGCAATAGTAGCCTTATAAAAATGACTTAATTGAAATGTTTCCGGCGGATTTGTTGTAAAAATAAGCTTTCCCTTATCAGAAACAAGACAACTTCCACACAATATATCTTCAGTGTATTTAGTCATAAAAACTTTTTTCAACACATCTTTATCCACTAAAAAATCACCGGAATTTAAAAACAACAGATATTCACCCTTTGCCATTCTGATTCCTTTATTCATTGCGTTGAAAACGCCCGTATCCGGCTCACTAATAAAGTTGATTTGTTGATTTGCATATTGATCTATCAACTCCTTGCTTCCATCAGTACTTGCCCCATCAATGATAATATACTCAAACTCTTGCCAGGTTTGAGAAACAACGCTCCCGATAGTCTTCAAAAGTCCAGTTGCATTGTTAAGATTAACGGTTATAATGGAGAGTTTCATTTACAATTGTATTTAGAAATAAACGCATCAATATCAAAAAACAATTGTTCAATATCCTTCAATTGTTCTTCCGGAAAATTCCACCACTGAATTCGTTCCAAAGCCTCAATTTGAGATTCAGAAAAACGATAACGAATCACCTTGATAGGTGAACCTACCGCTACAGCATAAGAAGGAATATCTTTGGAAACAACTGCACCCGCTCCTATCACAGCACCATCACCAATCGTCACACCCTCCAACACCGTCACATTGGCTCCTATAAAAACATCATTTCCAATAGTAATGGATGCATGTTCTTCCACTTTGCTCTCTTTGCAGAATGTGGGTAAATGTGTTTCAGAATAAAAGACAGGTGAAGTGCTGATACCATTGGTTGGGTGAAAGCCCCAGCCACAAAAGAAATTGGGACCAATAGAACAAAACTTACCAATGCTCGCATGAGAAACAACCGCATTGTCATTGATATAAGAATAATCTCCTATCTCAACGTCCAGAAGAAAAGAGACTGTGTTAATCATCACATTCTTTCCCTTTTTGACCTGACTTTCCCACGAACGAAGTTTCGTGAAATCATACTCAGAACTCTTCAACTGATAGAGTTCAGGGAATATCTTTATCAATATTTTTTGAATATATTTTTGCATATCAATGTTTTAATAGGGTTCTTATCTGTCTTTTTATAAATCGCTTGATTTTTTTGGAAAAAGAAACTTGTTCTATTACACCATAATTTAATTCTTGCAGAAAAACATCATAGGCAATATTCCGTTTCAATTCCATAGGATGTACCAAGGGAAATGTGATCGATTCTAATTTTATATTTGACATCACACTATCTTCTAAAGTTGTGTGAGTGGCCATCTTTCCACATCCTATATTAGAAATAAAATTGACGGAAGGAACTACTGATAACTGTTTTCGTCTAAAGCATTGAAAAAAGAACTGATAATCCCATATATCTTTAGGCTCATCATTACTTAGCTTATCAAAAAGACTCTTCCATGCCAGGTTATATTTTTTCTCTTTAAAGATATAGGCAAGCAAATCCTTCTGTTTCATTGTTTTCCATCGGGAAAGAGTATAATCATATTCATTCCAGTTTCGTTTCCACGTAGCCCATCCCCAGGTATAAGGAAAAACAGAATAATGATAACTATCAGTTGTGCTAAATTGCTTTTTCGTATCAAAGTTACAACCTGACAGGATAGAAATTCGTTTATCACTCCTGTAATATTCCAACAACTGTTCACAAAAAATAAAAAAGTCCCTATGAGGCACACAATCATCTTCCAATATAATTCCCTCTTCTTCGTGATTAAAAAACCAGGTTATAGCAGTTGCAGGGCCTTTTCCACACCCTAAATTTTCTGACTGGAATAATGTTTTTACATCACAATCCCAATCAATATGAGATAGAACCCATTCCCGAACATCGTCACACTTTTCATTTTCACCTTCCTTTTCCAACCGGGCCCCGTCAGCTGCTATGTATAATTGTGTAGGTTGATACTCACGAATGGATGCAAAAACCTGTTGTGCAGTATCTAATCTGTTGAACAGAATAAAAAGAATAGGCGTTTTCATTTGTATAAATAAGGATTTCTTGGTAAATCTATAATTGTCCAACCTTGTTTTTTAAATGTCATTCTTGTTTCTTCATTCATTACTTCTTTAAACAAACCCAACATAATCATATTAGGCACATCCCACCCGGTTGCACAACGCTCATCTTCATTCCTAATCGTATCCACTATCTGTTTAAAGATAGATGATTTGGATACATCTGCCGATTCAAACTCACATCCTTCAATATAGTGTGTATTCATTTCTTTATAAACCATTTGCGGATAATCCAACCCCTGCATCAACTTCTGGATTTCATGCTTTGAAATCGAATAAACATAATTGCCAGATTCTTCGTAGCCTTTTTCAGCAAATACAACCGGTTTCCGATAGTGAACAGGACGTCCCTTAATTTTTAATTTAGAAAGAAGTACCTGAAATTTGAATCGAAGCCAATCTTTTGTTTTCACCGATTGCGCCATTGGCTCATCATTAGGCTCTACTAAAAATACAGCTTTAGAAGCTACCCGAAGCATCTCATACAATGCTATATATGGTCGTGGAAAATGATGGTACGACTCTTTGCAAAAAACAAAATCGAAAGAATTATTTGCGAAACTTAACTCTTCCGTATTTTCCACACTGTACGATTCAATTTTACCTCTTGACTTCGATTCTTTTAGCAAATCCTCACAAATATCAGTGGGTAAGACCTCTTTAAAACCACGTTTTTTGATTCTGATTGAATCCAATCCCCATCGGCCATCGCCTACCGTCAACCATCGCGAAGACTCATTGTACTTGATGCAATCAACTGCTTCATACATCCGGTTGTGCAACCAATAATCTGCTGTAGTTTCGTCAAACCAACTTTCAGCAAGCTTTGCATGTTCCTCCGATTTATCACTGAAAATCCGGGATTGTTTTTTATAGCTCTGTTTTTGAGAACCTTCCATCTACTCTTTTATTTAATTATTTCGCCAATTCCAGGCACCTGTTTTTACTCCTTTTTTAAGGCAGCGAGTTGCAGTTCTAATACCCATCGTCCAATAGATTCTGGGAACAAGCGACATTGCCACAAAAATATTTTCCGCCCAAAGAAATCCCCACCATGAAGATATCCAACCGACAGCTAAATTTTCCTTGGAGACTATCTTCAACAATCCATAAGCATCACAGCAAGCCAACACATACGAATAGAAGCCTCTCCAATTATTATTTCTGGTTAATGAGCCCTGTCTGTCCACCACACAATAAAGACGATAATCTGAGAAACAAAACGATCGTAGTTTCAGTGCCATTTGGATAGAGAACAAGATATCATCACCGCCAGTGATTTTCTGATAACTGATTCCATTTTGTTGCAGAAAATTCCGTTTTATAAACTTTGCCCAAGGGCAAGGTACACCATAAACTATCGCATCAGAGTTACCTGATTGCATAACACTATCAATCGCGTCATTTATCAGATGATAATTATCTGTTATTTCTCCTGATTCATTTTGCGTACTGCATTTAAAGAAAACTATTTCTTCTTCTGCATCCCGATATTGGTTCAACACTTCATCAAAGCAATCATTAAAATAATCGTCCGCATCTGAAAAGATGATCCATTTTCCTTTGGATTTAGCCATGCCTACATTGCGCGCATATCCGGGTCCTTTACCCTTATCACCTTTGGAAAAAACGATTTCCGTATTTTGCCGCTTCAAGCCAGGGAAATGAGAGAAATCCACTACTTCCGCATCACTGTTATCATCCACTATAATTATTTGTAAGTCCTCCCGCTGCGGAATGGAATCCAAACACCGCTGCAAAAGATCCGGGATATTTTTATGCGGAATTATGACTGAGAAGTTGTACATATTTCTATTTCTATATTACCTAACCTTGCTGCTACTTCACCAAATGAACTCCAATACGAACCTAAAATCTTACGTGTTTCTGAAAGTGTATACATCTCACAAGCTGCTTGAATGATTCCTTCTTCTGTCCTACGCGATAGAACACCTGAAGGCATCTTCACTTTTCCTTTCCAATCACCGGATTGGAAATATGCTTTGGTTTTATCATCATCCGAACATAAATAGAAATCTGTATTCGGATTTTTCTCCAACTCCTTTTTCATAGCTGTTTCAAAAACCTCCAAGGGGCTATTCTCGACTGACCAAATATTATCTGTTCTGCGAATATGAATTCCAACTGTTTCTTTATTAATCTTTGCCTCTTCTTCTTTCAATTTATCAAAATCTTGATGGACAAATAATTCGTTATGAAATGTTTGAAGTGGAAAAAATGCCTCCCAACTTCTTATAAAACAGATTAAATACCGACCATCATTTTTTACACAATTACTGTTTTTTACTCCCTGTATATCATCATAAAGAATAAGAATGTGTAATTTCTCCAGCATAAAAATCAAAATGCGAAGAATATTATTGTTTTTCTCATAACGTTTTAAAATCCATCGAAAAGTTTTAGACACTTCTTTATCCTGAATAAATGAAACCTGTTTAAATATTTTTCCAAAATCACAATTTAAACCACCATCTTTTACCCACCAAACCGTTAATTTGTCATTTGCCCTACATAAATTTACAGCAGAGTCTATTGCTCGCATCCGATTGGCGAGACCACCAATAGGGTATAATATTATACGCATATCTTAAATTATGAAATATAACAACGGATAATATCATGTTTAACTTCAATATGATAGTTTTCGTTTTTACCTTTAATGTAAGCTTTTAGTTGTTTTATGTTAGGATAATCTCCTTCACCATTAAAGCATCTTGCATCATCAATTAAAATAACATGATTCAATTAATTATTTCAATTTATTTTTGAACCCCAATAAAAACCCATAATATAATGTGAAATACCTTTATTAATTCTATATTTTCTTTTGAAAGAGGAAACAACCACATCCAGAAGTCTGAATATCAGCATCTTTTTCTTCTGCACTCTCAACAAAATTCCCTTCGTTGGTAATTAAAGAAAAATCAAGCAAATTAAAACCATCAAACAATTCAATAATAGAGCTGTAAGTATAAATACGATGTGCATTAAAATGAATTTTAGCAGTGCCGCCTATTGGGACTACAAAATAAATTATTCCATTCTTTTGGGTAACTCTTTTTAATTCATTTATTGCCTTGATATCTCCCTTCGGATCTATGGGATCTCCATATCGTCCTAATCCAACATGCTCAACCGTATGCATGCAAGAAATTGATTCTAATGATTCATCATTAAAAGGTAAGTTTATCAGATCACCTTGAAAACAATTTAATCCAGAAAGTGTAATTTTTGGAGTGAGATATTCATAAAAGTCAATTTCAATAAAAGCCGAAGCAATAGAAACAAAATACGACCAGGATGAAATGTCAATATGTTTGTTGGGCATATTTTCTTTCAATTTTCTTGCTGCCCATGCTGTGTGATACAAATATTGAGGGTCAAAAGTTAATTCTGTTGTTGAATCGTTTAAGAATGGCATGCAATCTTCCCAACTGCATGTAAATCGATTATCAGAAAGGGTATTTGCATATTCTTTAAATAATCGTTTAAATTTTTTATTGTTAAACTGTCCTCTTTGAAACTCTTTAATTGTTTTTTTCAATTTTACTAATCTTATAACTAAACCATTGGGGATAATTTTCATCAAGATTTGCTTTATATTCTCTTTCATAATTAAGTTTTTGGATATTAATATCTCACTGTTAAATTTGACATGTAATTAAATTTTTCATAACCAATTCGCTTGTTTAGTTTTGTTTTGCGAGCGACTATATTCTATCGCTTTTTTCATTTTCTTCAGGTAGCAATATTCCGGACAGGACTTCTTCAGAAGTTTCCGGTTTAATCGTATGAACTGTGCAATCAACATTTTTAGCCTATTTTTTAGTAGTACATTCATATTCAAATCGTAATTGATATTTCCAAGTTGAATCAGCAAATATTTCTTCCAATCCAAATTTACATCCCGAAACTCATTTGCACGGGTTTCAATATCATGACAAACTGAAACTTTTGGGCATATTCCTATCTGGAAACCCCAATATTTAATCCGTTGAATATAATTATCATCCTCCCCATAGTGATAAAAAATAGGATCAAAACCCCCAATATTTTTCACAGTTTCTATAGGCATTAACCAACAGACTGCACACGCATACGGAACCGGATAAATATCTTGCAACCTATTAAAATAAAGGTCTGAACTAAAATCATAGTCTGAGTTTGCGTTCCGGGCAAAATGCATTAACACCTCGTTCTCAATTTTAGACCCACTACCGTACAACTGCAACGGACTCAAAACGGCATATTCAGGATGACTTACAGACAAGTCCACCAAAGTGGAAATTGTTTCTGGTTGGTTGAGCCAGGCATCCTGGTTTAGCAGAAATACATAATCCGCATCATGCTCCAGGACATACTTCAAACCAATATTATTTGCCTTTGCAAATCCCAGATTCTCTTTCGATTCAATCAGAATTATTTTCGGATAGTTCTGTTTGATGTATTCTACCGTACCATCCGAAGAAGCATTATCGATAACAATCGTCTGTACCGGCATCACCGATTTCCGCAAACTGCCGAAGCAGCGGTCGTACCACTGCATGCCGTTGTATGTGACTACGATGGAGAAAATTTTCATATAATTACCTATTCAATATAAAATTCTATCATGAAACCGGAATTTTAATCCACGAATCTGGATAAATGTCTTGTGGTTCGTCTTGTAAAATAAACTTTTCAGGGACAACAACAATTTTACCCGGATTCTTGTTTAACCAGGCACCCCACCAGCTAAAAGTACTATTTGCATTAATATTATGTTTACATTGGCTCATTAAGTACATATCTTTCCATGAATCGTTTCCTTTATTGAAATCTACAATTACAGAATTCGGGAATTTAAAATTTTCATTTATCCATTGTTCATCATCTGAGAATATAAAGAAATACGGATTTTCGACTTTTTGTCGGATATATTTAATTGCTTTATTATAATACTCTAAATCGCAAACATTCCCAAACGATTCAATTAATCTTTTGCTTATAAAATCACCACGCCTGACATGAATGGATACACTTGTGGTAGTGTTCATCTTTTTTTGTAATTCAATCGTACGGGAATCATTCTCGTCAATATGAAAATGAAA
>Ga0209429_10000532_pt1 | contig 25261 bp, 16 predicted proteins | sample BarGraNGADG00212_3_FD_184493 | JGI IMG/M metagenome (GOLD analysis project Ga0209429, IMG submission 184493) | Arctic peat soil microbial communities from Barrow, Alaska - Barrow Graham LP Ref core NGADG0004-212 (SPAdes) (version 2) | ecosystem: Environmental > Terrestrial > Soil > Wetlands >...
TGGCTCGCCCGTCCTGTCGGGTACGTATCCATCAACAAATCAGAAACATCATTTTTCTCCCGTTTCATGATCTGGACCGGAGCCTCAGTGTTAACTTTTCTTGTTCTCCATTTCTTCAATTTCTATTTCATCAAGCTTGGTCTTGTTCCGGGTAACCCTGATGATTTTTACACTATTGCACATAATCTTTTTAAGATCCAATCGTACAATTATATATATCTTGTATGTTTTCTGCTTCTGGGATTTCATCTTTATCATGCCTTCTATTCAGCTTTCCAGACTCTGGGACTGAATCACAGGATTTGGACACCCATCGTAAAAGCAGTTGCCCTGATTTATGCTATTGTACTTCCTGCAGGATTTGCTTTTATCTCAATTTCATTATGGCTTTTCAGATAGATTCAGAAAAGAAAAAAATATAACTATGGGAAAATTAATTTCAAAGATACCTGATGGTCCGCTCGCTCAGAAATGGACAAAATATAAAGCCTCGGTAAAGCTTGTCAATCCCGCGAATAAGAAGAAGCTCGAAGTAATTGTTATTGGTACCGGTTTGTCCGGGGCAAGTGCTGCCTCAACCCTCGGGGAACTGGGATATAGTGTGAAAAATTTCTGCTACCAGGATTCTCCCCGAAGGGCGCATTCTGTTGCAGCCCAGGGTGGTATAAACGCTGCCAAAAACTATCAGAATGATGGCGATAGCGTATATCGACTGTTCTATGATATGATAAAGGGTGGCGACTTCAGGGCCCGTGAAGCAAATGTTTACAGGGCAGCTGAGGTAAGCAATGAAGTTATTGACCATTATACGGCATTAGGCGTTCCCTTTGCACGCGATTATGGCGGAACACTAAACACACGGTCATTTGGCGGAGTCCAGGTTTCAAGAACCTTTTATTCAAGCGGACAGACTGGTCAGCAATGTCTGCTGGGAGTATATTCATCCCTGAACAGACAGATAAAAAAAGGTACTGTGACTATGTATCCGCGTCGTGAGATGCTCGATATTGTTTTAATTGACGGCAAGGCTCGCGGAATTATCGCCCGTAATCTCCTCACCGGTGAGATCGAAAGACATGGTGCACATGCAGTGGTGCTTGCCACGGGAGGTTATGGTACTGTTTATTTCATGTCTACTCTTGCTGTTAACTCAAATGCTTCAGCAGCATGGAAGGCATATAAAAAAGGGGCTTTCTTTGCCAATCCCAGCTTTGTACAGATTCACCCTACCTGCGTTCCGCAATTGAACGAGTTTCAGGCCAAACTGACCCTAATGTCGGAGTCGCTTCGCAACGACGGACGAGTATGGGTTCCCAAAACCAAAGGTGATGCAAGAGCAGCTAACCAGATACCGGAAGAAGAGAGAGACTATTTTCTCGAGCGAAGGTATCCGACTTTCGGGAACCTTGTACCCAGAGATGTTGCCTCAAGAGCTATCAAAGAGCGTTGCGATGCAGGTTTTGGAGTTGGAGAAACCGGACTTGCCGTTAATCTTGATTTCAGGGATTCAATAAAAAAACAGGGGAAGGAATCCATTGAAAACAAATATGGAAATCTCTTTGAAATGTATAAAACCATCACCGGGATTGATTCCTATGAAGAACCTATGAGGATCTACCCAGCGGGCCATTACACGATGGGCGGACTATGGGTCGATTATGAGCTGATGACCACTATACCCGGACTTTATGCCATTGGGGAAGCCAATTTCTCGGATCATGGAGCAAACCGTCTCGGGGCCAGCTCGCTGATGCAGACTTCAGGTGACGGATACTTTATTCTTCCTAATACAATCTCTAATTATCTGGCTGATGAGATACGAATTCCTAAAATCTCAACCGCTAAACCTGAATTTGAAGAAACCGAGAAAGCTGTAATCGAAAGACTTAACAAGCTGATTTCCATAAAAGGCAAACAGACTGCAGCATCATTTCATAAGCGATTGGGAAAAATAATGTGGGATTATTGCGGAATGAAAAGAAATGAGGCAGGACTTAAGAAAGCTCTTGTACTTATTAATGATCTTAAGGAAGAATTCTGGAAAGATCTCAATATCCCGGGAACTATCGGTGAGCTGAATATGGAGCTTGAGAAGGCAGGCAGGGTAGCTGACTATTTTGAGCTTGCCGCGCTTCTTGTTACAGATGCACTTAACAGGAATGAGTCGTGCGGTGCACATTTCAGGGAAGAGTACCAGACGCCCGATGGTGAAGCATTAAGGAACGATGAGGAGTATGCTTTTGTGGCCGCCTGGGAATATACCGGTGAAGGAAAACCTCACATACTCCATAAAGAGGAACTCAAATTCGAAGAGGTAGAGATGAAAGTCAGAAGTTACAAATAGTCATGCAGGTCGTGCAGTTCCGTTGAAAAAGAGACTTGCAGGACAGCAAGACGGGCAAAACATGCAAGACAATAGAAACTTATTAAGAAAAAATATATTTAAATATAACCGGAAATAATATGAAATTGACTCTTAAGATATGGCGTCAGAAAAATGCAAAAACAAAAGGTAGCTTTGAAACCTACAAAATGGATGATGTATCTCCTAAAATGGCTTTCCTTGAGATGCTCGATGCCCTCAATAAAAAGCTTGTTGAAGAAGATAAGGATCCGGTTGCATTCGACCACGACTGCCGTGAAGGGATCTGCGGATCATGTGGAATGTATATAAACGGGCATCCTCATGGTCCGGTTCCTGCAATTACAACATGCCATCTGTCAATGAGATATTTTAAAGACGGAGACACAATATGGGTTGAACCATGGAGGGCAAAACCCTTCCCGGTGATTAAAGATCTCATCGTTGACAGGAACGCATTTGACAAGATACAGATTGCAGGTGGATTTATTTCAGTCAACGCCGGATCAGCTCCCGAAGCAAATTCGATTCTTGTTCCGAAGAAGAAATCAGATGATGCCTTTGATGCAGCTATCTGCATCGGTTGCGGAGCCTGTGTGGCTGCATGTAAAAATGCATCGGCAATGTTATTCGTTTCAGCAAAAATTTCTCAGTTTGCACTTCTTCCTCAGGGACGTATTGAAGCAAAAGAGAGAGTGAGAGCAATGGTTGAAAAGATGGATGAACTTGGGTTCGGTAACTGCTCAAATACGGGGGCTTGTGAAGCAGAATGCCCCAAACAGATTAAGCTGACCAATATTGCCCGGCTTTACCGGGAGTATTATAAAGCATATTAAATATACTCCGGAAATTTATAAAAATCACCATATTCTGATTTTTAGCTATATTTCAGCATTAAAACTAAATCCCGGAACATGAAGAAGACCCTATTGCTTTTAATCCTGACATTTTATATGCATTCATCTGGTGCACAAACCATTATTATCCGTGATCCAGAGATAAAAAAGATGGTGGATGAGATTTCGAGTGAACGTATTGAGCAGCATGTAAGGAAGCTTGTAAGTTTCCATACCCGCCATAACCTGAGTGAACAAAATGATCCTGCAAAAGGGATCGGGGCATCATGGAACTGGATCAGATCAGAGATGGAGAAGAGTATTCCCGCATCAGGGGGCAGGCTCATTGTACGGTTTGAGGAATATACCATCGGTGGTCCGGGTCAGCGGATTGCAAAAGAGACCAAATTAAAAAATGTAGTAGCAACACTCAAAGGTACAGATCCTTCTGATGACAGGATAATTATCATTAGTGCACATCTCGATTCAAGGGCAGCCCTCGATAATGATAACACAAGTTTTGCCCCCGGGGCAAACGACGATGGTTCTGGTGTTGCTGCCATTCTTGAACTAGTAAGAATAATGTCTGTAAGAAAATTTTCGGCTACAATTGTGTTTATGGCTGTTTCGGGTGAAGAACATGGGTTATATGGAGCTAAACAGATGGCCGCAAAAGCAAAACAGGAAAAGTGGAACATAATTGCAATGCTGAATAATGATATGATCGGAAACAGCGGTTCGAGTGAAACACTTCTGAATGATAATATGAAGGTCAGAGTTTTTAGTGAAGGCGTTCCTGCTTATGAGACGGAGCAGATGACGGCGCTGAGAAAATATACATCAGGGGAAAATGATAGTAAGGCCCGTCAGTTAGCAAGGTATATTAAAGAGACAGGAGAAAGGTATGTAGACCAGATGAACGTGACACTGGTATTCCGGAATGACAGGTTTGGAAGGGGTGGCGATCATACCCCATTCTGCCAGGAGGGATTTACCGCAGTGAGAATTTGCGAGTACGACGAAAACTATGACAGGACACATAAAGTGCCTGCGATTGTGAATGGAGTACAAGAGGGTGACCTACCTGAATATGTTGATTATGAATATGTAAGAAAAAATGCAGGAGTTAACCTTGCTACAATTGCCAATCTGGCTTCCGCACCTTACGAACCTGTAAATTGCGGAATCATTACAGGAGGACTTACAAATAAGACAACCCTGAAATGGGAATCTCCTTCAAAAGGGATAAAACCTGCCGGTTATTATATTCTTATGCGTGAAACTTACCAGCCTCTCTGGGAGAAGAAAATATTTGTCACCGGAAATGAAATCACCATTCCCTATTCAAAAGACAACTATTATTTCGGAATACAGGCAGTTGATGCTTCAGGTCACGAAAGTATTGCGGTCTTCCCGGGCCAGGCCAGAAGACAATCAGGAGCAAATTGATTCAACATCTTTCACTGTTTTCGGTATTGGTTTGCCAAGGAGTTTATGTCCCTTAGCTGTAATGAGAACATTTTAAAAATCAATTAAGTTAAAATGCGAATGGTCTTGTTTATTAACAAATGATTATTATATTCGCAACAGTTACCAACATTTTATTAACACATTTTTTTGTTATGCCTTACAGAAGATTGCCTAATACAGATGCAGCCCGGATAAGAGCTATGAAAATTGCCCTTGATAAGGGAAAAGAACTGCCGCCTAATAAAATGGCTTATTCATCAAAAACAATCGTAAGATTACAGAAATTTCTGCCGGTTTTTGAGCATTCAATCCTGTCGCAAAGGCAAGCATCGGCATCGCAGAATAAGAAAAGCAAAGATTACAATGAAGTTGTAAGGAAGGCGAAATTATTTCTGACCCATTTTATCAGGGTTATGAATATGGCAATTTACAGAGGTGACCTGCCAGCTGAGACAAGAGCATATTACGGGTTAGCGACAAATGAATCTAATGTTCCTATACTTAATACTGAGAATGAGTTGATGAGTTGGGGGAAACGGATTATTGAAGGTGAAGAGTTCAGGATAAGGAAGGGAGGCAGTCCGATAACTAATCCGACAATTGCTGTTGTGAAAGTAAGATTTGTTAATTTCATTGATGAAATGAATAATTACAAGCTACAGGTTAAAAAGACTAATGATTTTGCGGAAAGAGCTAATGACCTTCGGAAAGAAGCTGATGATCTGGTGCTCATGTTATGGAATGAGGTCGAAACATCTTACAAAACCCAACCTGAAGATATTAAAAAAGCTGAGTGTGAGAATTATGGCCTCGTTTATTTCTATCGCAAAAACGAACTTAACAGAGCTGTTACATTAGATGCCAATACGGCGCTATAGGAAAATCTCTCTGATCTGCTTTCAATTTTCTAATAAAATTCCGACCATTTTGACAATTGGGAATATAACACTCGATAAGTATCCTTTATTTCTTGCCCCTATGGAGGATATCACTGATCCGTCGTTCAGGATGGTTTGCAAAATGCAGGGCGCTGATGTAATGTATACCGAATTCATCTCTTCTGATGGCCTCATAAGGGATGGCAAGAAGAGTGTCAAAAAGCTTGATATCTATGATTTCGAACGTCCCATTGGTATTCAGTTGTATGGTCACCTTATCGAAGCAATGGTCGAAGCTGCCCTTATTGCTGAGGAGGCAAAACCTGAACTGATCGACATAAATTTTGGCTGTCCGATGAAGAAGATTGTCAACAGGGGCGCCGGGGCAGGGATGCTAAGGAACATACCTCTGATGATCGAAATGACAGAAGCCATTGTAAAAGCTGTAAGGTTGCCGGTGACTGTAAAAACCAGGTTAGGATGGGACGAAGAGAACAAAATTATTGTTGATGTTGCTGAAAGGTTGCAGGATACAGGTATTAAAGCAATCACCATACATGGCAGAACAAGAGCACAGTTATATAAAGGAGCTGCTGACTGGACGCTTATAGGAGCTGTAAAGAATAATCCGAGGATGAAAATTCCGGTCATCGGCAATGGCGATATTGACGGACCGGTAAAGGCAAGGGAGATGTTCAACAGGTATGGAGTGGATGGAATAATGATTGGCCGGGCAACTGTCGGCAGACCATGGATTTTTCGCGACATAAGACATTACCTGAACACCGGGGAATTATTGCCAGAACCGACAGTATCGGAAAAAGCTGATCTTGCGCTTCTCCATCTTGAAAAATCACTGGAATATAAAGAAGGATGCAAAGCAATTTATGAGATGAGACGGCATCTTTCAAATTACTTCAAAGGATTGCCGCATTTCAAAGAAACACGGCTGAGGCTGTTAACCTGCGTTGAGGTTGATGAAATAAAAAGTATTATTGAAGATATCAGACAAAAATGGAGAGAGTTCAGGTCGGAAGAAAAAACTTCCATCTATGGTATCTGATTTACAAAATTCTCCTCATTACCGATGAGAGGTGTAAAATATTTCCACCTGAATATTATCTTCAAAATTAAAATAAACAGAACTCCGGAAATAATAAGTGAGGCAAATTCCTGCCATGGATAAACAATATGCTGTTCAAAAACCGAAGCTGTCTGTAAGGTTGAAGATGCCTGAGTGACCATTATACAAAGAAAGATATTGTTTGCTGCATGTGCTCCCATCGCTGCCTCTATCCCATCATCGAGCAATGTAATTGCACCAAAGATCAACCCAAAAACAATATAATGAGGCATCATTGTAAAAAAGCCAAAATCTTTGACTTCAGGGTTAAAAGAATGTAACAGCCCGAAAAAAAGTGAAGTAATGAGCAATGGGAACCACCGGTTTCTGATCAGAACTGCAAATCCCTGCATCAGATATCCTCTGAATACAACTTCTTCCAATGCAGCCTGGAATGGTATGAAAATCAGCGATATTATGACAAGTCCTATAAGCGATTTTGAGCTATTGTTAACAGTGAAATTTGAGGGATCAATCTTCATGTACAAAACCATGTATACAGCTGAAAGTAAAAACCAGAGCAGACCTGAAATAAAAAACCGGTTCCACCTGATCTTCCCTGTACCGTTTATCGTCATTTTAAAAGTTCTCAAATGCAATGGCTTAATAAGCAGAATAAAAGCTGCCAACCCGGCCACAAATGGTATTAATAATATCAGCAGTCCGAGGTTGGGATCGATCCCCAGGACGCTAAGATCACCCGGATTCTCTGCAAACTTTGCAGCTAAACCGGGGTCGGACGATGTTTTCTTTGCAAGAGCAATTATCAATGGTAATGACCCGAGAGTGTTTGCTGCCGCCAATATTGCCACCAACATTACTATATACCTCCAGAGGGTATTTTTCCCTTTAAATGATGATTCAAGATGGTTCATGCTTAAGTATTAAAGATTATCAGAATTCAGAACTTGCCCGTTTTGGATAATCAATTGAGTAATGAAGTCCCACACTCTCATGCCTGTTCTTCGCCAATTTAATTATGATATATCCGACATTTATCAGGTTTCTTAATTCACAGATCTTCTTTGAAATCAGTGATCGTTTATAAAGGCTCTCTGTTTCTTCATATAGTATATCCAGACGCACCATGGCTCTTTCTAGTCGAATATTAGATCTGACAATTCCGACATAATTACTCATGATCATTTGAACCTCTTTAGTACTTTGGGTAATGAGTACCATCTCCTCGAGGTGGGTCGTTCCTTTATAGTCCCATAGGGGTATCCTTTCTTCGAAGGTCAGGTCTTTCAACCGTTTTCCTGAATGAATTGCTGCTCTGTGAGCATAAACAGCAGCTTCGATAAGTGAGTTGGAGGCAAGCCTGTTTGCTCCGTGTAACCCGGTGGAAGATGCTTCCCCTAATGCATAAAGCCTGTCAATATTACTTTGTCCGTCAGTATCAACTTTAATACCTCCGCATGAGTAATGGGCGCAAGGAACAACAGGAATCATATCTTTGGTGATATCTATACCCCGCTCAATACAATGCCCATAAACATTTGGGAAGTGATCCTTTAGACCTTCAGGGTTCAGATGCCTGCAATCGAGCCAGACATGATCGTCTCCCCATATTTTCATCTCATTATCTATTGCTCTTGCAACAATATCTCTTGGCGCAAGCGATCCGCGACTATCATACCTCTTCATGAATTCTTCCCCGGCCATGTTCTTCAGAACTGCACCAAAGCCCCGCAAAGCCTCAGTTATAAGAAAAGATGGTTTTGTATTCGGATCGTACAATGAAGTGGGATGAAACTGGATGAACTCCATATTCTCTATTGTCCCTTTTGCCCGGTAAACCATAGCAATTCCATCACCAGTGGCAATCTCCGGATTAGTTGTTGTAAGATATACGTTACCTATTCCTCCTGTTGCAACAACCGTAACTTTTGAAAGAAAAGTAATAACGTTCTGATTGACAAGATCAGCTACATAGGCTCCGAAACACTTGATATCGGGATAATTTCTTTTAACAACTTCACCAAGATGGTGCTGGGTAAGGAGCTCAATTGCAAAATGTTGTTCAAATACTTCAATATTGGGTTCTTTTCTGACGCGGTCCATTAAAGTCTTCTGGATGCTTTCACCAGTCCTGTCTTTACTATGCAGTATTCTGTACTCGGAGTGCCCTCCTTCCTTCGCAAGATCGTACGTTCCGTCTTCCTTTTTATCGAATGAAACGCCTATATTAATAAGATCTTTAATTCTGTCGGGAGCCTCCTGAACGACCATTCTTACCACTTCTTCATTGCAAATGCCGCCTCCGGCGATAAGAGTATCTTTTATATGCTTCTCAAAATTATCCGGTTCACTGAATACAGCGGCAATTCCTCCCTGGGCATAACGGGTATTTGTATCCTCCATTTTAGCCTTGGTCACAATAGTAACTTTCCCGGACCTGGCTGCTTTTAAAGCAAAAGTAAGACCGGCAATGCCTGATCCTATTACCAGAAAGTCAGTTCTTTTCTTCATAATCCTTCTCTCAAAAACAAAACGTAAATATACAAATAGATTTCAGGTTATGTTTCCCATTCCCTTGCCTGATCAACACGAATTGTAAAACAGAAGATTTTAAATTACTTTTGCCTTCCGCTAAAGACAAACAAAACTATTATGGCTCAGGAAGATATTTTCAAAAAACTTGTCGCTCATTGCAAAGAGTACGGATATGTTTTTCCGTCAAGTGAGATTTATGATGGTCTAAGTGCTGTTTATGACTACGGCCAATATGGAGTTGAGTTAAAAAATAATATTAAAAAATATTGGTGGGATAGTATGGTCCTGCTAAATGATAATATTGTTGGTATCGATTCCGCAATATTTATGCATCCCACAATATGGAAAGCATCCGGCCATGTTGATGCATTTAACGACCCGCTGATTGATAATAAAGATTCAAAAAAGAGATACCGTGCCGATGTTCTGATCGAAGAGCATATTGCCAAAATTGAGGAGAAGATCACAAAAGAGGTTGATAAAGCAAGAGAACGGTTTGGTAACGCTTTTGATGAAAATAAATTCAGGGAAACAAATCCCCGGGTGCTCGCAAATCAGACAAAAATTGATGAGATCAATAACCGGTTTTCAAAAGCACTTAATGATACCGATCTGGCAGAATTAAAACAGATCATCTTAGATTGTGAAATTGTCTGCCCTGTTTCCGGTACCCGTAACTGGACTGACGTAAGGCAGTTCAATCTTATGTTTTCGACAGAAATGGGATCCAATGCGGAGGGGGCAAATAAAATATATCTGCGACCCGAAACTGCACAGGGTATCTTTGTCAACTTTCTCAACGTATTGAAGACGGGAAGGATGAAGATCCCCTTTGGTATTGCACAGATAGGTAAGGCATTCCGTAATGAGATTGTCGCCCGGCAGTTCATTTTCAGGATGAGAGAGTTTGAACAGATGGAGATGCAGTTTTTTATTCAGCCTGGAACTGAACTCGATTGGTTTAAAAAATGGAAAACAACAAGAATGAAATGGCATCAGAATCTCGGTTTCGGGGAAGAAAATTACCGTTTTCATGATCATGTTAAACTTGCCCATTATGCCAACGCTGCAACAGATATTGAGTACAGATTCCCCTTCGGATTTAAAGAGGTTGAAGGGATTCATTCAAGAACCGACTATGACCTGAAACAGCACCAGGAATACTCCGGTAAAAAGCTTCAGTATTTTGATCCTGAAAAAGGAGAATCTTATGTACCTTTTGTTATAGAAACATCCATTGGTGTCGACAGGATGTTCCTTCAGGTAATATCAGCAGCTTACCATGAAGAAGAGCTGAAAAAAGAAGATGGAAGCTCCGACTCACGCGTGGTTCTCAGATTACCTTCATTCCTTGCTCCAGTTAAACTGGCTGTTATGCCACTGGTAAAAAAAGACGGGCTCCCTGAAATAGCTGAAAAAATAGTACATGATCTTAAGTTTGATTTCAATTGCCAGTATGATGACAAAGACTCAATTGGAAGACGTTACAGGCGACAGGATGCAATAGGTACGCCTTACTGTATAACTATTGACCACCAGACTCCTGAAGATAACACTATAACTATCAGATACCGCGATTCAATGAAGCAGGAAAGGGTTTCTATATCAATGCTTAAAGATATAATTACTGAAAAAGTCAGCATCAGGACTCTTCTCATGAAACTTTAGAATGAAAAAAGTTTTGATCATAACTTACTACTGGCCCCCTGGCTCAGGAGCGGGAGTACAACGATGGCTAAAATTCTCCAGGTACCTTCCGGAGTTTGGATGGGAACCTGTCATTCTGACTGTCGACCCAAAATATGCTGCTTACCCGGCATTGGATCAATCACTTGAAAATGACCTTCATAAAGATATTTCGGTTCACAGGACAAAAGCTACAGACTGGTTTAAAATATATGCCAGGGATAAATCCAAAGTCCCCTCAGCAGGGTTTGTGAAAAACAAAGACAATTCATTCAAGGGAAAAATATTACGCTTTATCAGGGGTAACTTTTTTATTCCTGATCCGAGAAAAGGATGGAACAGATATGCTTTTACAAAGGCTTGTGAAATCATTGAGAATGAAAAAATAAAGCATATAATTACAACCAGTCCTCCCCACTCAACGCAGCTAATCGGGCTGAAACTGAAGAAGAGATTTCCTTATCTCAAATGGATCGCAGACCTCCGTGATCCCTGGACCGATATATATTACTACGATCAGTTTTATCCAACAGCTCTTTCAAGAAAGATAGACAGAGCTTATGAAAACAGTATCCTTAAATCTGCTGATCAGATCATCACAGTCGGAAAGTCGTTAAAGGATCTGTTTATTTCGAAAACTGAAAATATTGAAAATAAGATTGAAGTAATTACAAACGGGTTTGATGAAGATGATTTCAGCGGGATTCAGTCTGTTACTCCTGGTAAATTCACTATTTCATATATAGGAACATTATCAGACGCATACCCGGTCGACGGTCTCCTTAATGCACTTGAAAAATTCAGGAACGAGGGCAATGATTTTCTTTTCAGGCTTATAGGGACCATATCCCCGGCTCAGAAGCAGAAGATACTTGATAAAACCGGGGACGCAAAAGTTGAATTTATCCCTTATGTAAATCATCATGAGGCAATTAGTTATATGATGTCCTCAACTATCCTTTTGCTCATAATTCCTGATCATCATAGCAATAAAAGTATCCTGACCGGCAAATTATTTGAATATCTGGCTTCCGGCAAACCTGTTATTTGCCTGGGGCCGGTTGATGGAGATGCTGCCGGGATTATCTCAAAGACTCTGGCCGGAAAAACCTTTGCCTATAATGATATTGATCCTATGGTTCTTTATCTTAACGAATTAAATAATGGTCTGAACAGGATTTCAAATAATACGATAAAAGAGTTCACTCGTACTGAACTGACAAAACACCTGGTCGCTCTTCTGAAGTAGTTTATCGACCGGCATTTTTATTTACTTTACAGTATTCCTAACTTGGCAACAATTAATTACAATCGCTAAAACCGGATGAACATAGGAGTAGTTGTTGACAATGAGTTAAATAATGATAAACGTGTCCTCAGAGAAATTGATATTCTCAGAGAAGCCGGTAACAACATTTTTGTTTTATGTTTCGGATTTGACAAAAAGATCTATAATTCACTGGTTGGGATTGAAATTACCAGGATCAGAATCTCAAGAAGTGTAAAGAATGCACTTTTTTTCTTCATTAATTTCTTACCGTTTTATGATTGGTTATGGACATTGAAAATAAAAAAATTCATTATTGAAAATAATATTGATGCAATTCATGCTCATGACCTGTACATGTCGAAATGTTCTTACAGAGGAATAAGAAAATCGGGAAAGAAAGTAAAAATGGTACTCGATCTTCATGAAAATTTTGCATTCGCTGTAACCACATATAACTGGACCAAAGGCTTTTTACGGAGTGCTATTACGAGACCACGGGAATGGCAGATTAAGGAAATAGAGTACCTCGCATACCCCGATAAAATTGTGGTTCTGAGTGAAGATTTCAGAGATGTCCTGACTTCCCGGTATCCTGACCTGAAACCAGAAAACTTTTGCATTTTACCGAATGTCCCTGATTTAAATCAAATGAACTCTTTTGTTCCCGAAAAGGATAAAATTCCATTCAGGAAGAAAGCTCCCATTTTATTCTACTTTGGGGTAGTGGGTGAAAGAAGAGGAATATTTGATGCTCTTTCAGCCTTTGGCAATGTTGTAAACGAAGGGTATAACATTGAATTTATGATCATTGGTCCGGTTGATAAAAAGGATCATAAGAGATTTAATGAAATAATTTCATCTGATACTCTGAGGGATAGGATCATTTATATCCCCTGGATTGATTTATCAGAGCTCCCCTCATATCTTGAAATAAGTGATATCTGTATTGCTCCGTTCCTGAAAAATCCCCAGCATGAATCAGGTATTGCAAATAAAATCTTTGATTATATGCTCGGACGAAAACCATTAATAGTATCAGATTGCGGCCCTCAAAGGAAACTGATGGAAAAATATAACTGCGGAATAGTCTTTCATAATGAAGCTGAGCTGGCCGAAGCAATTATCAAACTCATTGGGGACGGCGAACTAAGAAAGAAAATGGGAGAAAACGGGTACAGGGCAGTCATTGATGAGTTCAACACTGAAATAATAAAAGAGAACCTGTTATCATTGTATAATAATTAAATATCTAACTGAACTTCCCGATGCAAAAACAATTCAATAGTCTTGTTAAGAGCATTATAATTTATGGCTTTGGTAACGTTTCAGTTAAATTAGTAGGATTAATCCTTCTCCCGCTTTATACCAACACTAATTTCCTGTCTGTTAATGAATATGGGGCTTTAGGAATTCTGGATATTTCAGCGCAGATATTGATTTCCATTTTCAGCCTTTCACTTTATTCAGCTTACGTCCGCTGGTATTGGGATAAAGAGTTTCTAAATAAACGGAAGAGTATCTTTTTCTCCTGCTTTTCAACACTTTTTATTCTGGGTGTTTTTCTTTCTGTTTCCGGATTTTTTGCATCCGGTTCCCTTTCATTTATACTTTTCAGTAATGGTTCGTACAAATCTGCAATTTTCCTGATGATTCTTGGAGCAAGTCTGCAGCCGCTCATCGATTTTACATTAACCCAGATGAGAGTTGAAGAAAAGCCCGGATACTATATCACGGCAAATATTATCAGACTTGCCGTAACACTTTTCGCAACAATATGGTTCCTCAAATATGCTCACACCGGAATAGCAGGTATTTATGAAGCCCAGATAATTGGTAATGTTTTTTTCCTGATAATTACATCGAGATATATTATCAGAAACATAGAATTCAGGTTCTCTTTCACAATACTCTCGGATCTTGTGCGGTTCAGCCTTCCTTTGGCGCTTGCCGGTTTTTCGAATGTGCTTCTTGTGGTTTTCGACAGGTACGTCCTGAATTTCAAATCAACTCCTCTGAACGTGGGGATTTATACCCAGGGATTTAAAATTGCAAATACAACAAAAGTTTTCATTGTCAGCTCCGTCCAGCTCGCGCTTGCTCCGGCAATTTTCAAAATAATGAATCATCCCGAACATAAAATGATCTATTCAAAGATCATGACATGGTTCACAATAATTGTAGTTTATTTTTCACTTTTTCTTTCGCTTTTCGGTTTGGAAATAACTAAAATATTTACAACCGGAACAATTTATTTTGATGCTTATAAAATTATTCCAATTCTTTCACTCGGAATAATTTTCAGTATGCTGAAGGATATCTCCATTACCGGTCTGCAGATAACTAAAAGGACCCGGATAATCGGGTTAATGATTACAGGCGTTGCAGCTTTTAACCTGGTGGTGAATTTATTGCTGGTTCCCATCTGGGGAATTTATGGCGCTGCTTCATCATCTTTCATTTCCCAGTTTGTATTTTTTACTATTTTGTATATTTATGCACAGAAGTATTACACGATTCCTTACCGGCTCGATAAAGTCGGACTGATAATTGTATCGGGGATAATTCTTTTTCTGCTGGGAAGTTGTGTAAATGATCAGGATCTATGGATCAGGATTTCAGTAAAAACGACAGCCCTGATATTATTCCCCATTATTATTTTTACCCTGAGGATTATTGACCGCTCAGAGATTGAAATGGCATTCTCGCTATTTAAAAGTATTAAAGGATTTTTTACGACTGCGAAGAAAGAAGAACTTCCAAATCAGGTTGCCGGGATTGATGAGACCTAGGGTATCTTTACCAAAATTAAAGATTTCCACTTTTTCTTAAAATATATACGAGGGCCCTTCCCCTTTTTGGTCCCGACATGAAAGGATAAAACAGAGGAAGGATCGTATTCCTGAAAAGAGAAAAAGTTGACAAACCAAACAAGTGGAAAACAGGAAGATCTCCTGCATAACTCTTCACAAGGATTTCCAAACCATATGATTTAAACATGTTTTCGAGCTGAATAAATGAAAGAGGTGTGATATGCCCATGCGCAAGATCATTTGTTTCAAATGCAAGCAAAGAACCGCGCATGAAAAATCTTAATCGTGAAGCAAAATTTGAAATATTGGGTGTGGTTAAAACCAATATACCATTGTCCTTCATAATCGCCAGGCAATCTTCGAGGTATTTCCATGGGTTTTGCAGATGTTCAATAATTTCCATAGCAATTACCATATCATATTTCCCGGTAATTGTTTCTGTGATTCCGGTTTTATTAAGATCAAGTTTGATTTTCTTGCTGACCCTGGCTTTTATCTGATCGGTATCAAGATCACAGGCATCAACCCGCATTCCGGCATCTGCAAGACGCTGGGAAAAGGCACCCTGCCCGCATCCAAAATCAAGTATTTCCATACCTTGTTTCAGGAATGGCTTTAACAGGTTAAAAACCCGGGGATGAAGACCATAGGCTGCCATTTCCCGGATACCATTGTATTCAAGCTGTTTTAGATTTCCTATTTTGAAAAACATCGCTGATAAATTGAATTAATCTTTTTAAGAAACGGATCAATACTCCAGTTATTAAAGGCATAGTTACGTATTCCTTCCGGTTTGTAATCAGAATAGTTTGAGTATACCTTTAATATTGCATCCTTTATCTGGTCGCTATTGTTTGTGTCGGTAAGAATCCCAACCTGGTCATTTATAATTTCCGATGGCCCGCCGCAACGCGTAGAAATAACCGGTAACCCTGAAGACATCGCTTCGACAAGTACAATTCCAAATGTCTCATACCGTGAAGGTAAAACAAACAGATTTAAATCAGAATAAAAATTGCTGATCTGCATTTTAGGAATTTCACCGGTGAAAAGACACCTGCCAGCAATTCCCAATTCGCGGGCAAGATCCTTGTAGTACTGAAAATGCAAACCTGTTCCCCCTATCTTAAGAATGTAGTCAAATGGCAAAACTGAACACGCCTTTAATAAAAGGTCAAGGCCTTTATTGTGAGTGTTTAACGATCCAAGAAAGCCGATGCGGAACGGGCCATCTGGCCTTCCGGATAATGAAAATCTCTCTGTGTCGGTCACATTCGGAACTACCTCAACCTTATTTATTCCTTCAGTAACAAGTTCATTTTTAAGAGCATTGCTTACGGTAATATTCATACATGAATGACTAAGGGCATAAAGTGAAAGCTTTTTGTGAAAGAGGGAACGGAAAGTCTGTTTTATTCTTGTATGTTCAGTAATTATATAAGGAATTTTAAACTTCAGGTTTATTAATCTGGCTATTACACCTGCAGGATAGGAATAATGGCAATGAATAAGATCAACTTTATTCCCCTTCAGAATCTTATTCAAAGCAAAATATACCGATAAAATATAATTAAATTGATTATAGACAGGAAAAGACCTTGAGACAGTAATTATAAAAACCCGGTATTTGAAATCTGTTTCTACCCTGACTTTATATCTGAAAAAAGGTTTAAAATCAGTATCGTCATTTTTAAATTTTACGACAATAACTTCATGCTCTCTGATCAATGCATCAGCCTGTTCTTTGACAAAAATGCCACCCCAGTCGTTTTCTGTTTCCGGAAATGTTCTGGTCAGGATCAATACTTTCATCAGATCAATAAGTTTTATTTATAGCTAAATTAATTGATAATTACATATTTTTGTCTAATGCAATAATAGAAATATTCAAAACATATCCGATGCAAATCAAAAACATTTTTAAATCATCATTGCCACATCTTATAGCTGTAGCATTATTTACCCTGGTTTCATTTGTATATTTTTACCCGGTATTGGAAGGTAAAGTCCTTAAAGCCAACGACTCAACCGTATCAAATATAAACTCAAAAGAGATCCGTGATTTTCGTGAAAAAGAGGGCAAAGAACCTTTATGGACCAACTCGATTTTCAGCGGAATGCCTGCATACCTGATTTCGACCCAATTTCCCGGCAACCTGTTTAAGCGTCTCGATACTATCCTAAGGCAATTCAGAATGCCTGTTTCAGTATTGTTCCTGGCAATGGCCGGATTTTATGTAGTACTTCTCATTTTCGGAGTAAATCCCTGGCTTGCCATGGTGGGAGCGCTGGCATACGGATTATCATCATTCTTTTTTCAGATACTGGCTGCCGGTCATAATACACAGTCTATTGCAATCGCATATATGGCTCCGACGATAGGGGCAATTTACTATGCATACAGGCATAATGCTCTTAAGGGAGCCCTGTTCGCTGCGGTTATGTTAACACTTGAGATTCTGGCCAATCATCCACAGATAACTTATTATGCGATGCTTTGCCTGCTTGTTTTCGGTATTGTTGAATTTATTTATTCCGTCAGAAATAAGTCTATTTTAAAATTTGTCAAAACTTCTGCTATTCTTATCGTCCCGTTTATTTTAGCAGCAGGAATAAATTTTGCAAATCTTTATACCACTTATGAATATGGCAAATATTCTATAAGAGGAAAATCGGAACTGGTACTGAATAACAAAAACGCTACTTCAGGTTTAGATAAAGATTATATCGTATTCTGGAGTTATGGAGTAGATGAAACGCTTAATCTTCTGATTCCAAACTTTAAAGGAGGCTCCAGCAAGCCATTTGACCGCGATTCCGAAACAGTAAAGGCTCTCAGGCAGAATAATGCAGCGGATGCAGCAAATCAGATCCAGAAGTACTGGGGAACACAACCCGGAACAGAAGGCCCGCATTACGTTGGAGCAATTGTGTTTTTTCTTTTTGTACTGGGGCTTATAATTGTAAAAGGCCCTGAAAAATGGTGGCTGCTTGCTGCAACAATATTGTCGGTAATGCTTGCCTGGGGGAAAAATTTCATGCCACTTACAAATCTTTTCATTGATTTTTTCCCGGGTTACAACAAGTTCAGGGCTGTCACAATGATACTGGTCATATCACAGTTCTGCATACCGCTTTTAGGTTTCCTGGCAATTAAAGAAATTTTCAATGGTTCGCTTTCAAAAAAAGAAATAGTCAAAGGTCTTAAGATGTCTGCAGGAATAACAGGCGGATTGGTTCTGCTGATAATACTAATCCCGGCTATTGCCGGATCGTTCCTTGCCGACTATGAGAGCCAATATCCACCCTGGCTCACAAGTGCATTGGTTGCCGACAGAAAAGATATGTTAAGAAGCGACAGCTTCAGATCGCTGATATTTATTTTAATTGCTGCGGGGATAATTTTCGGGTTTGTCTATGAAAAAATCCGCAAGGAGTATTTCATTCTTCTTATTGGTCTTCTGATTGTTATTGATCTGTGGAGTGTAGATAAAAGATACCTGAACGCCGACAGGTTTGAAAAACCCTCTGTTATTCAGAAATCATTTTCTCCATCCGTAGCCGATGCTTTTATACTTAAAGATCCTTCAATTCACAGGGTACTGAATATGACAGCTTCAACTTTCAGTGACAATTCGCCGACATCATATTTTCACCAATCAATCGGCGGCTACCATGGCGCAAAACTCAGGAGGTACCAGGAACTGATCGATTCATCAATAAATGGAAACCTTATGGTCTTTTCAGCTGCAGCAAATATTGCAAAATCTCTTGAAGATCTTCAGGGTGTCTTTAATCACACCAATGCTCTTAATATGCTTAATGCCAAGTACATAATATATAATCCCAGTACTCCTCCCCTGGTTAATCAGAATGCTCTGGGTAATGCCTGGTTTGTTGAAAAGCCTGTAATGGTTGACAATGCAAATATGGAAATATCGGCAATCAAAGGTTTAAATCCCTCCAAAGAGGCATTGATTGACATCCGTTTTAAAGATCAGGTAACGAAAACAACTTATCCGGTCAGTGAAAGCGACAGGATAGAATTGGTCTCCTATAAACCAAATGAGCTGGTTTATAAATATTCAGCCAGCGAAGAGAAACTCGCACTCTTCTCGGAAATATATTATCCTGCAGGGTGGAAGAGTTATATTGATGGAAAAGAAAGCAAATATTTCCGGACAGATTATGTCTTACGCGGCATGGTCGTACCCGGGGGCGAACATGAAATAAAATTTTCATTTGAACCCAAGTCATATATTATTGGAAATAAGATATCTCTGGTCAGCTCGCTGGTATTGATTCTTCTGATTGCCGGATATTTTTCATTTAAACTTTTCAAAAGATTAAAACCTGAATAACATGCCGCATTACAGGGATTGTCCACTCTGCGCTTCCGGGGAAATTTCTTTGCACCTTATATGTAAAGACCATTTCATCAGCAAAGAAAATTTTGAAATATATAAATGTGCTTCATGCGGCTTTCTGTTTACCCAGGATCATCCCGACGAGAATTCTATGCCCCGTTACTATGATTCAGATGAATATATTTCACATAGCGATACCTCAGAAGGACTATCCAATAAGCTATACAGGCTCGTACGCGGTATTATGCTAAGGAGGAAAAGAGTTCTGATACAGAAAACTTCAGTGCTCAGAACAGGAAGCATCCTTGACATCGGGTGCGGAACCGGATATTTTGGCGGAGCAATGAAAAAGGCCGGCTGGCAGGTTACAGGAATTGAGATAAATGAAAAAGCACGCAGCCTGGCTGCTTCACGCTTTGGTCTGAATGTAATCAGCCCGGTGGAGATATCCGTCTTGCCTGACCATAGCTTTGACATCATCACTCTCTGGCATGTTCTCGAACATTTTCACGATCCCTTTAAATATTTCTCTGATATTTCCAATCTTTTAAAACCCGGAGGAGTTTGCATTGTTGCTTTGCCAAACAGTAATTCGTACGATGCAAAACATTTCAAACAATTCTGGGCGGCATATGATGTACCAAGACATCTCTGGCATTTTGATCCTTCTTCCTTCAATTGCTTTTTAAAGAAAGTTGGGTTCAGATGTGAAATGATCAGGAACCTTCCTTTTGATGTGTTTTATATTTCAATCCTGAGTGAAAAATACAGAGGATCAAAAATCTTCTTTTTAAAAGGAATTATAAAAGGCAAACTCTTTTTTCTGCTTTCCCTTTTTAAAGTAAAAAGGAGCAGTTCAATTATTTATGTTCTAAGGAAATTTCCCGGTCAATAGCGATCGAGCCAGCGATATCTCCGGCTGCTGTCACCAAATTTCAGTGCTACCGTAATTTCATGAGTTCCATAGGTCATTCTCTGTATTTCCTGAAGTGTAAAATCAAAAGCATAACCAAAGAATATATTATCATATTTTACACCAAGATTAGCTATTATTGCTCCGCTTGTTCTGTATGCTAAACCTCCCCAAAAAGCCTGATTAACGATATATGTCAGTCCTATATCAGCCTGAGGTTTAAGCTGTTCTGACATCATTAGCATGAATGATGGCTCAAGTTCGGCATACCTGTTTGTACTAAGACTGTAAGATCCAAAAAGATAGTAATGCCTGCTCATCCTGAAATTATTATAAGCAAAATTCCCGATTTTAGCAGAAGCTTCAAAAAGCTGATCTACAGAAAAGCCAAGGGTGTATCTGGCATTCAGAAGATATACGCCAAAAGTAGCATCAGGAACGAATATGCCGCGACGCAGGTCATTATTTAACCAGGGCTCATCCGGGTCCTCAAAATTTATTTCTTTTTCATTGATCTTATAATGGTAGCCGGTAAAAGCCAGACCCCAGGATAGCTGGGTGCTGTTCTGCAGCCACATATGATATGAGTAGGAAAACTGAAAGCCGGTTCTTTGAATAAGTCCGTTTTTATCGCTGAAAACATATCCGCCCAAACCAACTTTACCATCCGACTTTGGTCTGTAAACCTGCCGTCGGGTATTGGCTTTCTTCAGAACATAGCTATGTTTCATCAGCCTCGATTGATAGCTGAAGGAAAATGTACGCGGTGCACCGGAATAACCTACCCATTGTTCCCTGGCAGTAAGATTCAGGCTTGTGTAACCATCACTACCCGCAACAGCAGGATTGATAAGAAACTTATTATAAAGGTACTGGCTATAAATAGGAAGTTGTTGCCCGGTAGCTATGCTCCCGGCAAGAAAAAAGAAAAATATGTAAACCAGCCTCTTCACAGGAAATAAATATATCTGTTTTTATCTAACAATAGTCACGTTGCCAATAGTTGGTTTTGTTCCATTATGCAAATCTATTATATAATGATATGAATCAATAGGAAGATCTCTCCCATTGCTTCTCCCATCCCAAGGTTGCGGATATCCTTTTTCTGACCTCCAGATACTTTCGCCCCACCTGTTAAATATCTTTATTTCAACTAAAGGATAGAGGTAAATATTTTCTATGTTCCAGATATCGTTTATAGCGTCCCCGTTTGGAGAAATTGCATTTGGAATAGTCAGACAGGTCTCTTTCAATGGTTCTATTTTAATTGAATCTGCAGCAACACAACCATTCAGATCTGTGACAAATACTTTATACGATCCTTTAGAAATATCTGAAACATTTTTCCCTGTCGAATTATCTGACCATTTGTACGAATAACCAGCTCCCATCACCCCGCCGGTCACAATCGTTCTGATCTCTCCATCAGGCATATCGGGACATGACGGTTTGGAGACATCAAACTTTATTTTTAACGAATCAGGTTCTGTGAGAGTGATCACAGAATCAGCATGGCAGTTATTCATATCTGTAATGATTATACCATATTCACCTGCCGTAAGGTTTGTTCTGTTTTTGTCAATTGAACCATCGGACCAGAAGTAATTAACATAACCCGCCGGATTTAACAGTTCAATGGCGATTGAACCGGTGCTTCCTCCAACGCAGTTTATATTAAATCCGCCTGCAATACTTGTTGAAAGTGTAACTGCCATATCAAGTTTTCCTGGTTCTGTAAGATTGATAGTTTCTGTTGCGGTACATGAATTATTGTCAGTTATCAATAATACATATTGTCCTGCTTTCAGACCCAGTATATCTTTTGAAGAAGAAGTAAAGCCATCAGGTCCTGTCCAGTTGTAAATAAACGGAGCTTCCCCGCCTACGGGGTTGATACGGATATATCCATTTGACATACCATAACAACTTATATTATACCCGTAATTATCAGATAGTTCCTTTGTGAAACTCAAAGGAGGAGGCAGGTTTATAATAACCTGGTTTGTAGCCGTGCACCCGTTAGCATCAGTAACAGTCACTGAATAACTCCCCTGGATAAGTCCGGACAGATCTTCCGTTGTTGCTCCGTTCGACCATAAATAGTTATACGGAGAGACACCTCCTGTAACCAGAAGATCAATGGACCCGTTGGCAAAACCAACCGGCCAACAGGTAATATCTGTTGAAGTAAGTGTTGTGGCAAGTGCTATTGGTTGAGTAAGAGTTATATCTTTTATCACCTCACAGTTATTTAAATCAGTGACTTTTACGTGATAGGTGCCGGCGGTGAGTGAATTCTGATCCTCAGTTCCGCTTACCAGACCTGATCCGTCTGTTGTGCTCCAGACAAAAGTATATGTCCCGACACTTCCTCCGGTTACTGTAAGATCAATTGAACCAATTCCTCCAAAACAATTGATATTATGCGATCCCTCAATTGAGAAAGATGGAGCAACAGCTACATCAAGAGGAGTCGGTTGGGTAAGGATATAAGAAGGCACTGGTATCAAAGTACAACCATTGAGGTCGGTGACCAGACAACTATAACTGCCGGCCTTCAGTCCTGAAATATCTTTTGTTGAAGCTGTAAAACCACCCGGACCTGTCCATGAATATATATAAACTCCTGATCCTCCTGCTATATTTATTTTAATAAACCCATCGTTGCCACCGGAGCATGATATATTATAATTCCCATCTGCACTTAACGACAACCCGCTGCCTGTCAATAGCATACCAGGAGGTTCTATCAGAGTCACACTATCTTTCTTAGGGCAACCCATCATGTCTGTAGTTAACAGATAGTATTTACCTGCAGGAATATTATCCAGATGGTCTAATGTATTAGGACCTGTTATGGTTCCGTCAAAAGTGTACCAATTATATGAATACCCTCCGTTACCTCCTGTTACCGTTTTAGCCACCACAGATCCGTTACTGTACCCTTTACAGGAGATGTTGAAGCCTCCCTGATACAGATGTTTTTCAAAAATGACTTTAATAGGGTCAGGATCAACAATATTCACTTCAGGGTAGTTTAAGTCATAACAACCGTTGGCGTCTTTAATATAAAGCCTGTAATTTCCCGGTGATAAATTATAGTATTTATGGAATAACCCGGTAGTATTTAAAATATTGTGAATAACAGTATCCTGTTGGTTGTAAACAACCCAGTATTCAAATGGAGGAACACCCGTAGAGCTGGTATTCTGCCTGACCCAGATTTCACCATCACTTGATCCCGGACAAGTAGTTCCGTAGCCGGTAGGCTTTTCATTTACATACAGATATGAATCGAGATATGCTCCTGTGACAAATGTGTATTTTGAATTTTTGCAACTATGATTATCGGTCACCATAACATCGTACTGACCACCACGAAGCCCAGTCAGATCGGTTAATCCATAACCTTCGTTGTGATATCCGAACGGACCATCCCACTTCGTATAATATGGACCGGCGCCGGTTGAAGTATTTATATGCAATGAAGCGTTTGAACCTCCTGCGCATGTAAGTGGCTGAACAATAGTAATATTACCCTGCAACGGGAGAGGATGTATTTTCACTTCTGGTACAACTACCGGCCCTGATAAACAACCTGACAGAACATTCTTTGGAGTAATTGAATAAAATACTGATTGAATTGTACCTGAATTGTTCTGATATGGAAGAACAATCTGATAACCCGGAGCCAGGTTATCCTGAGTATCGGTATTCCCCACAACCTCTCCCAAAGCGCCTGTAACGCTTACTGTGTAATCAAACTGAATATTTCCGTTTGTCATTATTGTTGGCGATGCCAGAGTTATTGCCGTAAGACCACCATAACAAATTTCAGGGTCGCTGTTAACCGGAACTGCACGCGGGGTGGGATTAACCGTTACGGTGGCAGTGACAGGAAGCCCGATACAATATGTTGGAGCCTGGCCGGTAGGTATTATTGTGAAGGTTATTGTTATGGGTGCGTCAGTGGTATTTGTAAACGATCCTGATAAGATATTTCCTATAACAAGGGCGGTACCGCTCATTGGAACAGATGAAGTGATCCCGGAAGGATTGTCGCGGGTCCAGGCAAAGGTGGTCAGAGGAACACCGTAACTTTCACCCAATAGTACATTTTCAAATGGAATGTTGGAACATTCATTATCCTGTGAGGAAGGTGTCAGTGTAGCAACCGGAATTTTATTGACGATAAGTGTTCCGGAAGTACTCCTTGTTTTGTTCCCATATCTGTCGGTAACTATGCAGTAGTAATTTCCTGCATCTCCGTCACTTAGAACACCTACATTAATTGTAAGAGTCGATGTTCTTGCCCCGCTGTATTTTGTACCATTGGCTAACGGGGTTGTACCAGGTTCTTTATACCATCTGTAAGTTAACAGTTCCGCTCCGGTAGCAGTAATCGAAAAAGAAGGACTTGTGGCTTCGCAGGCATACAACGTGGCAACAGGATGAACGATAATCAAAGGTCTGCTCCGGCCAAGAGCAAATTGTGTTCCGGAAGAGGATATATTCCCTGTCAGATTATTCCGGAATACAACCGTTCCGGCTGCATCCTGGTGAGTACCATCCAATATCCAGTTACCACCGGCAGTGCGTTTTATTAGGCGGGTAATATCATAAATGGGAGTTGTGAATCCGGATGCATTTAAGTTAATGTTGTAATTACCGCTGGAAAAACCGTTGGCAGTCATGCTCCAGTAACCATCCTGGTACACATTACCTACTTCAACCGGCGGATCAGGTTGTGGAAGGCCTGTTGAGTCAATTGAAGGCGGGGTAATAAACTCTGAAAGAATTGTCCCTGAAATAGGATTATTATTGGTTATAAGGTTAGCGGGGTTATAAAATAAAGAGGTACCGAGAGGAAAGAGATAAGTTCCAGTTTCGCTGACCCCTCTCTCAAACTTACCGAATATTCTGCTGTAGGTTGAGGAAATATAATTTAATGATGCAGCCGCAGGATTAGAAAGTAATAGTTTATAGGTTGATGTATTAACATTACCAATATACATTGACAATGTACCTGTAACTGTAACATTATTTGCCA
>Ga0209429_10000534_pt1 | contig 25205 bp, 17 predicted proteins | sample BarGraNGADG00212_3_FD_184493 | JGI IMG/M metagenome (GOLD analysis project Ga0209429, IMG submission 184493) | Arctic peat soil microbial communities from Barrow, Alaska - Barrow Graham LP Ref core NGADG0004-212 (SPAdes) (version 2) | ecosystem: Environmental > Terrestrial > Soil > Wetlands >...
TGGCCATCGCGGACAAGACGCTGCGAGACTCTGGGTACGAGATCGATCCCGCCTCCGTCATTGTGACTAACGGTGGCAAGCAGGCCGTCTTCCAGGCGTTCGCGGCCATCGTGGACCCCGGTGACGAGGTGCTGCTTCCCGCGCCCTACTGGACCACCTACCCCGAGGCGATCGCGCTCGCGGGCGGCACCGCCATCGAGGTTTTCGCGGGTGTCGACCAGGGATACCTCGTCACGGTGGACCAGCTCGAGGCGGCGCGCACTCCCGCCACCAAGGCACTGCTGTTTTGCTCACCGTCAAACCCCACAGGCGCCGTCTACTCCCCCGAGCAGACGAAGGCGATCGGGCAATGGGCCCTCGAGCATGGCATTTGGGTCATCACGGACGAGATCTATGAGCACCTCACCTACGACGATGCCGAGTTCACGCCGATGCTGCGTGCGGTCCCCGAACTGGCCGACCAGACCATCGTGCTCAACGGCGTCGCCAAGACCTACGCGATGACCGGTTGGCGCGTGGGCTGGATGGTCGCCCCCGCCGACGTCATCAAGGCCGCCTCCAACTTCCAGTCGCATCTGACCTCCAACGTTGCCAACGTGTCACAACGCGCCGCCATCGCGGCGCTGGAGGGCGGGCTGGAAGACGTTCACCTGATGCGCAAGGCGTTCGACCGCAGGCGCACCATCATGGTGGAGATGCTCCGCGAGATCGATGGCGTCGTCTGCCCCATGCCTACGGGCGCGTTCTATGCGTACCCGTCTGTCGAGGGCCTCATCGGTAAGACAATCCGCGGCCGCCTGATCGGCTCAAGCGCCGACCTCGCGGCCGTGATCCTTGAAGAGGTCGAGGTGGCCGTCGTTCCAGGGGAGGCCTTCGGCCCGAGCGGATTCTTGCGCCTCAGCTACGCGCTGGGCGACGACGACCTGGTCGAGGGAGTTTCCCGCATCCAACGCCTGCTCGCCGAGGCATAGTCCCTGCTGTTCGCTGGGTTCGGACTCCATTGCAGTCAACCGCGAAGAATGCCAAACTGGACAACAGGTTGGGGGCTCACCCGAGACCTTAAATCGAGGAGGAGTTATGCAGGAAGTCATTGGCGGAGCGAAGCGTCGGGTCAGGATGGCCACGGCGGCGTTCGCGCTGGCTGCGTTCGGCATGCTGACGATCGGAGCCGGTGCCGCAAACGCGACAGGTTACTCGTACGTTGGGTCTAAAGAGGGCATCACCTATTACATGTGCAAATCGGGAGCGGCAACTGTCAAAGTGCAAGGTAAGGCGACGTCCACCGTCAGCGGATATTCATTCGCGGTCGAAGGGCACAGCAATAGCAACAGCTACTGGCAGAGCGGAACGTCCGCGCCACTCGTCAACGGAAGCTCGTCCTACGCGACCGTCTCATACCGTTCGACGGACACGATCATCTACGTCCGCGGACGGGAATGGGCCTACCTCGTGGGAGGAACTGAGGAGGGCTACATGAGCGTCGCCCTCAGGACGATTCCGAAGTGCTAAGGACACCGCAGTAGCGACGGTCGACGGCCTTCGGTCCATCGGATCAACAGGCGGGTGCCCCGCGGTTCTTGCCGCGGGGCACCCGCTGTGTTCAGCGCCCGCTCGCCGAGGCGAAGTAGGGGTCTTCGCGGCGCGAAAATCGTCCGCAAGGACGACGCGCGAGAATCGTCCGCAAGGACGATGCGCGAGCCTGGGGTAGCCCCGATACGCTCACAGCCATGACCACAGCGCCCGTTACCAAAGCGGCCATCACGATTGCAGGTCTCCGCAAGACCTACGGCGACAAGAACGCCGTCGACGGACTCGACCTCACCATTGACGAGGGCGAGGTCTTCGCTTTGCTGGGACCCAATGGGGCCGGCAAGACCACGACCATTGAAATCCTCGAGGGCTTCCGCAAGCGCACCTCTGGCGACGTGACCGTGCTCGGGATCGACCCTCACCACGCGGGCCGCGACTGGCGTACTCAAGTGGGCATCATGCTCCAGTCGACCTCGGAGCGTAGCTTCTTGAGCGCCCGTGAGGCGCTCACCCACGCATCCCGGCTCTACCCGAACCCTCGCGACGTTGAGGAGACCCTCGACGCGGTGGGGCTCACCGAGAAGGCGAGTGCCAAGCCGCAGACACTGTCGGGCGGTCAACGTCGTCGCCTCGACGTCGCGCTCGCGGTGATCGGGCGGCCCCGCCTGGTCTTTCTCGACGAGCCGACCACCGGCTTCGATCCCGAGGCGCGTAGGCAGTTTTGGGGCCTCATCGAGGGGCTACGCGGTGACGGCAGCACCATCATGCTCACTACGCATTACCTCGAAGAGGCCGAGCACCTCGCCGACCGCATCGGGATCGTGGCAGCGGGAAAGCTTATCGCGCTGGACACTCCCGCCAAGTTGCGTGCACTGGTTGCTGGATCGATCGTGCGATGGGAAGAGGGCGGCGTAGCTCGGTCCGAATCCACGCCGACGCCGACCGCTCTCGTCCGCGAGTTGGCTTCGCGTCATGAGGGTGAGATCCCCGAACTGTCGATCACCAAGCCCTCGCTCGAAGACGTCTATTTGGACCTCATCGGGCAGAACACGGTAACGACCGCATCCGAAGGAGGCGCCGCATGACCACCACCGCCGCCACGACCGCAGTGGCTCACCCGTCGTGGACGTCGATCGCAGTCGACCGAATGAGGGTCGAACTGAAGGAGTTCTTCCGGTCTCGCGAGCAGATGATCTTTATATTCGCTTTCCCGATGATCTTCCTCGTGCTTTTCGGATCGATTTTTGGGGACCAGACGCTCGGCACCACCGGCGTGAAGTTCGCGCAGTACTTCATGGCGGGCATGATCGCCACGGGCATTATCAATACCGGGTTCCAGTCCCTCGCGATCACGATCTCAATTGATCGAGACGCCGACGGCCTCAAGCGACTCCACGCGACGCCTCTGCCTTCGACGGCATACTTCGCGGGCAAGATGGCCCAGGTATTGATCGTGTCGATCATCCAGATCGCGATCCTCATTGGTCTGGGTGTAGCGCTCTACGGCGTCACGATGCCGACGTCCTTCCACTCCTGGTTCACCTTCACGTGGGTCTTCCTCCTCGGCACGGCAGCATCGGTGACGCTCGGAATCGCCACGTCGTCGCTGCTTCGCAACGCCAAGTCTGCGTCGGCGATCCTCACGCCTGTGGTGCTGGTGCTGCAGTTCACCTCGGGCGTTTTCGTGGTGTTCACCGACCTGCCCAATGGTCTGAGGAGCTTCGGCGAGATCTTCCCGCTCAAGTGGCTCGCTCAGGGCATGCGCTCGGTGTTCCTGCCGGAGAACTTCGCGATGGTTGAGGCGCGTCAGTCCTGGGAGCACCCCATGACCGCTGTCGTGCTGATTCTTTGGTTCGCCGTGGCGCTCGTGGTCGCGGTGCGCACCTTCAGGTGGCTCAGGCCCGACGACAACTAGGAGTTCTACAGGAGCGAGGCCCCCGCGAGTGCTTGCGAACCCACGTCCTGGAGTTCAAGAATCGTCAGCAGATCACGGCTCGTCCCGCTCATCATCACGACGTAGTCGCCCCAGGATGCCGCAAAAACGACGGTGCCGATGATCACGGAGTCGATCTCTTCACAGCGAATCGCAATGAAGCCATCGTCCGACCACGGCACATCGAGTTCGCTGAACTCGGTGTCACGCGTCAGGTGAACGGGGTGCGCGCACCTCTCGATGAGCTCCTCGCGCCAACCGTCCACCACCGGCGTGACCGCGACATTCACCAGCGCGAACGCGCGTACAGTCGACGGCAAGAAGATGTACCTGTCGACCCCAGAAGGACTCAAGGGGATGGCTGCCAACCGGTCCAGGAAGGCTTCGTCGACTCCGACGGCTCCCGTCGCGGCACGCACGTCTTCCGCAACCGCGCGCTTCCACGCGACAATCCCCGCGTCGCTCAGCTGCACCGCGACGCTTTGGGTCGGTATCCAGCGATGCTCCGCCTCGGCGAGCGCCAGGCGCGGCCTAGACATTTTCGACCTCCGCCGACCACTTCAGGGTCGACACGATCGCATCGAACAACCCCAGGACGGCCTCGGTGACCTCGTTGTCGGCGTCGTTCGTTGGCAACGTTGCCGAGCCGACGATGAGGTGCCAGTCCGCGGTGCCTGGCGCGGCAAAGAGGTAACTCGCGCGCATCTGAAATGCCCGCTGCTCGGGTGGCAGGGGGGGCGATTCGGCTGTCGCGAGGTCACCGATCATGGCTTCGGTCTCCTCGGTCAACTCTGCGGTGATGTCGCGGAATGAATGCGTGCGCAATGCCACCACACCGTCGGCGTCGACCGGCTTGGCCGTGGGATTGGTCTTGACGAACGAGAGCAACACGGCGGTCGTGTCTTCTTTGTCCACCGACAGCGGCGCATCCACGCCTCCGCATGTCAGCGTCATCGGCAGGATGTCCGCGCCGCTCTTGGGCACCGGGAAGAACATGCTCTGCATGCGCGCCCCATCCGTGCCCTGCAACTCATCGACCGTCGCGGTGAGCCGTGCTCTGAGGCGATGCTTTGCCGCCGCTGCCGAGTCTCGCGGAAGCTTTGCCGTCGCGTCATCCACGAGCGAGTCGATCGACGCCTTAGCGCCTTCCGCCAGATCGAGGCGACGCCAGTTGGCTGGCATCGTCAGTCGATAGGTTTCGGTCACCGTGACAGCCCTGCCGTCACGAGCTCGCCAAGGCCGAGTTGGTGGGCGCCCCAATGGGCGACGTCACCGAGCGTGTCGACGACCTCCGCACCTTGCTGGTAGACGGCATTAGCGGCCGACATGGTGAACTGCCCCTCGAGGTGTGCAAGGTCGCCGATCGCCTGGACCGTCTCTCGCTCACCTCCAGTGATGACTATGTGCGACACAACGTCGCCAAACGAAACCGATTCGGGATCGACAGACGCGTCGATGGAGTAATTGAAGAGCTCATGGTATCCATTGATCGCACGGTCCCTCACCATGTACTCGGTGAGACTCTCAAACCCCTCCTGTGTCGCGGTCTTCGCAGCCTGCCCTGCCACTCCTTCGGCGACGCGAACTCCGGCCGTCGCTGCATTGAGCCCGGTCGCAGCAAGCGCCACGTCGACGACTCCAAAGGCCACGTCGATGGCGGACTTGCCCACCTCGGCCCACGAGCACCGGCCGTTCTTAGCGAGCACAACCTGAGCCGACAGCTTGACCTCCTTCAGCAGGAGCGCCGTCCCGGCGATGATGAGCGCGATGAGGGCCACCACGGCGATGCCAACTCCCGTGAAGATCAGCACGATCATCAAGATCGCGACGAGCGTGCTGAGGATGTCGAGAATCGGAAGGATCATGTCGATGAGGTCGACGAGACTCTCGAGGACATCGAGCACACCGTTCCAGACCTCCGAGGCAAAGTTCGCGACCTTGTCCCACACCCCGTCATTAAGATCGCTGCCGCGACATTCGTCTTCGATGAGAGCTGCGGCTGCTTGAGCCGCCGCGGCGCGCTCTGCGACGAGTTGCTGGACCCTGGCCGTGGCCGAGGCAATCTGCGAGTTCGCGTAATCGATCTCGGAATAGCGCGCCTGGAGCTGGCTGTTGAGGTAGGGCAAGTTGGCAGGGGGCGTCGCGGGATCATGAATTAGATTCTCAAGATGAGTGGCCTTGCTATGCGCCGTCGTCCGCTCGGTCCGGTGCTGTTCCGCCACGACAAGTTCGGACCACGCGGAGTCTCTCACCCTCGAGAGTTCGCCCCCGTACGTCTGAAGCGCGGACGACACGACCCCATAGCGATTGTCGATCTCGTTGACCGAGGACGCCACCGTGCGTGCCAATTCGCTGAAGGCCTCGACCGCTTCGCTCTGCACCTCGGATGAGAGCGTGATCTGCCTCAGGTTGGCGGCCGTCTCATTGATCGCGGAGGCGACATCCGCGTAGTACCGCGACATCATCGCCACTTGCGATGGATCACCCGGAATCGGGTGAGTGTCATAACTCAGAACGCTCCAGTCACCAGCCACCGGAACTACCCCCCGAGAAATCAACGCTGTCTTGCGTGCCCGAGATGCCCTGGGCCAACTGTTGGTCTGTGTCGTCGAACGTCGTTGCGACGTGTTCGATGTAACCCTGAAGATCCTCGATCTTGACCTGCATCTTTTCGCGGCGAATACGCCAGCTCGAAGAAAAACCGTTGATTTGGTGACGAAGCTCGCCCGTGTCAGGGTGGATACCCACGGCCTGTTCGGCAATGTCCGCCACCGTGTCGGCGCTATTGAACTCGGTCGCAATGAGTTTCAGACGCGACGATTGTTCATGCAAAACGCCCGTATCGACTCGCAATTGACTAGCCACGGTTAATTCCTCCCTCAGAGTTGGTCACGCCCTAACCGGTGGAGACGCCCCCCACGTCTCCACCGGTGTGAAGAACTAGCCGCGAATAGCGTTCGCGAGCGAAGCGTCGGTCTGCTCCATGGTCTGAGCAGCGGAACGAAGGAAGGTCGCCATGCCTTCAAGCGCACCGACGCAGCCCGTGGCGTTGGTCGTGAACTGGGCGAACTGCTCCTGGAAGGCCCCAGAGGACTGGTCGGTGACGTAGCCCTCTGACACGAGGTTGTCGACGTAAGCCTTGAGCTCGTGGAGCTTGGTCTCGAGGTCCTGCTGACCCGTCGTGAGTTGGTTCCCTGCGGCCGTAAGGTCCGCGTAAGTCAAGTGAATGTTAGCCATTGTTCTTCCCGCCTTTTATCGTAGTGAGGCCCCCCGCGGTGGCCCGTGGTCTCACGATAGCGGCGCTCCCTAATTCCTCCAAGGTCCGGCCCCCGAATCTGGGGAAAACTCCCCATGCGGCATCGGGATCTGCACCATTGAGAAGCGCCCATTCTCAACAAATGCCGCTCTTCCCGGTGGCATCGCCGCCCGATTCATGCGCGGCATCGCGACGCCCATCAAGAGCGAGCCATCCTGCTGTTCGGGTTGCAACAGCAGTCCGCGCCGTACTGACTTGATCTCGTTGAGCACCATTCCGGAGGTCCAACCCGTCGTCTCCGCCTCGCCAACGACGACGTGGCCATTGCGCTTGAGCTCCTTGAGCGCCGTCGTCAACTGCATGTCGACGGAGGTGCCGTTGAAGTCGTTGACGCCCTCAATCATGAGGACGATGCGGCTATCGCCGTCCGCCTGCAAAGAGATATCCCCCGACATCTTGTCGAGCAGTTCCGCGATGGCGGCCACCGAAGTCGCGGTCGCATGCCACGTCTCGCGCTGAGGCAAGTTCGAGCGACGCAACGTGAGCAGGACCTGCCGTTGGAGTGGATAAGCGCGCTTGATCGACTCCGACAACCATGCAAGCGTCGTAGACCGCCCCGATCCGCCCTGCCCTGCGATCATCAAGGCGCGATCAAGATTCACCCCGACAGGCGCGAGCGATGCCTCTTCGATTCCCAATACCGGGTTGCCATCGATTTCATCAGGCAACGTTGCTCCATCGACCGCGGAAGGCATGCGCGGGACGGGGCTTGCCTTCCACTCGTCGCGGTCGGGCATTTGCGCGGCGAGCGTCTCAATGTGTCGCGCTTGCTCGGCGACGGCTGACGCCTTGCCCAAGATCGCGACCTGGAGCTCGCGCCCTTTGGAGGGGTCGAGCGCGCGACCTGCGGGAGCGTCCGCCGGAAGCGACATGCGCTTGAGTCCCAGAAACGAGTACTGGTTGTCGTCGACAAGCCGAAGCGCGATGACCCTCGACACTTGCGCCTGGATTCCCGAGTGAAGGGCCCCTGGGCGGTCCGCCGACATCACCACGTGCACACCGACCGCACGGCCCTCGCTGAGGACCGCCTGGAAGTCGCGGAATGCCGCGGCGCGTCCCAACTCGTTCATGTACTCGTTTTGGAAGGCACCGTAAGCGTCGATGAGCAAGAACACCCTCGCCTCGCCCCTCGCCTCCGCGATGGTCCTGTACTCGGTCAGGCTCGATGCCCTCGCCGCGCTGTAGCGCGATGCGCGCTCATCCACGAGGGAGGCAAGCGTCCTCATCATGCGAGTCACTCGCTCCACATCGTCCATGTGCACGATGTCGCCGACGTTTGGCATCGGCTGCAGGATCTCGAGGCCCCCCGAGCCTGCGTCCACGCCGTAGATGTGCACGGGCGCGATATCGCGAGTCAAGGTCGCGGCGATGGCGACGGTGCGAAGCGCCGCCGACTTGCCCGACCCCGAGGCGCCATAAAAGACCATGTTGCCGTCAGTGTCCGGTTCAAAGATCGCGGGACCCTGTGCCTGTCGTTGGGGTTCGTCCATCACACCAAAGACGATGCCCTGTCCCCCAGCCTTGACGAGTTCCCTCAGGTCGTACGCGGGAGCGAGCTCGTCGAGCCACGGCCTGCGGGGCGCGGGAATGTCGACGAGGTTCATGGCTTGGCGCATCGCCTGAACGACGCGCGCGGCGTCGGGCTCGCCCTCTTCCCGAACGACGCGATCGGTCTCGGGAACCGTCCACGCCGCAATCATGCCCATGCCCTGCTCGTGGACCGTGATGGGAGGCGGTCCCGCGTCGGGCGTCGAGTGCGCGCCAGCGTAGGACGCCTGGAAGGTACTCACCCTGCCGGGACCGGTGCGGGCGAGCGCGCGGCCGGGCAGCGACGGGTCGACGTGCGCCGCGTCGCGGACTCCCAGAATGTCGGTCGAGTCGGCTTCGTCGGCCATGCGAAGGGCGATGCGCATGTTCGTGTTCGCGCGCAAGTTGTCCTTGATCACGCCCGCCGGCCGCTGCGTGGCCATGATGAGGTGCAGGCCCAGGGATCGCCCGCGTTGGGCGATGTCGACAACGCCGTCAACAAAGTCGGGAACCTCTTGCACCAGGGCCGCGAACTCGTCGATGACGATCACGAGGCTTGGCGGAGTCTCCGGGTCGCCCGTCTTGTCGAGCGTCTCAAGATCCTTGGCTCCCTTCGCCGACAGCAACCGCTCGCGGTAATGCAATTCCGCGCGCAGGGACGTGAGGGCTCTGTCGACCAACTGCGGCGTCAGGTCGGTGACGAGGCCAACGCTGTGAGGCAACTGAACGCACTCGGCGAATGCGGAACCTCCCTTGTAGTCGACGAAGAGGAAAGTGACCCTATCGGGCCCGTATGCCGCGGCCATTGCCAGGATCCACGACTGCAAGAACTCGGACTTTCCCGCGCCGGTCGTTCCCCCGACGAGGGCGTGAGGGCCCTGAGTCTTGAGGTCGAGGTAGAACGGAGCGTCACCCGAGTGACCCACGAGCGCCCTCAGCGAGAACGGCCGCTTGCTACCGGGCGCCGCGGCAACATCCCTGCGCCATCGTTGCTCGTGATGACCTGGCTCGAGCGAGTCGAAACCGTGCAACTCGAGATAGGAGACAGCAGGCGGAACGTCCGCGCTATCGTTCACGACGATGCCGACATCTTCGATGCATGCCAAGCGTCGGGCGATATCGGTCGCCTCGTCGACGGTGAGTGGCTCGAGGGAAACGGGCGCGTCGAAGCCGCCCCGCCGCACGTGGCCAACGAGTCCAGAACCCGCGTCGCTCGCGTCAACAAAACTGCGGCATGCGGCGGGCACCTGCGAAGCGCGCGAGGCGACCCAGACGATATGGACGTTGACGTCTGGCCCCTTCTCAGCAAGGCGGATCAGGCGGTTGCGATCCGCCACCGCGTCGTCCTCAACGACGACAATGACGGCGGGCAACTTGGGAGCCTCCGGGGGGTCATTGCTCTCGAGGTTTCGCGGCAAGGGCACGACATTGCCGATGTCAGCGCCGCTGCGCTGCGCCACGATCTCTTCCAGCGCCGTCAGGAGGCGCGAGGAGCCCGCTCGGGAATCGGCAAGGTGATCGACGCCGATGGGGGACACGGGTGAACTCGTGTGCGGCAGCCACCACAGCCACTTCCAGTTGCCCGCAGACGATGGCGACACGAGCGCGGCGACGACCACCTCGAGGGGTGAGTGCAAGCACGCGATCTGGGCGACCACCCCTCGCGCAACAGCCTGACCGAGACCTGCCTCACCGGATATGCCGAGGTTTCCCGTCGACCGAAGATCCGCGACTATCGGCACGTCTTTCACCAAGCGCGCGGTGTCGCGCGCCTCCAGCAGTCGCTCCCAGAACCCTGGGTACGACTCTCCACGACTTGGGACCTCGATCTCGATCAGGCTAGGCGCGTCGCCGATGCCGACGCGTACCTGGAGGAAGCCGTCGTGCTCGGGCCTCCTCGTCCACAGCAGGTTTGACAGTTGTGCGGCGGCCTGCTGCAGGTCGACGAGCGAAGGCGAGCGCTCGAACCGGATCTCCCGCTCCCTGTCGTGAAGGCCATCGATCTCCTTGTGCGCCACGGCGAGAGCCTCGTCGAACTCGATCGACTTCTCCCCGAGCTCCTTGCGTTGCACGCGACGCGAATCCCACCAGTTGCCCATCATCATCATGGGCGCCATGGCGATAAACAGGAGGGAAATGACGCGGTGGGTGACAAGGAACATGACGGTTCCGAGCAAGATGGGCGCAACAAGCGAAATTCCTGGGAATCGTCTCGGCTTGGGCATCCCTGGAGGCTGCGGCAGTTCGACCTGCTCTGAGGGAAGCGGGGGAACCACCTTGGGCGACCGAGTGAAAGGCACAGTTGGCGTGGTGGGAACTGACTGCTCTACAGCGGCGGCGACTCTCGTGATTTCGAGGGCCGTATCGCCAATCACGATGCGGTCGCCCGGAATCAGCGTCGCCCGAGTCACAAAGGCGTCGCCCAACATGACGCCGTTCGTCGAGCCCATGTCGACGACCTCGATCGAGTCGCCGACGATGATGCGCGCGTGCCTCTTTGACGCGAGCGGATCACTGAGCTGTACCGAGACGTCCGCATCCCTACCGATCACATGAGAGCCCGCCTGAAGCGGAAACGAGCGCCCCGCGTCTGCGCCTTCGACAACAGTCACTGTGGCTACGGCCGATGCGGCCGCGGCGACGAACGCGTTTGCAGCGGGCACGATAGCGACGTGGTCTCCCGAACGAATGCCAGACGACGCCAGGTCGGTGTCACGGTCGACCGACCGTGCGGCCGCCTCCCTGCCAAAGGATCGAGGAGTGACGACGAGCGTGGGTTCCTGTGGAACGGGGAGCCCGCCGCGCGCAGGATCCGAGCGGAATAGTTGCTCCGCCACTGCGCCCACCGCGGTGTCAGGCGCTGTCACCACGTTGACCATCGTGTCTTTACCGGTGCCCGTCGTCAGGCTCAGCTTCAGGCCCATGTGCCTGTTCCCCCTTTGGAGACGTCGTCCTTGTTGTTGTCGTCTTCGTCTTGCGCCAGTTCGAGAAGCGGCAGGTCCGCCCTGGTCACGAGTCGCGCGGCAAGCGCGTGTTCCACGAGGCGCACCCTCCTGTTGGTCGCATACCCACCACGTCCACCGCGAAGTCCAGGCACGCCCACCCTGTCGAGCTTGTCGCACACGTTGTCGAGTTTGCGGTTGAAGCGGGTCACCGTCCAACCCAGACGCTCGGCGGCCTTCGCGCTCGAGGATATTTCTGACATCCCCGCGCCCTCTCGCCTCAACATCGGCTCAGCGAGAGCCACCAAGAGCAGGTGTTGGCTGGCCGTCAGCGCGATCGCCCCCACGGTTGTCGCTCCCACCTCTTCCGCTCTGGGAGTGAGATCGGCGAAGGCGGGCGCGTCGACGTAGACGGTGAACTCATACGTCGTGCGTCCCGCAGTGAAGATCACATCGGTGCTCTTGAACACAATGGGAAGGCGCGCCCCAGGCGAAAGCCACGCCTGGACGCGTCCCGCACCATCGGTCACGGTTGCCGTTAGGCGAGTGCCGACATTCACGATCCACCACATGCCCTCCGCCCTCGAGATGCGCAGAAAATGGCGGTGCAAGAAGGGGTTGTCATCAATCGCGATGGTGCCCTCACGCCCGAGCGTAAACGTCTCGTCCGCAGGAAAGAAGTGGAAGTACTCTCCCGCGAATTCAACCGTGACGCGGTCCGACCGCGGCTCGACCGCAGACCCTGTCACGGTGTACACCCCGCCGTCGGTTCCGCACCAGCGCGGCCGTCTGCGCGGCGGAGGAGGACCTCGACGCACACCTGTTTGCCGTCGTAGGGGAGCTCAATCGAGGTGTCGGATGTCGCCGTGTATTCCTTTGCCGAGTCGCCCACCTGAACCCCCCAGAGGAAGGTGTCGCCAGCCTCGGGGGCGGGATGGTCCCATGTGAACGTAGCCACGTTGCCTTCGACGGTTCCCGTGACGGCGCCGATGGGGGGCACTTGGCGGGGCACCACAACGTCGTCGACGGGCGCCACCGCCTGACTGGTCTTTGGCACGTCTGCGCCGCCGCCTCCTGCCCCTTGAGCGGCGATCGCCACGGCGATTCCGCCGGCGATCAGTCCGACGGCGACAATCGCGACGACGGGCCACATCGCGCGTCGAGAAGGCTTGGGTGCGGCCACGGGTTCAGCGTCGCTGGCCACGTGCGCGAGGCGCGCGTGAGTGCCTTCGACCGAGGTTCCGGCCTCGAAACGGACCTCGGAGCGCCGCGCAACGGTGCGGTCGAACAGCGGTTCGGGGCCTAGCGCGCCGCGGGCAACTGCCACCTGGAACCCCGCAATGGGCTGGGCGGAGTGGTCAATGTCTCGCATGACTGTCGCGTCAGTCGTGCTGAACGGAAGGTCCGCGAGAGGCTCGACGGAATAGCCGTTCGGGTCGATCGACACCACCGCGCGCACTCGGGTGCGGCCGTCGTCCCCCTCGTCTTCCTCCTGCTCGTCGACAGACTCGTCGATGACGTCAACCGAAGTGACGGACATCGACATCTCGGCCTGAATGCGCTGCAGAGCCCACGCGAACGCGAGCGCAGTGCCGTGGCGATCCTGAGGCTTCTTAGCCATGGCCGAGGCGAGCACCCGGTAGAGAGAGTCGGGCACATCCGCGCGCCCGAGCGTAGGCAGGGAATCGTGCTGGATTCTGTCGATGAGATCGACTGCGCCGTTCTTGCCTCCTGGCTTCTCGAACGGCGAACGCCCTGCAAGCATGGTGTAGACGGTCGCGCCGAGCGCCCAAATGTCGGTCTGAGCGGACGATGGCGCTCCCTCGGCGAAGCTCTCAGGAGGCGACCAAGGGATCGACATCCCTCCCGACTGTCCGCCGGCAACTGTCGTCCCAGCGATGCCGAAGTCGGTCAACGCGGGCCGCCCGTATTCGGTCACGAGGATGTTTGCAGGCTTGATGTCCCTGTGGAGGATTCCCGCCCTGTGCGCGGTCTCCACGGCGCCGGCAACCTGGATTCCGATGCGCAGCGCCTCGGCGACGCTGAGACGTTGTCTGCGGTAGCGCGCCTGAAGGTTGGGCTTGGAGCAGTACTCCATCACCAAGTACGGGCGACCATCCGGCGACACCGAAGCCTCGAAAATCGACACGATTGCAGGGTGGCTCGACAGCTGTGCCATGAGGTTCGCCTCAGCGGCGAACGCGGCGACGCCCCCCTCCGCAACCGCCTCGGCGAGCATCACCTTGACTGCAACACGACGCTTGGGCAGGTGTTGCTGGTACAGGAACACGTCGGCGAATCCGCCGGAGCCGAGCAGTTGCACGTAGTCGAAGCCCGCGAGTTGCGGTGGGGTGGACGGAACTCGATTGCTCACGGCAAGTCCTCCAACGTGATCGTGACGCCGTCCCCGATTTCGATGACGTCGCCGTTGAGGAGCACGTGCGGCTCTCCCGGGTGTAGGCGAACGGGCTCGGCGCCCTGGCGCCTTACGAGCGTCCCGTTCGTGGTGTTGAGGTCGACGGCCACGACCGCCGTGCCCTCGACTCGGAGTTCAACGTGGCTGCGCGAAATGTCCTGGGTCGGGCTCGGGACGGTTACCAGATGCGGCATCTCCCCTGTCACGCGGGAGGCCTTGGGAGTGCGGCCGACGATCACGCTCTTGTCGAGCGTCACGACGGCGCCTGTCGACACGACAGCGCGGCCACGCCCCTCCTTCGCGAGTTGCTCGGCAGTCGCGAAACTCGGCATCGAGGCATCGTGAGCAGGCACCGGCGGTTGACCGGAGGTCATCGCTCGCAGCGCCGCGATCGACACCGTAGCGCCGTCGTGGTCGCCAGGAGGTTGAGTTGAGGGCTGCTCTGGGGGCTGGGCTGCGACGGGCTCCTGGCCGGGAGCGGGCGCTGCGGGTGCCGCTGCGGGTGGCGCTGCGGGCCGGGCGGCGGGCGTCGGTCCGCCGAGCTTCTCCCCGGGTGGGGGAGGTGGAGGAGAAGTGAACTCGGGCACCGCGGAGATGAGCGAACTCTCGCCCCCCGCGGCTCTCGACGGCGGCGACACGACAGTCGAGCCCCAGAGCGAGCCAAACACGGTGTCGTGCGACACCTCTGCCCGCCCGTCGGCGTCCTCGTCGTACGCGGGCGCGAGTGTCTCGAACGAGACGTCATCGTCCCGGTCGGCCGGGTCCTGCAGGGCCGAACCGGTCGGTTCCGAGGATGCCGTCGGCACGGGCGCCGCGGCCGGGACCTCGGCGTCGTCGGGCGGTTCGACCGGTGGCACCGGGACCGACGAGACGCTTCCCGACGAGATGGACGCCTCCTCGGGTAGCGATCGCTGCGCGCGCCCGGAACGAGCGGCGTCGGTCACCGGAGGGGGCGACACTGAAATGACCTCTGGCGACGGCAATGCGCGCGGGGCCGATGGGCTCCAACGGACACTCGCCGCCCTCACCGCTCCCTCGACGATCCACAACTCGCCGCCGCGCGGTGCTTCGGCAGAGCCGATATCGACGGCGGCGGACTCCTCCCAGACCGCCTCTGACCAGCCGGTGACTCCCACGCCGGTGAGCGTGGTCGAGCGGCCCCCCGACGTGTCCGTCACGGTAAGCGTTCCCCGCACTGCGACCCGGATGCCGTGCTCCTCCGCTATCGCGACCGCGAACTCGGGCAACGACCACACGGTGGTTCCCGTCACTTCGGTCAGCGCGTCGATGAAGCCTGCGAGGCCACGCACGCTAAGGGCATCGGCGAGCGTGGGCAGGGCCGCCGCTGGGGCGTCGGCGAGCATCGCAACGGAGCGCGCCGTCACAAGCGCAAACCAGGGCCCTTCAACGTACGACGTCATGACACGACCCCGTTCTGGCGTGGAACGGTGTCACCATCGAAGTCGGCAACCCCGCGCGAGACCGCGAGCGCGTCCACCACCACCACGGTGATGTTGTCGCGACCACCGTGCTCCATGGCCGCATCGATGAGCCGCTGCGCCGCGACTCCTGGGTCGGCCTCCGCAGCCAGGATCGAGGCGATCTCGTCGTCGCCCACCTCCCCACTCAGTCCGTCGGAACACACGATCATGCGGTCGCCAAGCGCGGCGGGCAACATCCAGAAGTCGGCGTCGCTCACAATCCCCGCCCCTAGCGCGCGCGTGACCACATTCCTGTTGGCGTGGCGTGACGCCTGCTCGACCGTCAATTCACCTGCGTCGACGAGTTCCTGCACGAGCGAGTGGTCCACGCTGATCTGTTCAAGCGTTCCGCCCGCAAACCGATACGTGCGGGAATCGCCCACGTTGAGCACGAGCCAGTATCCGGACCCGTCGTTCTCCGCGATTGCCACGCCAGCCAGCGTCGTGCCCGCGCTTTGACGACCGCCCGAGCCGACGGCCATGACATTGGCCCCGGCCACGCGATAGGCCTCCCGCATCTGCCCGATGTCGACCGTCCGCTCACCCACGAGCGAGCCGAACGCTCCGATGGCCGCCGCACTCGCCACCTCCCCCGCCTCGTAGCCGCCCATGCCGTCGGCGACGAGAAAGAGCGGCGAGGCCGCAAGGAACGCGTCCTCGTTGTGGTCGCGTTTCGCTCCGATGCTCGTGGCCGCCGCCGAGGCGACGACGATGGGTGCTGGCGCCGTCATGCTCGCACCTCCACGCTCGCGCGACGGGTGCCGCACACGACGTCGTCGCCATGGCGAAGCGGCACGGTCTCGCCGGGTACGACTGCGATCGCCGCTCCGTCCCTGTCGATCCGCACACCGTTGGTCGAGTGGAGATCTTCGACCGTCGGCGCGAGTCCAGGGGTGAAGCGAGCATGCGTCTTCGACAATGAGCGGCTCGGGTCCTCGAGGGCGACGGCAAGATCGGATCCGGTCGCGAAGGGATCCCTACCGACAACAGTCGGCGCACTCGCCTTGATTACCGTGCCGTCGTCCCATCGCAACACGAGGATGGCGGGCCGTTGGACCGCACGCGTCGCGTCGAGGTCTTCGGCGTCATTCGCGTCCTGAGACTCGCCCCACAGGTTTATCCCGGACGGCGAACTAACTGCGGTGTCCGGCGCCGCGGTGTCCGGCGCTGCGGTGTCCGGCGCTGCGGTGTCGGGCGCTGCGGGCGGTGGCGGCGGAGGGGCTGCGGGTCCGGTGTGCAGTGCCTGCGCCGGCGCCACCGGCGGAAGCGTCACCGGTTGCGTTGCGAACGTCATCGGGTCGGCACTGGGCACCGCCGTCAAAGGCACCGCCGTCAAAGGCACCGCCGTCAAAGGCACCGCCGTCAAAGGCACCGCCGTCAAAGGCACCGCCGTCAAAGGCGCGGCAGCGTCGGGGACGGCCACATCACTCGTGCCGGCACGAGCGACCTCGGCGTCCCCGGCTTCCGCGCGCGCGATGCCAGGCACCGCATCGATGATGGGACCTTGACGCGTCCTTGGCGGCAGCTCTTCCTGCGGCTCCGGCCGCCGGAAGCCCGGCACCTCAGAGATTGGTCCTGGGGTCATCGTCTCCTCCCCCGTTTACTCCGTGGCGACCGTCTCCCGGCCACAAGCGAGCGGGCGCTGAACCGCGCGACCGCACGGCGACGCAGGCCGTGCACCCGGCGTAACCCGGTCACGGTCTTTGCCACGCTAGCCCAATACGAGTCCGCCGACGCGGGGTCGACGTCGCCTGGGCCCCACACAAGGCGATCCGCTTCGAGAGCAAGATCGCGCGTGCGAACGCCCTCGAGCGCCGTGTCGATGGCGTCGGCCCTCTCAACTCTGGTTCCCGTCGCAGGTGCCTCGACGCCGTAGTCTGCGGCCGCATCTGTGACCTCGGACCACCCGGCCGCGACTCTCGCGGCCAGGTCGCCGAGGCGACGACGACGCCGACGCCTGCGCGATTTGGCGATGAGGATCGCCAGCCCGGGTCCAGCCAGCAACAGGACGATGCCAAGCCCGACGGCGACGTACACCGCTACCCTGAGTATCCGTGTCAGGGTGTCTTCCGGTGGCGGCACGGCCTGGTCGTCGAACGGAACGGCGGGAGGCACAGCAGGCGGCTCCTCGGGAGCGGCTGGCGGCTGCATCACCTGTGGCTTCGGCTCGCGCTGTGGCGGGATCTGCTGGTCCAGGGGTGCGCGGTCCTTGGCGGGCGTGGGATCGACCGCCACCCAACCGAATCCGTCATACGCGACCTCGGCCCACGCGTGCAGATCATCACCCGTGACCGCTGTGGGGCCCGAGGCGCCTTTAGGCACCTCGAACCCCATGACCACCCGCGCCGGGATTCCGAGCTCATGGGCCATGAGCGCAAAGGCGACCGCGTATTGCTCGTCGTCGCCCACCATCTGGTCGGCACCGAGAAGCGCCGCAATCCGCTCCTCGCCATGGCCGGAGCGTGAGAGGGCCTGGCCGTCGAGTCCGTGACTGAAGTAGCCGGAGGCGGAAAGGTACTTCGCGAGCGCCGTCACCTCCCCGTGCGGGCTCGCCTCGTCGCCCAGCGCATCGGTCGCCAGCGCGAGCAGGCCCTCCGGCACGTTGGTCACGCGTGCGGGAGCCAGCGCGGCGAAGGTCGCATCGGTTAGGTCCGTGTCGCTCGGCACCGAGGGCACAACAACGTCCATGGTGTAGGCGTCGCCCTCCGACAGTCCGGAGGTCACGACGGCGGTGCCGGTAACACGGTTGTAGTGCAACGAGCGGGAAAGCGCGTCCGCGTCGGCGCCCGCGAAACTGACGGACCGCACGGCTCCGACGGTGGGCACCCACACACCGGTGAGTTTATCTACCGTGACGTTTACCTCGGCGCTCGTACCCTGAACGTCGACCGGAATCACCGAACCAACCCGCTCGAACGAGCCCGCGACTCCAGTGCCGTCTCCTGACACCGCGTAGACGACTCCGTTGTAGGCGTCGAGGGTCGCGAGGCGAATGCGCGTTCCCGCGGGCGCGCCGTCGATCGTGAACAGGGTGGCGTCCTTGTCATCCCTCACATACGAGCGGAACGATTGGAGCGGGCTCGGGTAGTCGTGAAGTTGAAGGGGGGGCACCACGTTGTCGCGAAGCACCGAGCGTTGGCCGCCCGGCGCGGCAACGATCGACCACGCGGCACCTGCTCCTGTCGCGATGACGAGCATGGAGGTCGCGAGCGCGATGCGGCGCAACCCGCGGGCTGGTTCGGGCGTCGTCGCGCGAGCGCTGCGATCGCGTTCGCGCCGCCACGCGAGCCAGGCGATCGCGACGACCGCGAAGGATGCGGCCTGAGCAACCGGCGCCACCGCGTGATACGTGCCAAACAGGATCGCCGTGACAAGAACCACCGTGGGCGGCACGAGCGCCCACCCCGCGCGACGCAACCTCGTCGCGAAAGCCACCGCCGCGGCCGCGCAAATGAGGACCGCGAGGAATGGCACCAAGACCACCTGTTCGAGTCCCTCGGTGGGCACGTCGACCGTGAGGAGGTCCTTCCAACCGCCGACAGCGCCGGTCGCGAGACCCCTCAACGTCGCCGCCGTCGGCACCACCGCCCCGATCGTCGTGGAACGCAATACCAACGGACCGCCCGCCACGAGGTATGCGAGCACCACCGCCGCCGCGGTAGTCAGCACGTGCCATCTCCACAACGCGGACACGGCGCCGAGCGCGACCCCAAGCGCGAGCGCACCGCCTGCCGCAACGATCCACGCACTGCCCGCGAAGACGGGCGCGAATCCCCATGCCCCTATCGCGACCAGGAGGGCTACTACCGCTCCGTCCACGGCGCGCAGGCGCCAGGGTGTGGTCATGCCACTACCCTCCGCATGGCGTGGGGAAGGTCATCGATGACACCGAGGGTGAGCACGACCGTGTCGCCGATCGAGCGACGCGTGACCGTGGCGCCCGGCGCCGCGTAGATTGCCACGACGCGAACCCCGACCGGCACGTACGCGGCCGCGCGCCGCACCTCGGCAGGAGTCACGAAACTGCCACAGATGAGTACGGCGACCGAGGCGTCGGGCACGTGAACTCCGGTAGCGAGCGCGAGGTCGACGACACTCCCGCGGCGCGGATCGGTGAGGTCCAGACCCGAAAGGGAGTCGAGAAACGGCTTGCCTGCGCGCGAGGGCAGCGTCGCGCCCTGCACGAGCACGGTGAGTTGCTTGTCCTCCTTGAGCGCCTGCAGGCCGAGCGAACCCGCGACGGCGATGCCCAGCTCGAGCTCCTCCTCGCGCGCATATTCGTGGCGGCTGAGGGACAACGCAATGGCCAAATGGGACCGCCGGGTCTCCTGATACTGCTTCACCATGAGCTCGCCGGTCTTCGCGCTCGTACGCCAATGCACGTGGCGCCTGTCGTCGCCGGGCACGTATGGTCGCAGCGCGTGGAATGCAAGGTCGGCATTGGACAGCGCGGACGTGGGAAGGCCTTCGAGGTCTTGGAGGAACCCGGATGACGAGCCGTCCATCGGCACGGTGCGGGGGTGGACAAAGAGGTCGACGGGGTCAGACCACGTCACGGTCCGCGCGAACAGGCCGACGGGGTCGCCTCGCACTGCAGAGATGGGACCCACCTTCAGCACGGCGCGACGGTGGGTCGGGATCGCGAAGAGCTCCTCGTGGACATCTCCGCCCGCGAGCCGCGGCACCTGGAAGACTGCGACGCCCTTCCCAACTGGCAGTTCCACCCTTGCCGGCAGCAACGCGCGCGTACCGGGGTTGGTGAGCCGCAACGCACCCACGGCGCGCTCGCCCACGACAACGCGGCTGCGGCTCAGGTCGAGGCGCGCGTCGAAGCCAGTGCGTCCAAAGAGAAATGGCACGCTCAGGGCGACGAGCACCGCGACGATGCTCGCGATCGTCGTGAGCTCCCACCATTGGTAGCGCCACCCGGCAATCGCGGAGGCGGAGCCCGCGAGGACGACGACCCAACCAAGTCCCGTGGCGATGCGGCCGATGCGGACTAGACCCCCCAGCACCGGCGCCAGCACCGGCGCGACCACCGCGCGCCACCAGCGCACGGGAACAAGCGCGACACGGATTCCAGCGGGCTCTGGGGGGGTCGACATGATCGCTGACTAGACCCTGGACTGGGGCGCGGCAACCTCGGCGAGCGTGCGCTCGATCACCTGCGGGGCCGTCGCACCCTCGAACTCGGCCTCAGCGTCCAGCACGATGCGGTGGGTCCACACGTACGGGGCGAGCACCTTGACGTCATCGGGCGTGATGTAGTGCCGCCCCGAGGCGGCGGCCCACACCTTCGCGGCACGCACCATCGACAGGGCGCCACGCGTGGACACACCCAGTAGCGTCTCCGGCGCCTGACGGGTGTTCTCGCAAAGCGTCGCAATGTAGTGCAGCACCGCATCGTCCGTGTGGACACTCGACGCGAGGTCCGTCATGTCGGCCACCGCGCCGGTCGTGATGACTGGCGAGACCGCCGTTGAGCGGTCACGCGTCGCGGCGTCCTTGAGGAGGCGCACGGTCTGCGCAAGATCGGGGTAGCCGATCGAGGTCTTCAGCAGGAAGCGGTCGAGTTGCGCCTCCGGGAGCTTGTACGTGCCCGCCTGCTCGATGGGGTTCTGCGTCGCGATGACGAGGAACGGCCTGCCGACGGAGTGCGTGGTCCTGTCCACCGTCACGCGCGACTCTTCCATGACCTCGAGCAGCGCCGACTGCGTCTTGGGGGACGCCCGGTTGATCTCGTCGGCGAGCACGATCGACGCGAAGATCGGGCCCTTGTGGAACTCGAAGTCGCGCACGCGCTCATCCCAGATGGAAGAGCCCGTGACGTCGGAGGGCAACAGGTCGGGAGTGAACTGGAGCCGCGAGTGGGTGCCATCGATGGCGGCCCCGAGAGCCTTCGCGAGGCTCGTCTTGCCAGTGCCTGGAGCATCCTCGAGCAGCACGTGGCCCTCGGCGAAGAGTGCCGTCAGCACCAGCCGAATCACGTGGTCCTTGCCCAAGACGGCCTTCCCGATGGCGGCCTGAATCGTGCCGAACGTCTCGGCGAACCAGGTCGCCTGCTCGGGTGTCATCGTCACTTTCGTTCCTCCTGTTGGCGGCTCACCATGTCAGCACGTCCGAGTCAAACGGAGCGCCGGGCCCAGACTCCCAGTGAATGTGGACGTGGTAATTCGGGTACCCGAAGAAGCAGCCCAACTGCAACGACCCCGACGAACTCGTCACGTTCACGGTGAACACGGTCTGTGAGATGTAGTCCGTGGGCGGGTAGTCGTCCCTACAGGTCACCGTGTAGGTGCCACCCTGGAACTCGGACCAGTTGATGACGAGGTGGGGACTATTCGGGAAGCCAGCCTCATTGGAGCCCTTGGAGACCCACGAGGACCTCGGGTATGACGAGCCAGACGCGCTATTAGTGCCCGCGGTGGGAGTGTCTTGCGCCCAAACCCTGACCTCGATATAGGCGGTGTTTCCGGGGGCCGACGTATTCACGACGACGTCGGTGGAGCCAGAGGTAATTCCAGAGTTGGTCCACACGCCCCACCCACCAGAACCCTCGTAAGTGCGGTACTCGATCAACGTGATGGGACGCCCATTGGTCGCGGGCGCGGTCATGTAGAACCGCACTCCGCCACTCCCGCCTGCACTACTGACGCTGGGGTTGCCGATCGGACCGAACGGCACCGCCGCCGCCGAGGCAGACGACGGGTTCCCTGTGTACGTGGCACCGTCCGCGGTGGTGACGGCGCGGATCTTCACCGTGTAGGACTTCCCGTTGCCGAGGCCGGTGATCACCCCCCCTCCCGGCAGAGCGCTCCACGCACCGTTGCCGTTGAGTTCGTACTGGTAACCGATCCACCCGGCGTCGGAGCCGTTCGCGGCACCCGGTGTGAACGCCATGGTCAGCGAGCGGTCACCTGGCGTTGCGGACTGAATGCTGGGTGCGCCCGGAGCGACGAAGGCGCGACGCGGGTCGGAGGGCGGACTTGATAGAGAGTCGCCCGCCTTGTTGCGCGCCACAACGGTGAAGGTGTAGTCGCTCGATGACGGGTCGAGCTGGAATGGGGCGGACGTCCAGTTGGCGCCGACACTCTGGGTCGCGACGACCGCGCCACCGCGAAGCGCGTTGACGGTGAACGCGCCGACTGGGTCACCGTTGCCTGAAGGCACCGTCCACGAGACCTCGATCTGCGCCCTATCACCCACGGGCGAAAGCCGCCGCGTCGTCGGCTTTGGCGCCGTCTCCGGAATGCCTGCTGGGACCTCGCTCGCCGACGGGTCAGACCACGAAGAGGGGTCGACCGCATCGTTGTAGGCCTGGACCTTCACCTGGTAGGCCACGCCGTTCTCGAGTCCCGTCCAGTGGTACGTCGTGCCTGTGATGTTCGCCTTCTGCGCGCCCGATGCGGGAGCTGGCGAGAGTTCGAGCGTGTACGACCGAATCGGTGAGCCCTTCGAGACCGGCGGCGTCCACGTGATGTCGAGCGCGCGGTCACCGAACTTGAGCACCGGCGCGTCGGGTTGATCAGGGTGGACGTCGGGTCGCGCGATATCGGAGGCGGGCGATGGGTCGGAGTCGCCAGCGCCGTTGTGCGCGATGACAGTGAAACGGTACTCGACGTTGTTGCTCAGCTTGTCGATGGTGCAGATCATCGACGTGCAGTCGGTGCTCGTGCCTTGGTCGGAGGTCACGGTGTACCCGGTGATGGGCGAACCGTTCGACGAGGGCTCGACCCACTCGAGCTCCACGGTTTGATCGCCGACGGACCTCAACTGGGGCTTGCCTGGCGCGTCGGGCTTCTTCACTACCGTCACCACGACGCGGGCGCTCGCCCAACGGGAGCGTTGGCCCGAAGCGTCGGCGATCGTGTAGCGCACGATCATGGTGCCGGAGAAGGCGGAGCCGGGCGTAATGACCAGCTTGTCGCCGTCGACCGTGACCGTGCCTGTTCCAGCCTCGAGGACAGTGGAGACGATCTCGAGCGGCTTGTTGGGATAGGGGTTGGAGTCGTTGGTGAGCGGATGCACTACGGAGGCCTTGCCCGCTCGCGCGTCGGACACCACGTCATCGTTTGCGATCGGTAGGGCCGCCGGAATCACGTCACCCGTGGCGGATGAGGAAGCGCCTTCAAGGACGGTCACGCGCACGACGCCGTGAACGGGGTCTGCCTTGCCATCGGATACCCACACGTCGAGGTCGCGCTCGACACCGCCTGCCACGTCGGAGCTAACGGTGATGGACAGCGCCTTGCCGTCAACTTTCGCCTTGAATCCGTCGGGGACGCCGTCGCCGACTCCCCACGTGAGCGTCGCAACGTCGCTTGGGTTCGGGTCGGTTGACAGCAGCGCGAGATTGACCGTCGCCGCAGCGCCTCCCGCCGTCGCGACCACGCTCGTGTTCCTGAACGTGGGAGGGACGTTGCCCGACGGGCGGACGATGAGCGGCAAAGTGAGCGTCGCGCGTACCCCGGCCGGGTCGTCGACCGTCCTGCCATCGGTCACCTGGAATGTAATGGCATCCTTGCCGACGTAGCCATCGGCGGAGGTGTACCTCAGGGTGGTCCCATCGACAACGAGCGCGTCCCCGTTGGTGTGCGCGGCGAACACGCGCTCCACCTCGGTGATGATTGCGGGGTTTCCGCTCGAAGTCTTGACGAGGTCGCCAAGCGGCAGATCGATCGTCTGGCCGCTCGTCACCTCGACAGGCGCCGCATCGACCAGCACCGGCGGCAGGTCGCCGATCCCTGGCACCAGGATGAAGGCCGATGCATGCAGCCCGTCGGGATCCGTCACCGTGTAGGTGACGACGCGCGCGGCCGCCTCCGCGCTGAGGGTCACTGTGCTGTCGGCGTTGACCGTGCCGTCCAGTGGATTGACGGAGACCACCAGGCGAGAGGCGACGCCATCGGGGTCCTCGTCGTTCTCAAGCACGTTGACCACAACCGTGCCGTCTTCTTTGATGTCGGCGGCGGCAACCCTGTCGTCGCGCGCGATGGGACGGATGGTGGCGGTTTTAGGATCCACAGTCACGACGAGGACGCAGGTCGCGCTCGCGCCGTACACATCTGACACGGTGTAGGTGAGCGTCGCGTCGCCGACCGGTGCGTCCTCGATAAGGATCCGGTCACCCGAGACGGATGCCGTCACTCCGTCGGGCACAGTGAGTCCCGCGACGTCGAGTGCGATTGGGTCGGAGTCTGGGTCGGAGTCGTTGACGAGCACGGGATAGCTCAGAGCGTGACCGGGGCGCATCGACGCGTCATCGCGCACGCAGGTGGGCGCGTGGTTCACGAATTCGGGCGGGGCGACACCAACGACGACCGTGCCGGTCGCCTCCGCACCCAGCCTGTCGCGCACCATGTAGGTGAAGCGGTCAGTGCCCTGCGCGTCGGCATAGGCCTCGTAAATGAGCCAGTCCTGGCCTACCTGAGTCACGCGTCCAAGTTGTGGAGCGGCGTCGGTGCCCAAGAGCGTTACCGAGTCGCCGTCGCGGTCTATGCCGTCAAGAGGGATGGGGATGCGCACGGCACCGCCGGACAGAGCGCGAGCCGTGACGTCGACCGGACGCGGCGCCGAGTTGCCCGCGTCGGCGCCGATAATCCTGATGGTGAGCTGGGCTGCGGCGTGCTGACCCATCGAGTCAACCACGGTGTACGTGGCTTTGGCCTGGCCGGGCGTGGCGCCGGCCTTGACCCGGATGACGTTCTCCGAGGCGAACACCTCGGCAAAGCCCGGGGCAACGAGCGGCTCCGCGAGGCCTTCAAGCGAGAACGCGAGCCCGGAGGGGTGCGAGTCGTTCGCGAGGACGTCAACCGATGCGATATCGCCCGCGCGCACGGTCACCTGGTCGTCCTGGGCAACAGGGGCCAGGTAACGCGAGGGCGGGTCAATCGGGAGGACGGTGATCTCGCTCTCGGAGGTGAACGCGCCGTTGGAGACGCGATACCGGAGCGTGACGGGATCGGTGATGCCAGCGACGTTGGTGACGCGAACGAGCCGATGCTCGAGCACCGCGACCGAGACGCCCGAATCGGCCGGGACATCGACCCCCTGGACAACG
>Ga0209429_10000535_pt1 | contig 25180 bp, 18 predicted proteins | sample BarGraNGADG00212_3_FD_184493 | JGI IMG/M metagenome (GOLD analysis project Ga0209429, IMG submission 184493) | Arctic peat soil microbial communities from Barrow, Alaska - Barrow Graham LP Ref core NGADG0004-212 (SPAdes) (version 2) | ecosystem: Environmental > Terrestrial > Soil > Wetlands >...
TTCGTAATATTCTTTTGCTTTTGTTTTCTTCAGTTCATAATCCGTACTTTTAAGCAGTTTCTCATACTCGCCGCACGAACTCACCAACACTAAAATTATCAGGACTATATATATTCTGAACCTCATAAAAAAAATTGTTGCGCAAAATTACGGAAAAATTTTCATATCAGACATAAAAACGTAATAATTATATATTTATTTCACATCCTGAAGCTCAATGACAAATTAGGTATAAATAGGTATTATGTTATCATGTTTATCGTTAATTTTGTGCCAAAATCATAAAACAGCAATTTATCATGGATATTTTTGAAAAAATCAAATTAAATAAAGGGGCATTGGGTCAGTATTCTGATATAGCTCATGGATATTTTGCATTTCCAAAACTTGAAGGAGAGATTGCTCCCAGAATGAAGTTCAGAGGGAAGGAAGTACTGACATGGAGTTTAAATAATTATCTCGGGTTAGCCAATCACCCCGAGGTGCGAAAATATGATGCTGAAACAACCGCGAAATATGGTCTTGCTTATCCAATGGGTGCCAGGATGATGTCGGGTCAGACCACAATGCATGAGAAATTCGAAAAAATGGCTGCCGGTTTTACACATAAAGAAGATGCTTATCTTCTTAATTTCGGCTACCAGGGCATGGTATCGATTATTGACGCACTCGTCGACAGGCATGATGTAATAGTTTATGACTCAGAGGCACATGCATGTATCATGGATGGTCTCAGACTGCATATGGGTAAAAGATTTGTATTTCCGCATAATGATATAGAGAGCTGTGAAAAGCAACTTCAGCGCGCTGCAAAAATTACGGATGAGACTGGCGGCGGGATTCTTGTAATCACTGAAGGTGTTTTTGGAATGGCGGGTGATCTTGGCAAACTTGATAAAATCAGTGCCCTGAAAAAGAAATATAAATTCCGTTTTCTTGTTGATGATGCTCACGGATTTGGAACAATGGGTACCAATGGCGGAGGTACAGGTGAACATTTCGGAGTACAGGACGAAATAGATGTTTACTTCGCTACTTTTGCCAAGGCAATGGCCGGAATCGGGGGATTTGTTGCAAGTAAAAAAGAGGTCATAAATTACCTTCGTTATAACCTTCGCTCCCAGATATATGCAAAATCGCTTCCGATGGCAATGACACTTGGCGCAATCAAACGTCTTGAACTTATACAGACTCATCCTGAATTAAGAGAAAAGCTCTGGATAATTGTCCGGGCACTTCAGAAAGGTTTAAAAGAAGCCGGACTTGATCTTGGAAAAACCGAATCGCCGGTTACTCCTGTTTTCATGAAAGGTGGAATTACACAGGTGACCCAGCTGTTATATGACCTAAGAGAAAACTATGGTATCTTTTGCTCTGTAGTAATTTATCCGGTAGTTCCCAGAGATGTTGTCATGTTGCGTCTAATCCCCACCGCAGCACATTCATTGGAAGATGTTGAATATACCGTAAAAACTTTTAAAGAGATAAAAAGGAAGGTTGACAATGATGAATATCCGCATGAGATGGCTAATTTCTCAAAGTAAAAACCTGAATCCCTATATGAAAACTGTATCTTCTGATGCAGCTTTTTTTATTAATCATGAACAATTTCCCCTGCAATAGGTTATATCCATAATTATGTTTACTGAGAAAAAAGAAAATAGCCACAATATTCTTAAAGGATATAATATGCTGCTCTATTTTGCCGGCAGCATGATAATGTATGAGCCTACTGAAGAATGCGTTGTGGATTTTTGGGAAAATGGGATATTAAAACAATTACCTGTTAAAAGCATGAATCCCAGATTTTTGAAAGCATCCTCACAACTAAGGGAATCATGTAAGGATAAGGCACTTTGTGCCGGAATTTTGAGTTCCGATTACAACAGGCTTTTCCCCTCCGATGGATTACCGCTGGCCAGCCTGCATGAATCGGAATATAAAAATACCGGTACTTCAGAATCAGTTGACCCGGGTGATAATGTAAGTGTATTTTACGATTCGTATGGCTGGGTATCAAAATTCCGTGGCAGAAAAGCTGATGATTATCTGGGAATTGAAATACTTTTCCTGACACGACTGATCGAAAATTATCTTTTGCTTGAAGATGATGTTTGCAAGGCTGAAATGAGAAAAGAGATAATAAGGTTCATTGATAAGCATATTTTGTCATGGATTCCTAAATGGAATGAGTTAGTACAGAAAAACGCAATGACGATGTGCTATAAAGGAATAGGCACTCTTATTTATGCCTGTGCAGAGGATATCAGTAATGTTATGTCAGAGCCTTAAAAATTGGGATTAAAGAAGCTAATAATAGATCCCATATAGTATTCCCTCCAGCCTTCGGCAATATCAGCAAAATCTTCATCCGGAATATTGGTATGCTCGACAGTTACCTGCGAATCTCCCTTATCGGATTGAATTGTAATTGTGACTATTGATCTCTCCGGCTGCTCTCCAAAATACCATTCCTGAACAACTTTCCTGTCCTGAATAAATTCAATATTTTTCCCTGTAATATCACCATCCCAGAGAGAGAATTCTGACCCCGGATCATTTGACATAACAGCCGGATAGCCTGTCCATAATTCAATGGTATAAGGATTTGTAAGGGCTGAATAAACATCAGAAGGTTCAGCGTTTATTTTGAATTGTTTTTTAAATGTTTTCATAATCAGCTCTTTAACTCCGATAAATATCTTTCTGCATCAGTTGCTGCCATACATCCCGATCCGGCTGCTGTTATTGCCTGTCGGTAGCGTGAATCCTGAACATCACCGGCTGCAAAAACTCCGGCAACGTTTGTCTTTGTTGTTCCAGGTACAGTCTTAATATAACCGGCATTATCTGTTTCAATAAATTTCTTAAATACATCTGTATTCGGAGTATGGCCTATAGCCAGGAATAAACCATCAATTTTGATTTTTACAATTTCTTCTTCCGGTGTTCCTTTTTTCTTCACAAGAATTGCTCCTTCCACGCCGTTCTCCCCGAAAAGATCAAGAGCCTGATGTTCCCAGAGTATTTCAATATTTGAAGTCTTCGTCACCTCCTGCTGCATAACTATTGATGCTCTGAGTACATCTCTCCTCACAACCAGATAGACTTTCCGGCAAATACCGGCCAGATATGTTGCCTCCTCAGCAGCTGTATCACCACCCCCGACAACAGCAACATCTTTTCCCTTATAAAAGAAACCATCGCAGGTGGCACACCCGGAGACCCCCATACCTGCGTATTTCTTCTCCGCTTCAAGTCCAAGATATTTCGCGGTTGCACCTGTAGCAATTATCACAACATCTGCTTCAATCAATTTCTTCTCATCAATGGTAACCTTATGCCCGGTACCGGAGAAATCGGCAGAAGTTGCTACTCCTAATCGTATATCAGTTCCAAAACGTTCCGCCTGCTTTTTAAAATCTTCCATCATTGCCTGGCCAGAAATTCCTTCAGGATATCCAGGGAAATTTTCAACATCAGTGGTTGTTGTCAGCTGACCCCCCATTTGCATTCCTGTATAAAGAACCGGTTTAAGGTTAGCTCGTGCAGCATAGATAGCTGCAGTATATCCGGCAGGGCCTGAGCCTATAATCAGGCATTTCACTTTTTCAACATCCTGAATATCAGCTTTTACAGGGTTGCTTTGTGGGTCAAGGGGTTTAAATAATTCCATAGGGATCTTTTGCTAAATTGAATTACAAAAATATAAAAATAATTAATGAAGAGAGCTACAGTAATAAGTGATGAGCCTTTTGGTCGATTTGTAATATCCGAATTGTTGATTATTTTTGCATAAGTTTTTCCCGGGGTGTGGCGCAGTTGGCTAGCGTACTTGCATGGGGTGCAAGTGGTCGTCCGTTCGAGTCGGATCACCCCGACCAACTTAAAAACGCAATCGACATCATTTCAGACGATTGCGTTTTTTTATTACACTATTCCACGATTTTTAACATTAATTAAACCAGTACGATAATTTGATTACTATTCCACGATTTTTATTAGTAAAATCTCCCGTGTATGAATTATTCGTATATACTATGAACAAGTCAGAAACAGGGGCAAATCGCCATTGAAATCTTATGTTAGTATTCAGGTTATCAATCTGGTCATTGTATTGTACAAAAGTCGTAAGGAATAGCTTGTCAGTGAATGTAATATCCAGCTTGGGTCCGATTAAAACAAGTTCAGCACTGTTATAGGGTTCGGGCAATGAAATATTATTATAACTGGCCGTAACAGCAATACTTCCATAAGGTTGAAACCTGTAACCTATCGTTCCGGTGGTGCTCCAACGGGTACCGTTATAATAGCTGCCATATCCGGCATCCATGGAAAAAGTAAATAATTTACGCGAATCCGAGGTAAAACCTATCTCGGCAGTATGCCATATAAATGATTCACCTGCAAGCAGATTAACCCCGCCTGTATTTGTCGGGCTGAAAGAACGGTCAAGCAAAACATACTCTTCAGAGACATTAAAAGAAAGCTGACTTCTGTTCGGGAATCCTATGTTATATTTAAGCTGTGTCTGCCGGTCAGTCATTTTAAATTCAGGATTATAAATTACATCAAAACTAAGGCTGGGTCCATGACTGAGAATGAAACTGGAGGAGGGATAAAAAGTATATCCAATGGATGGGGTCATTTCAAAATATCCCGTTCTCCGGATATATCCGACTTCAGCAATGTAATCAGCTCCGATACGGGCTGCAGCCAGACTAGCTTTTAGATATTGCGTTGAAAAGCCCAGATTACCGGAAACTGTAGCTGCATCGCCAGATGCCCCGGGATAAAAAGACTGGTGGTAAAATGCTTTACCTGTCCATCTGTTATCAGGGCTTGCAAGGTTATATTCAAGTCCGACCACCCGGTTGTAATCGTACCCGTTATAAAGTGTATCAACGTTATTACCGGTGATTTGCTTATTGATAATAAAGCCGGAAATACTGGACCTGCTGAACACCTGTCGTTGAAGCACACCTACTGCATAATTGCCTGCAGGTATTACATTTTCCATTCCCGTTTGGATATCCATCAGTCCAATCCTCCATTTTTCACCGAGTTTTCCACTTAATCTCATTCCTCCATTTACAGGAACATTGAGACCAATGCGTCTGGAAAAAAAAGGACGGGCACTTGCGTTCCCCAGACTTGCAAACAGATCGCTGTTTTCAAGGAAGAACTGCCGTCTTTCCGGAAAAAACAATTCAAAACGGTCAAGATTGGTGAATTGTCTGTCCTCCTCAACCTGCGAATAATCGGGATTTACAGTAAGATCAAGGTTCATTGAGGAGGATAACATCACTTTAGCATCGAATCCTGCACCTTTATCCCACTTTGCATTTTCACCTGTCTGATTGTTTTTAGTTACTTTACCTGTTACATAAGGTATAAGAGAAAAGCGCAAACCCGATTTACCCAATGGTTTATCCCATTTTAGTGTTCCGGTGTAGGCGAGATCGCAATGGTTAAACTGGCGAGGCATAGGCGCCCAGGACGATTTCTCATTGGTCTTCAGGTCAAGACGACCAAAATTTACTCCCCATTCGGTATCTCCTTCAAAGTAACGCAAACTTCGAAAAGGAATGCTTAACTCGATTACCCACCGGTCATCATAACTTTTTACAGCCGATCTCCACTTGGCATCCCAACTGGAATTAGTCTTGTTTCCGTCAAATTCTATATGTTCATATTGAACACCCGCTGCAGAAACATAAAAACCAAATCCATTGGTCTGATCATTATAGGTATCAAAGAATAACGCAAAGTTGTCATTACCCATGAAACTGAAATCGCGGCGCAATGACTGAATTGGCCTTTTCCCCGGAGTCGGATCGTAGCAAGTCGCAGCTAAATAAAAATTTGATTCATCGTAGGCAACCATTACTGTTGTTTGTGCAATTGCAAATCCGGTATCAGTCGGAGTCACCCTTTGAAATTTTCCTGTTTTTTCAGCAACCTGCCAGATTTTCTCATCGAGCAATCCGTCTAAATTTATCTTTTCATCAATGCTGGTAATGTGAATCTGGTATTTATCACGGTTCATAGCCTTAGACTGGCCGTATACAGGAGATTTACCCAATTGAAAAAGGGAAATAATAATTATTAGTTTAAAATACTTCATAGTCGGGGTATAATACAAAATTTATTAATATTATCAACTTTATGTTATCCGGGAGGTTAAAGTTTCTTCCTGATTACTCCAGCGAAACCTCCGTTTTTTGCCATGGTAACTTTTATTTTTTCTCCGGGTCTGATCTCCTTCTTCGCTATCTTTATCTCTTTAGGATCTGTATCCGATTTCCTGGTATCGCTCCATGTTTCAATATCATAACCGCCATCCTTTTGCAGGAAATCTGTTTCAAGCTCTATAACTTTGCCAATAGAGTTGTTCATAGCGCCAATAAACCAAATGTTACCACTTCTTTTTGCAATTGCCACATAATTTCCCGGATAACCACCAAGAAATTTTATATCGTCCCAAACCGTCGGAACGATCTTAAGAAAATCGGCCCCAGGCTGATTAAGTATATTATCGGGGTGATCGCATACCACCGTTAACGGGCTTTCATAAATCACAAACTTGGAGAGTTCAGCTGCGCGGGTATTCCAGACCAGTGCAGGTTTCTGTTTTTTAAATTGTTCTTTGGTAACATTAAGAAAGCCACCCGGGGTATAATCCATCTGACCTGCCAGCATTCTTGTAAACGCCAGTTTAACATTATGTTCGGGGCTCATTTTAGTCGAAAACTTGTAATACTCATTTCCCATTACTCCCTCGCGGGTAATCATATTCGGATATGTACGGATGATCCCATCGGGTTTAAAGGCTCCGTGAAAATCGACCAGCAGATGATTTTCAGCAGCGCATTTAATGATATCGCGGTACCAGTTAACCATCTGCTGATCATCACGGTCCATGAAATCAATCTTTATTCCGGCTACACCCCATTTTTCGTACAATGGGAAGGCTTTTTTATAAGCGCTGTTCTGGTTCACATCTTTTGAATAGAGCCACAGCAAAATCTTTACATTTTTAGATTTTGCATAATCAATAATCTCCGGAATATTTATCTGTGGCGCCCATTTTGTCAGGTCAGCTTCGGGAGCATTATATTTCCCATACCATTGCCAGTCTACAAGCATATATGGCCAGCCCATTTCGGATGCAAGATCAATATACTTTTTAATAACCGGCATTTCCATCTTAACATCACCGCTCCACCAGTTATCCCATGCACTTAAACCTGGTTTTATCCACGATGTATTTTCAATTGCGCAAGGTTCATTAAGGTTCTGAATTATCTCCGACTCAATAAGTGTACCAGGTGTTTCACCTATCATCAAAACACGCCATGGAGTGAACACTTCGTCGTTAAACCTCACTTTGACTCCATCTTCCTGTTCTCCCGGAAGCGGCACAAGCTTTGTTGTGAGTTGGTTTGTGATACCATTGGTACCAATATAAAATGCTGAATAATTATCAATAAGAGCTTCGGTTATGGCAACCCAGCAATTGTTGTCATATTCCATCAGGAAAGGCATGCCTGCAATGGTTTTTTCAGTAATGTAACTCACCTTATGTTCCATAAATTCTGCTTCATTAGATGAGGAGTAACCTCCATATTCAACAACCCAGGCATTTGGATCGCCCGGAATATTAAATGTAGTCAGCTCCTTTGAAATCTGCCGGTCGCCAATTTTTTTACTTCTGAATAATTTGTACCGGAAGGCTGCTCCGTCATTGTATGCCCTCACGAAAAGCTCCATTTCCCTCATCTGTCCCGACTTCTCTTTCAGAAAGAGATGAAGTTCATTATAATTATTCAAAACCTCACCATGTTTGGACTTTACGACAGGCTTCCAGGTTTCACTGACACTATTTGTTTTCTGACCGGTAACATTAAAATTGCCATTCATTACTGGTTCATCCTTAAACTCAAATCCCAGTATTGATGGTCCTATGATCTCCCGGCCTTTAAATGTCACAGAATAGTTCAGAATTTCACCGTTAGCTATATTCATCCTGATGTTGTTATCCGGAGATATGACAGGAAAATCCTGAGAGTTGGCAGCCAGGCTTCCCAGAATCAGTAAAAGCATAATGTTTTTTTTCATAATGAGGAAAATGTTAGTTCATTACCATTAATAAATATCTCCAATTAAAATATTCTCTATGTGGTCTTTCTGATTCTTATTTCAAAAGCTTTGGAAGGATTCACCACTAACAGCTGATTAATCTCGGTTTCGGAAAAATTTTCACTTCTTAAAAGCGGGATTAATTTTTCAAAAAGGGTTGTATAGCCTCTGTAATCTCCTCCATTAGTTTTACCCGGATCGTACCATCCGGCGTCATGAGATAACAGGACTTTATTCAACAAGTTATTATCTTTCAGGTTTTTAAGCATTTTTACATAGTCCTGAAGATTATTTTCATTTAATCCATCAAGGCCAATCCATGCTCCTGCCTGTGCAGCTTTTATGTGGTTTCCAGGATCTTTTTCCGACTGGGCATGGACCCATATAAATGCTTCAGGGGAGACTCCCTCCTTCTTTAATATCTCAATTTGTTCAAATGCCGGTATTGCAGGTCCTGTATGTGATTGAATGACTAATCCGGTTTTTAAATGTGCTCTTGCAGCTGCAGTGATCAGCTTCTTATGTAATTCGGATAATGTTCCGCTGCCAACACCTATTTTAATAAATCCCGGTTTTATACCTGTTCCATTGATCCCCTCTTCCCATTCTGATATCCATCTTTTAGCAAGCTGATCTGCTGTTTCTTCAAATGCAAAACGGGGAATAAATTTATTATTCGATGCACCATAATATCCTGTATTGGTTAAAATATTCAGTCCTGTAGAATCCGACAGGCTTTTAAGCAAAAGAGGATCTCTGCCAATATATTCAGGAGTACATTCAACTAAAGTCTGACAGCCAAGGTCTTTTATTTGTTTCAGGTAAGGCAATGACTTTTCAATTACTTTTGATCTATCCCATCTTTTATTGCTTATTGAATCGGCACCAATAAAATCGACCATGATATGCTCATGAATAAGTGAGACTCCCATCTTTGAGGAAGGAATTGGTCCATTAACTGTCATAATAATTCCTTCATCGAGGCTGGTTTTACATTGACACAATGCCAGTAGTACCAGAATTGCTATAAAGAAAAAAATTTTCATGATTTAAGGTTTTTAATTTAAAATTCTAGAAGGGGCTGGGGGATGAGGTATAAATAAAGGAAAAGAAAATCTCAATTAATCTTCACTTCTGCCAGTACCGGCAGATGATCAGAAGGATAAAAAAGGCCAAAAGAATCTGATAAAACACCATGCCTTAAAATTCCCACTTTATCATTTATAAAGATGAAGTCAATTTTATTTCGCATTACTTTTACATCGAATCCACCGCTGGTGCCTTCTGGTCCATATGGTAAGGTCTGAGATTTATCGAGTGCATCATTTAATTCTTTCAGAATTGACTGAACAGGGACCGAGTTTTTGGTCAGGTTTAAATCACCCGTCAGAATCAAGGGCAGGTTTTCCTTATTTATTTCTTTTATTGATTTTAAAATAAGTTTAGCAGATTCTTCCCGGGCTTTATTACCCCTGTGATCGAAATGTGTATCAAAGACATAAAAGGTTTTTTTGGTAATCCTGTCTTTTAATTTAATCCAGGTAACTGTCCTGTTGCAGGCGGCATCCCAACCCAGCCCCGGTTTATCTGGCGTCTCACTTAGCCAGAACATACCATCATTTAATTTCTCGAACCTGGCTTTTTTAAAAAAGATTGACATATGTTCGCCCAACCTCTTACCATCGTCCCGGCCAACACCTACATGATCAAAGTCGGGGAATAGAGTTCCAAGGTCATCCATCTGCTCGGGAAGAGCTTCCTGAACATTAAAGATATCTGCCTGGTGAAACCTGAGCAATCCGGCAACCTTCTCTTTTCGAAGTGGCCAGGCATTTACGCCATCAGCAGGCGTACTCATTCTGATATTATAGGTAATAATGTTAAAAGGAGTATCCTTTTTCCCCTGTCCCCCATATGTATTGACGAAAGAAAATGCCAATATCATTCCAAGGATCAAAACAGAAAGTTCTTTTGATGTTCTCATTTAAATAAATATAAAAGTTCCTGGTTAATTTATTAATGAATAAAAACAATCCTGCTGATCTTTTGCAACAGGATTGCTTTATAAAATTATCTCTTAAAAATTTAAAAGCTGAAAGGAATTATTATTCGAATTCTACCAACCCTCATTTTGTATTAAATTAGTGTTCATCAACCTGTCAGCTTCCGGAATGGGATAAAAATAATTTTTACCGACCCATACTCTGGGATTGGTGTTTAACCATGTAAGTTCACCGTAAGTATCATTTTTAAGTCTCTGTGCATTTGGTTTACCACCGATTGTAGGAGAAACGTCAATATAGATAACCCCGGAAACAGCTGGTGACGGTTTGGTTCCCTGGTAGAAAGCAACATCCAATTTCCCATCTTCATTAAGATCCATAGGTGTTACAAGTTCCGGAACATATATTCCGTTCCATTCCATTGTTAATAGTTCGCCATGTTTCCATCTCATTAAATCATAAAAACGGAATCCTTCCATACAAAGTTCAATACCTCTCTCTCTCCTGATCTCAAGTATTACAGGATCAGTAATATCAGGAAAATATGTATTAACCAGGTAAGGATCGGCAACTGTTGGTTTTGTAGTAAGACCACCGGTTATTCCTGCTCTCGTACGCAGTTTTCCAATAGTCAAAGCCCAATCGGCATCGGTAAGAGTGCCCAGTTCAGCTTTTGCTTCAGCATAATTCAATAAAACTTCAGCATAGCGGAAAATACAAACAGAATTGATATTCAGAGTGCCGCCATCATAATATGTGTCATCAAGACACCACTTAATAGGTTGATATCCGGTATAACTATAGGACATGCTTGGCGGAGTTGATACCAACAGTCCTGCACTAAGTCTCTTGTAAGAGCCCATGCGGATAGTTTGTTCTAATCTTTTATCTCTGCCTTTTACCTCATCTTTAAATTGCATAGTTGCATAACCTGCGGTATTAGTAAACGGGGTTCCGTCAGCCATCAAATATGTATTGATAAATGTGCGGATAAAATTAAATCTGATACCGGTTGTAGAACTTGTGTAAATCCAATTTGCATTATGGAGGACACTTAAAGTAAGATCCATTACGTTTGTGAGCATAATCTCATCAGTAACCGGAGCAGTGTTAGTAAAGACTTTCCTGTAGGATAAGTTTACTGGTGTGCTTTCGTAAACCTTGAATCCCGATTCATCCATTACTTTCTTAGCTGTAGTAGCAGCTTCATTAAGCCATGTGTTTGCTGAGGAAGTCAGTCCTATTTCGGTATGATATTTTCTGAAAGTTCCTTCAAATAAACAGATTCTTGCTTTGAATGCGTATACAATATTTTTTGTAATCAGACTACGCGTTCCATCGCTGGTGGTTTTAATATTCAGACAGGCATAATTGATGTCTGCAAGAATTGAATCCATTACAAGGGTTCTGGGATCTCTTGCTTTATATAAATCAGGGTCACCAACATCAAGGGGTTTGTTAATCCATGGGACGTCGCCGTATCTCTTTACTTTCTCAAAATAAAACCAAGCTCTGAAAAACTTTGCAAGCCCAATATAATGTTTCCGGACGTCGGGAGCAATTTTAGGATCTGTGCAATTAACAATAAAATAGTTGAGGTTTCTTAATGATGTCCATCCCCAGTTTGAATCACCACCAAGAGAAACCCTTGTATAGCCTGATTCGTTTGTATTATCAGTTGATGTTGGAGTATAGGAACCAGCAACTAAGAAAGCAGGAGCATCCCTCCTGGCAGCATAATCAGAAATACAATCAGCGCGGTGAACAGCGGTTGCACCAGGTAGTATATCATAGAAGGAATTTGCATACAATTCCAGACCTTTTTCGCTTCCAAAAACGGCCTCTTTAGATGCTGTTGCAAGCGGAAGTTGTTCAAGTTCACAACTGGCACATAGAGTACAAATTAAGAGAAGCAGCAAATATTTATTTTTCATATAAAATAATTTTTAATAGTTAGTTAAAATGTTACAGATAAACCAAATGTCACATTTTTCATCATAGGATAATTATATCCGTCTCCTGCGTTACCAGAAGTAAATAACTGATCAGACGGACCCGTATTCTCGACATCAAGATCTCTCGTGATCTTATATAATGGGGACATTGTCCAAAGGTTTTCTCCGGAAAAATAGACTTTTAAATTGGTTGCACCGATCTTTGATGCAATGCTTACTGGTAAGTTATATCCAATCTGTATGTTTTTCAACCTCATATATGCAATATTCTGAAGGTACCTTGTCTGTGGTGCTTCTACAAGCATTGCACCTGCCCTGTTAGCAAGACGCGACACATATCTTGGAAGATATGCATTGGTGTTCTCCGGTGTCCAGAATTCACCCAACTGCCATGTTGGAATAGGATTATAGGGTCTGTTATATTGTCCCCAGAATAAACTTGCCTCAGAACTTGGCCACCATTGCTGTTTACCAACACCCTGGAAAAATGCAGACAGGAAAAAATTATTCCAGTCGGCATTCAGATTTATAGTATAGGTATAATGCGCAGCGCTGTTACCAATTATTTGTTTATCGCCGGTGTTTCCTATTCTGTTGGTACCAAAATCTATTTTCCCGCTTTTGTCTTTGTCCCATAGTTTAAGGTCACCTGGGAAATTAGCTCCTGCCAGGGTATTCTTAAATAAGGACTGATCGGCATGGGCAGTAATATCATCAGCATCAACAAAAAATCCTTCAGTTACATAACCCCAGATTTCGCCAACAACCTGTCCTTCATAATAATCAGACAGTACTTTTTCGGGGTTATTATACTTTTTAATAACAGATTTATTATCTGCCATCGTTACACGCACTTCAAAGTTGAATGGTTTGCCACCAACCGTGTATTTATCTCTCCATGATAAGCTTGCTTCCCATCCCGTTGTTCTTAAATCAGCATAATTTCCCTTTGGAGCAGATGCACCGAAAACTGCCGGAAGGGTCATTCCCGGGGTGAACATATCTGTTGTATTTCTTATGTAAGCATCCCCAACAAATCTTAACCTGTCGGATATAGCTGAAATATCCAATCCTAAATTCTCAGTAGTTGCGGTTTCCCAGGTAAGTCCTAAAGGAAGCACGCTTGGTCTGCTTGTGGATTGAGGTCTTACACCACTTAGTATTCTACCCATTTGAGATATTCCAAACTGCTCCATAAAATTATATGATGCTATGTTCCCATTTCCCAGAGAACCATAGGAAGCACGTATTTTAAGGTCAGAAATTATTTTATCAGAAATCTTCCAGAAAGGTTCTTTGGAAACTCTCCATCCTGCAGAAAATGAAGGGAAAAAAGCAAAACGCTGTGTTGATGGAAATTTTGAGGAGCCATCATACCTGCCATTTATTTCTACCAGATATCTGTCTTTAAATGCATAGTTAATTCTGCCAAAGCCTCCCAGGTTGTTCCATCTGTCCCAACCCCCTGTGGTTGTAGTCAAAAGACCCAGAGCCATGTTTATATCCTCGGCATCTTCAAAAATCAAACCATTTCGCTTAGCTGTAAGATTTCTGTAAATTGATTGCTCATAATTATAACCAGCAAGTAACTTAAGATAATGATTGCCTCCAATAATATTTTCATACTCTGCATAAATGTTTGTTGCAGTATATTGAGTTACATTATATCTTTCCTGTAAATCATTCATTGTTGTACCCAGGTAGGCAATAACCCCGGGATGGTTACTATAAGGGAGTGGAACCTGCCTTTGTTTTTCATTATTATCGCTATTCCTGAATGTAAAATCACCTTTTAATCTGAACTTATCATTGAAGAATGATGTCGCAAATCCGGTTGTACTTTTGAATAATCGTCTTTTGGTGGTGATCCCGTTTTTTCCATACCAGAAATCGCCAACGTTGTAAGCAGCTGACATTGTAAGCGAACCATCGGGATTGAACATTGGAGCCAGCACATGACCCTCATCACCGATATTTCTCCATATTCCGCTTCCTTCTCCAACGTTTGTTGGATTATAATAATTCATATCCGAATAATCCGAATTATTATCAAATCTCAACCACGGAAATACCTGTACTGACCCTTTAGCCCTAACGTTGGACATTCCATAGTTGTCAGTGTTATAACGGAATATCCCGGCCTGGTTCAGGAGCCTTCCTGTAAGAAGGAAACTAGTTGTTTCACTGCTCCCCGATATAGAAATGTTTTGTTCCGTCCCGGTAGTATAATCCTTATAAAGCTCTTTATATTTATCAGCGCTTGCATAATATACATAATCACCAGATACGGGATCAATTTCAACCTCTTTATCAGTTGGGAGTGGATTAGTTGATCTCCGTTCCAGCTCAGTGAGATATGCCGGTGAAAACTTTAATGTTTTATTTACCGCTGTCGGGAGAGTGTTTTCCCAGTTAAAATACGATTCATTAAACATTTTTGCAAAAGTGTATCCGTCGGTAACCAGATCAGGTACAGCAATAGGTTGCCTTATTGCAAAATTAGACGAGTATGTAATGCTGGTTTTCCCTTTTGAGGGATTTTTTGTTGTGATCAGAACAACTCCGAATGCAGCCCTCGCTCCATAGATCGATGCAGAAGCAGCATCTTTTAATACCGAGATATTTGCAATGTCATTAGGGTTAATCATACTGGGATCGCCTGCAACTCCATCAATAATTATCAGGGCACTTCCTCCCTGTCCTATAGAAGTTAATCCCCTGATATTGTAGCTGGGTGACTGATTTGGTTTTCCATCAAGTATCCTGATATTGAGGTTAGGTACAAGTCCTTTCAATCCCTGCGTCAGGTTGGACATTGTCCTGTTCTCAATCGAGGAACTTGTTACCTGATCGACTGCTCCTGTCAGGTTTGCTTTTTTCTGAGTGCCATAACCTACTACGACAACTTCCTGAAGCCCCTGAATATCTTCTTTCAAGGAAACATTTACAGAGGTTTGGTTCAGCGCAGGTACTTCCTTTGCAATGTAGCCTACAAATGAAAATACAAGCGTTACAGATGGACTACTTGCATCCAGAGAGTATTTTCCATTTACATCAGTCAGAACTCCCTGGCTGGTACCTTTAACCTGAACAGTTGCTCCGGGAAGGGAAACTCCCTTTTCATCGGTGACTGTTCCGGTAATCGTTATTCTTTGCGCATAGACAGCCGTCGATGCCAAAAATAACAGGATCAATAAAATGTTTTTCATAAATAAATTGGATTAATTAGTATTAGGGTTATTTAAATTTTGCAACATCTAAGTTTAAAAAAAAAATGTATTGAGATTTATGATAAAATCAGTACCGGCTATTCAAATTTTCCTGTAAGATATTGACATTCTATTAATAATACGGTTATTATTTATTAAGTAAATTACTCAGATTTATAGTTTCAAAAGGCTTTTTGCCAAATGCTGCAAAGTATTCAAGGGTAATGATATTATTTCCTGAATCAATATTAAGAATTGCATATCCTGGCAAGTCTGTCTGCGAATAGTAAGTGACATATTTGCTCTCCTCAGTAAGCCATAATTTGCGTTGGTCAATAGTCTGAGGTTCCCATAAAGGATAAGCATCAACAAGTGAGGGTCCGTATTTGGTGATCACCGACTTTGGAATAAGATAATCTTTGTCACTTATAACGCTGATTGCCATGATCTGAAGAATAGGTCCGTTACCCGTATTCCTTTTTACAACTGAATACCGGTGAAGGTGCCCGCAAAGCACAATAGCTTTATTTTTTGCAATTACTTCAAGCAGCTTTTCACGCCTGTCAGGTTCCCTCCTTAATACATGCCAGCATCGTTCGGTTACCGGAATCACCGGTTCATGTATTGCAACAAATTTTATTGCAGCTTTTGATCCGGAAAGCTCCTTATCAAGAAATTCAACTATATCAATACTTTTGTCCCACGGATCAAGGCAAACGATCTGTACATTACCGGTCGAGAATGAATAATTTGCTCCTTTTATTTCCGTATTTTTGGTTTGCTTCCGGATCATGGGTACGTAAAATTCCTGGAAAGCTTCCGGAGCTCCGGGACCTGTAATATCGTGGTTTCCCTTGACAAGGATCCATGGTGAAGGCATTTTGGTTTCCTCTATGGCTTCTATTGTATTTTGTGCCATTTGCCGTGCTTTGGCAGACGACCCGGCCAGCCCTTCAGATAAATCGCCTAACTGGATAATTGCTGCAGCAGATTTACCATCTCCTTTAGCTTTCTGAGCCACTACTTTCATGAAGTCATCCCAGTATTTTGCAGTATAAACCGTATACTCCTTTGTCACTTGCCTGAGATCGTCAGGTTTGGTTTTTAACCAGGTCATATCATGATCTTCAAGATTATCGTAATGCAAATCGCCCAGTACAATTAAACGGGTCACCTGTGAATTTGCTTCAGATAATGTCAGGAACAAAGAGATAATGAGGAGAGTAATCAATCTTATTTTCATAAGAGTTTCCTTTTAATTATTAAATTAGTACAAGCAATAATAAATATGATAAGTTTTCTCAATAATGGGTTAAGTATCAGAGAGTTTTATAACTTTACCCGCTTTCCTGTTTTGTTACTTTTCCGGGCTGCTTCAAGTATTTCAACAACCGTCATGTTTATTTTGAGAGAAGATAAGTCTGTATCTGAAATGGCAATTTCACCTTTTATTGCTGCCGCAAAGAAAGCAAATGGGTTGTTAAAAGGAGCTTCCCTCGGAGGCAATTTGACTGACGTTTCCGTTGATTTTTCAGATAATCTGTAACGCACATTTTGCGGATCATCGCTGAAAACATAACCTGTTGATCCATAAGCATGCATGTCTTTCCGGTTAAATGGCCAGTTCCATGATGCATTAATGATGCCTGTCATGGAAGGATAAGAAAGAATTATTGTAGCGTCATCATCGACTTTTGGATAAACATCGGGTTTATACTGTTTTAAAACGGCATAAACATAATCAGGCTTTTGACCTTTCATGATCCAGGTAATGAGATCGGCACCATAGCACCCGAAGTCAATTACCGCACCACCGCCGTTTTTAACCGGATCGGTAAGCCAATCAAGAAATTCCTTGTTCGTCCTTATTTCTTTTGGTCCCTTATGACCATCATATACAATTATTCTTCTTAGCTCTCCTATATCCTTTTTGGTTATCATATCATAACTTTTCTGGTTTGAAGAGTACCATGTTGTCTCATAATTAGTAAGCAGAAGGATCGGATATTTTTTGACCAGGCTTGCCATAGCTTCAGCATGTTTTGTGCTCACTGCCAGGGGTTTCTCAACCATTACATTTACCCCGCGCGGTGCACATGCTTCAACAACCTTCAGGTGATCAAATATCGATGTGAATGTTACTACTCCGTCGGGTTTGGTTTTATCTAACATTTCTTCAATCGAAGAATATATGATACCGGTATCAATCTTATATTCTTTTGCATATCTGAATGCGAGTTCATGATTACTTTCTGCTATCCCGACAATCTGAAAATCCTGTGTTTTGTAACTCCTCAGAAGCGGTATAACATGGGAATGAGAAAGACCGGCAATACCAATTCTGACAGGTTTCCCCGTTGTCTGTTGTCCATATGAAAAATGAAAACCAAAAATGATCAACAAAACTGTAAATACTATTTTTTTCATTTGTTCGAAGGTTATAGTTATAAATTTAACTTCAATCTAAATATAGGTATTTCCTGACACCTTATCTTTTGTTTTCAACTTTCCCCGGATCAGGTGTATTTCCATATTTTAAATTTTGGGGGCCGGTTGCTTTTTCCGAACATCAGTTGACAACCTGATCAATTTAATGTTATTCATATTGAAAATATCTGCTATAGTTAACCGACTTTGCTAAAGTAAATAAAAATGATTATTAATAATTAAAAATGATTATTTAAATTGCCCTGTTTTTTTGACACTTTTTTCTAATTTTATCTTATTGTAATATTTATTTAACAACCCGACAATGGAAAAAGAAAATATACCGGCAATCAAAAGATTATATTCCCTTGATGCTCTGCGTGGATTCGACATGTTCTGGATCATGGGTGGAGAAGGTATTTTCGTGGCTCTTGCAACACTCACAGGCTGGCCAATACTTGAATGGTGGTCGGGGCAGCTCCATCATGTTGAATGGCATGGTTTTGTTTTTTATGATATGATATTCCCTCTTTTCCTGTTTATCGCCGGAATATCATTCCCGTTTTCAATGGCAAAACGGACGGCAGGAAATGAAAGCCGGAAATCATTATACAAACATGTGATATTCCGTGGATTGATACTGGTGCTCCTGGGGATTCTCTATAACAATGCCGTACGGTTTAATTTTGGTGAACTTCGATATGGAAGCGTACTGGGACGTATTGGTCTCGCATGGATGTTTGCAGCACTTATATTCATGAATACAAAAACTATATCAAGGATTATCTGGTTCTGGGCAATCCTTTTAGGTTATTGGCTGCTTCTTGTATTATTCCCTGCCCACGATCTTGGTTCAACCGATATCTTTTCAAGAGAAGGGAATTTTACCAGCTATATCGACAGGATCTTAATGCCAGGGAGATTGTACCTCGGGAACCATGATCCCGAAGGAATACTGGGTACCCTTCCTGCTATAGGTACCGCTTTGCTGGGTATGTTTACCGGTGAGTTTTTACTTTCTAAATATCTGCATGACAAGCCATTGCGTAAAGTCCTATATTTGGTGCTGGCTGCTGTTGCCCTGATGATAATCGGAAAGATATGGAACCTGGCTTTTCCTATCAATAAAAACCTCTGGACAAGTTCATTTGTCATCTGGGTGGGTGGAATAAGCTTATTGCTTTTCTCAGTATTTTACCTTATAATTGATGTATGGGGATACAAAAAATGGGCGTTCTTTTTTGTTGTAATAGGCATGAATCCGATAACAATTTATCTTACTGAGAGAATAGTGAACTTCAGATCAACCACAAATTTTTTCTTTGGTGGATTTGCTGCGCTGCTGCCTAAAACATGGACACCTTTTATAGGAGCTGTTGGGGTGACAACTGTTGCATGGGTATTTCTGTATATCCTTTATAAGAAGAAGATATTTTTGAAGGTGTGAGGTATAACCCTCACACCACCTTATCTCCCGCTCCAGGGGTAATCATATGAGGAAAAGATCGTTATGAGTGGAGTTGTTTTAGATAATTGACAGCTCCCTGAGGGTCAGGAGAGTAGAAGTCTGCTCCGATCTTTTCACAATATTCCTTAGTGACAGGAGCTCCTCCGACCAGGATTTTTGTTCCGTTAGATTTTTCTTTTACGGTTATAACGATCTTTTTCATGTTCTCCATTGTGGTTGTTAGCAAAGCTGACAAACCAATGGCAGCATCGGGATATTTACTCAGCGCCCCAATGAATTTTTCTTCACCCACATCTACGCCCAGATCAATTACCTCCCAACCCCCACCCTCTATCATCATAGAAACCAGGTTTTTACCTATGTCATGTAAGTCTCCTGATACAGTTCCTATTATGAATGTTCCTTTTCTTTTTGTTTCCCCGGATGTAAAGTACGGTTTAATATGAACCATAGCGCCGTGCATTGCTTTTGCTGACATCAGCATCTGGGGTACATAAATCTCATTTCTGCTAAACTTATTCCCGACATTGGCCATGGCAGGGATTAATGCATTTTCGAGAATTTCACCAGGTTTGATACCGTTCTCCAGAGCCTTCCTTGTCAATTCATCTGCACCATCCTGATCTTTCATATTCGGAGGATAAGGACTGGCTTTATTAATTTTCCCAAATTCAATGCATTGTGCTAATTTAATCAGTATATCATTCATCTTTACCAAGTCTTTTTAATTAAACATTAATAAATATTTTATTTCGTACTCTTTATGCCAAGTGTAACTATCTCATTTGGTTTTATTTTCACCTGAATTGTTTTTCCAATTGCTGTTGGTTTATTAGCATTAACAAGAGGTAATTCTACAAGGTTAAGCCGGCGTACGGAACTTACCACAACCGGTACTTTCAGGTTTACAGTAGTTTCTTTGCCCTGTAATTCTAATAACCTTATAATTAATTCATTACCATCCTCTGACTGTTTCATACCAGTCAAAACCACTCCCGGAGCATCGACAGAGAAAAATGAAGCTTCTTCCGGTCGCGTAGCATGGGCCTTTGCAAGAGCAAGTGATGGAGGCTCGGCAGCATAAACAGGGATATTAAAATCTTCGCCTTCAGCCCATACTTCACCCTTCTTCCAATCGCCCGCATGCGGATAGAGAGCATAACTGATATTGAATTTACCAAGGTTTGGATAGATATCGGGGTTACCGGCCGATCTCAAAAGAGTGATTCTTAAATCACCGTTATGATATGAATGGCCATATTTTGTACTATTCAGCAAGGCAATTCCTGTAACACCATCAGAAAGGTCGACCCATTTCTGAGCAGGAACTTCCTGTCCGTCAGGACTTTCCTGCGGCGTCCATGTAGCCTGGAAATTTTTAAAAGATTGTTTTTTTCTCAAATCAGTTGGTCTTTCGACAACATCAAAAGGAACCTGACAGTTAAATACCGGATTGTCAATTGCAATCGGGAAGAGAGCTCTTAACATCGGGGAATCAGTAGAATCGCTTCCGGTTTCGAGCCAGTGAACCTCCATATCGTAACCGATGCGAGGATAAGAACGATAAAGATAAGTACGTTCGATAAACCTGGATTTGCCCCAGGTTTTTACTGTTTCAACGCAAGCTCTTACAGGTCCGTTTTCTACAACCTTAACACTGGCCACATTCGTAACATCCTCTTCTTTAACTATTTTATTGATTGTCCATGACTTCATACCTCCTTTTTTGTCTTCGAGGTATATTCTCAGTTTGTTAAGCTGTCCACCATCTTTTACAAATTCCTTGTTAGAACGTTTGTCAAACAGGCTTACAATACCACCGGTAGTCATATCGAATTTAATTTTAAAAAAGTCCGTTTCGAAGGTATTATCTTTAAAAGGTATGGGGCCACCGGCTTCACCGGGTTTGGTCATATCCACATAAAATGTTTTGTATCCTCCAGCCGGCATGTTATCAACTATGAACTGTACCTTAGATGTAAATCCTGGAGGTGTTGATTTCCCCCATACCACCTGTGCCGGGTATGTTTTGCCTGAAGCATCGCGAACCAATACTGAAGGAACATTGCCCTGGCCTTTATCCACTGCTTTGATGTATTTTGAACCGTAATAATTACCCCAGCCGGCTAATTTGGCAGTAACAGGTTCTTCATGAGAGTAGACATTGGCTTCAACAACGGTTTTACGGTTAATGGGCTGAAGATTATAAGCAACAACCGGCTGTCCCTTTCCAGCCTGGAATTTAACTTCATCGGCCATTTTGCGGAAAGCATTATTATGCAATTCAGTTGTTTTGCGCAGAACTTCAGCATACCGTGCAATGTTTTCCTTATTGGCCTCATTTATGCCCGAGCCCGGGAGAATATCGTGGAACTCATTGAAAGTCACCATTGTCCAAAGATCACGCAGTTCTTTAGCAGGGTATTTATCACCATTAAGCCACCGAAGGGTGTTGAAAAATTCGGTCGCATAAAGGGCGTTTTCGCTGTTTCTGTTACCAGCTTTAATATCCGCAATGGTTGTATAACAGCCTTCGAAAATGAACTGCATTTCACCATGGTGTGTTGGACGGCCTCCCATATCTTTTGACGATTTTTTGAAAAATTCACCTGCAGTAGTGAATTTTACTGCCGGATATCCGGGGGTTTTATCAAGTTTGTGAACCAGGTCAATATTTGCGCGGGTTGGGCCACCACCATGGTCACCAACACCTGTAATCTGAAGTATTCTGTGCTTATCAGGAGCAATTTTTTTCAACTCGTCTTTTAAGGCCGGAGTGATGTCACCATTATATGTATCATTTGCATATGCCAATACAGTCGAATTATCGGTACCTGTCCACCAGAAAGTTCCTTTATATGGTTTGGTACGGTGAAAATAGAAATAATCACAACCAGCCAGTTTCAGAAACTGTGGCATCTGGGAAATATGACCAAAGTTATCAGGCAACCACCCTATATTAGCCATCTTACCAAAACGGCTCTGAAAATAACGTTGTCCAAGAAGAAAAGAGCGTGTAATAGCTTCACCTGAAGAGAGGTTCATATCACCCTCAGTCCACATGCCTCCTGCAAGTTCGAGGCGGCCTGCTTTTACATATTTCTTAACCTGCTCAAACAGAGGCGGATCGACCATCTCGACAAAGTTATAGACTGCGGCCTGACTCTGAAGCATGGTATAATCAGGAAACTCATTCATAAATGCCACAGCCTGCCTGAGGTTGTCGTTACACATCTGCATTGTTTCGGAATATGTCCAGAGCCAGTTCATGTCCATGTGTGCATGACCAATCACATGGATCGTATCTGCAACCGGTACAGTACTCTTATTCTGTCCATAAACAGATGAGAAAGAACCGATTACTAATACAATGAGAATAAGCAAAATGTAATTTTTTTTCATATTTCCCTGTTTATTTGTTAAACAATTAATTTCAAAATTTATCCTGATGATGATCTGTACCTAAGTTTGTTTTCGCTAAGTTTCGACTTTCTATCCCTGAAATTCGAACACCGTATCGAACATTGCCATGATATTCTCGGGTGGAACATCCGGCATGATATTGTGAATAGAATTGAACACATATCCCCCGTTTGCACTGAATACCTCAAGATTGTGTCGTACATGATCTCTAACCTGCTCAGGAGTTGCCCTGTTCAGAATACTTTGGGTATTGCATCCTCCACCCCAGAACGTAATCTCACTCCCAAATTCTTTTTTCAGCCGTTCCGGTTCCATCTTGACAGCGTTGATTTGCACAGGATTAAGGATTTCAAACCCTGCTTCAATCAGCTCAGGGATAAGTTCATAGATCCCACCGCAGCAATGCAGCATTGTATGTGCTGATGAATTTGCCTTTATGTAATCGCACATAATTTTATGTCGCGGTCTGAAAAATTCATTATATATTTCATTAGGCATAAATGGTCCGGTATTTGTTCCGAGATCATCTCCGAATTTTACAATATCAACAACATCACCAACTGCGTCGCATATTTTTGAAATGAAATCCATATGCATTTCCAGGAGTTTATCAAGAAGCCTGTGGACATTCATGGGCTCCATATAGAGATCCATCAAAAAGTTATCAATTCTGCGAAGGAATGTACCCCATTCGAAAAGGTTACAACCAACACCGATAAGAAGAGCTTTATCTGTTTTTGATCTTTCAACAATGATTGTCTCCCTGAGTAATTTCCAGAAATCCTTTTCATTCATCCTGTCGTAAGGCGGGAATCCAAAACCGCCCCATGAAACTCTGGCCATATCATGACTGATATTATTAAAGTTATCGGGGTAACCGTTTAAATATGGAAAGATCACCTGATCGAAAAATGTGGCACCAGAAGGCATCTTCCCGATAAATTCACCTGACGGTCCTGCTGCCAGCCAGCTTCCATCGGGTTGTTTTTTGGGGTTGAACCATTTGGGATAAAGTCCGGGATAGCCTTTCATGAGCTCTAATCTATGCCAGTAGTTTTCTGATGAGTTAAAGAATCTGCCAATATCAAGAACATCGACTTTAAAAAAATCGAGTAACTCCAACTCAGGTTGTGTGACTTCCTGTACTACATCATAGACATGGTTTTTAAGGTGATTCAACCCAAGGTATTTAATCAGGTTATGATAAGCCACAACTGAAATTCCTGAACTCGGAGTAGCGCCGAGATCAATGGGAATCCTATCGGGCTGTTTATGATTAATTGCTGATATGATACGTTCTCTTGAGTTCATATTTCAGGCTTCACTTATTTAATATGATATGTTATATCACGCGCAATCCTGTTTTTTTCCTTTATGACAAATAAAGAATTTGTGGCTTCAATTTTCTCAACCCCATTATAATCTTCGGGAATTTTGGTTAAAAACGCCGCAAAAGTTTTAGTGATAACCTCATTTGCATCAATAAAAGCATAAATATTACGGTCAAATATTTTCCCTTTTTTAGCTATAACAGGAAATGGTTCATGCAACCCGGTGGTCCCAAATTCCATTCCATATGCCATAGGAACTCCATTTTCCATTGAACGCCAGAAATTAATCCAGGGATAATTTTCTGTTTTCCAGATATAACCAAGCATAAGTTTCTTCCCGGGATTATAAGCTGTTGTCCAACCATATTTATCATTCTGATCGTAAACAAAAGATGAAACCCTTGGCCAATCACCTTCAAATTGCCGCAGATTGACTTTTTCCCCATTATGATCTGCCTGTGGCCATTTTAAGATTAAATCTTCCTGATTAAGGCTCCCATCCTCCTTGTCTTCAAAACCCTGAAGTGTATTATTGTCAAAGATTGTTGATTTGTCAAGAAAAGGAGGAGCAATTGAAACATGCTGCACAATATTGAACATACGTCCGTTTTTATTAAGATTTTTTATCTCTTCAGTAACGAAGAAAACGGGTTCATTAACAGGTATTTCGATTTTACGGGTCAGCTGCAGCCCGGCCATTGGCAGTTGGCACATCATGGAGCAGGTCGCCCGACCTTCAATTACCTGAGGTGCGGTGACAAGTTTCCATGTTTCTGTATTAACCTCCCCGTGATGTCGGAACCCATTAGCTTTTTCATTTTCAGAAGGAGGCCCCCACCGGTCAAAACATACAAAATGCCCCATGAAAATTTCATCCCCTGGCTTCGATCCGCGGAAGTTAATGGGATTTAGTGGAAGATCTTTCAGGTGAAAATCAAAATATGCGCCTCCGTTCAAATTGATCAGAAGCTCAATTTTACTGTTCTCCATTTTCACAACAGTATCGGGTGCAGGTGATTTTTCTTCCATAATATCTGATTGTTTAATTTGGTGCTTTTGCTGACATGAAAATAAAATTGAAAATGTTAGAAATGAAATTCCAGAAGATCTCTAATAATATTTTTATAGCTGAATGATTACTATATTATTAATAATTCAGATATTTTTCTCCATATGAAGCAGTCTGTCCAATTTTGCCAGCTCTTTTATAATAAATAAGTCA
>Ga0209429_10000537_pt1 | contig 25156 bp, 23 predicted proteins | sample BarGraNGADG00212_3_FD_184493 | JGI IMG/M metagenome (GOLD analysis project Ga0209429, IMG submission 184493) | Arctic peat soil microbial communities from Barrow, Alaska - Barrow Graham LP Ref core NGADG0004-212 (SPAdes) (version 2) | ecosystem: Environmental > Terrestrial > Soil > Wetlands >...
AATAATTTGGACAGCTTGTTCTGTCATCTGAGAGTTCCTCCTTTTTTGTTTTGCCAAACTCAATTATGGCAGGAACTCTCTCTTTTTTGTCCCTTTCTTTGCATCTAACGACTTTTGAAACTGTAACTTCGTTGGCGAAGCCCCGGTTAGAAGGCAGAGAAGCGGGTAAAATTATATACGGCCCAACTATGCGATTATTCGTTGCCTCTTTCTTTTCGGAAACCATGCTTGATTGGCTAATGAAATCAGACTTAACCCTTTCAGAACTTTTTCCAGCCAAGACACCACACCTTACCCGTCCGGAAAACCTGCATCTGACCTATCAATTTCTTGGAGAAGTTCCAGACTCAAAGGTTGGAAAAATTTCCCAAGTCGTTGAGAGTACGTTGAGAAATGCCGAATCCTTTGTTTTCCACCCCGGTATGGTTGGAGTTTTTCCGAACAAATTTCGCCCGCGTGTCTTGTGGATTGGGTTGGAACCTGCGTCAAATTTTCAGGTGTTTGCAGCTAAAATTAGGCGAGCACTCGAGCACGAGGTTACAAGTGACACAAAACATTTCTTACCTCATGTTACACTTGCTCGGTTCAATGAAGACCACGCAGCTTTGAGCAATGTCGATCCTACCAACATTACACTGCCGCTATTCGATGTTTTGGACAAAGATTGCACCATAGATTCAGTTGCTTTATGTAAAAGTGAACTCACGCCAAAGGGTCCGATATACTCGGAACTCTCTCGTTTTGATCTAAAATAAAATGCTAAACTTTAGTTGAGGTGTTAACTGGAACCATTATTACTTGCCCGAAAAATTGTATCCACGCTTGAAGAAAAAATAGCCGAAGATATCCTGCTCCTCGACCTAAGGGGAGTCTCTGATCTTGCGGATTATTTTATCCTTGCTAATGGCACTAGCGACCGCATGCTCACCAGCCTTTCAAAAGCTGTGGATGAGACCATCAAGAAGGATACTGGAATTGATCCTATACAGGAAGGACAACCCAGTTCAGGCTGGTTAATTCTGGATTATGCCTATGTGGTCGTTCACTTGCTCTCACCGGAACGCAGGGACTATTATCAGCTTGAGGACCTCTGGCAAAAAGCCAAAGTTGTTCTTCGTCTCAAATAAGATCCACGCTTAGGCAGCAAACCTTGCCAGGACATCTTCCGCGTGCCCCTTGGGGTTGACTTTGGGCATGATTTCCTTAAGTTTGCCTTCCTCATCGATCAGGAAGGTTGTTCGGTTGATGCCCATTGATTTTTTGCCCATAAAGGTCTTTTCGCCCCACACACCATACAATTCTGAAACATCATGGTCAGGATCTGCCAAAAGTGTAAAAGGCAGTTCAAACTTGTCGGCAAATTTTGCGTGCGACTTCACCGTATCTTTACTGATGCCAATGACGGTAATGCCCGCGGACTTGTAATCAACAAAATTGTCCCTGAAGCTGCAAGCCTCCGTTGTACAACCGGGGGTGTCATCCTTGGGATAGAAATACAAGACCACACGTTTTCCGCTGTAGTCGGATAATTTGTGGTTATTTCCATGCTGATCCTGCAGATCAAAATCGGGGGCAAGAGTACCATTTGTTAGTTCCATATAATCTCCTCAAAAACGAATTACATTAAAAAGATAAACCTTGTTTAATAATCTAGTGTCGATTTTAGCCAGCGCTATGAACAATTTCCAGTTAGGGTAGAGTCCTTAACGGTTTTTCTGCGGTGACCTTGGCACTGAAAATGCTCTTTTGGAGTTTCTCCTCATCCCAGGGGGTGTGAGCAATTTCCTCAGCATCATTTATTGCTTCCAGCATGAGTCCCTTGTCAAAATAAACAGGTTTAGCAGCTACATTTTCAAAACCAGCGTTACTAATCGCAGATGTGTAGTCCTTTACATCCCATGCCCCGGCTATGCATCCTGCCCAATCGGTTAGGTTCATTTTAACTTCCTCAGGAAGATCGCCGTCGGTAACAATATCGCTTACTGCCAGTCTTCCACCAGGCTTCAATACCCTGAAAATTTCCCTGAAGACTTGCGGTTTGTCAGTGCTGAGGTTGATCACACAATTCGAAATGACTACATCCACCGATTGATCAGCGACCGGCAGGTGTTCAATTTCTCCCAGTCTGAACTCGACATTCTTCGCGCCTACTTTTTCCGTGTTGGACCTTGCGCGGTCGATCATCTCAGGGGTCATATCCACACCAATCACATGCCCGGTTTTGCCCACTCTTTTCCCTGCCAGGAAGCAATCCACGCCGCCACCTGATCCCAAGTCGAGAACGGTCTGCCCCTCGACCAATGAAGCCAGGGTGACCGGGTCACCACAGCCAAAAGATATCTCTGTAACCTCATTAGGCAGACTCATGAAGTTGGGGTCCGCGTAGATGGAGGCCTTTCCTGCTATATCAATAGCGTTTTCATTACAACATCCACTACTACAGCCGCAGCTGGCATTCACTCCTTTGACACTGATGGCTTCAGAGTAGAAAGTACGAACCGACTTCTTGATCTCCTGGTTTCCAATATCAGTGAGTTTTACTGTCATGTCGAGCTCCGATCAGGTTAATCTGTGATTATGAGAGATTAAATATAATTAATCTTTCTTGGCCGCAAAGTTTGTGACTAATGATCTTGCCCAGGTTGCTGCCCTTGCCAGTTCGCCATCTTTCAGGGGACCTTCGGATTCGGATACCAAAAAGCCTTCTCCAGGTAGGATAACATCTGCCCCGCTGGGTTTTAGCAAACTGATGATCTTTCTGTCAGCGTAGCCTGCCCACTTGATGGCCAATCCCACCAATTTGGGCTTGATATCTTCCGGTTCAATTCGGGTATCGAAGACAGCAACTTTAACACCTGCCAGACTCTGAACAGGTATCGTTTTCAGGAAGGCGGTTATGTTAGGGCTGGCCGAGAAAGCGCGGGTTGGAGAACCAATAAAAAATAAGTCAAGATGCTGTAGCTGATTTAGGTTTGCAGTGTCTACTCTCTCTGAAGTTATTTCGTGGTGTTGGGATAGCTCTTCAGCAATTGCTTGAGCTATCTTAGCGGTGTTTCCAAAGAATGAATCAAACAGAACAAGGATTTTCATATGACCTCTGGGAAATTGAATTTTATTAGGGAATATTTTAATCCCTTAATGGGTAAGAAAAGCAAAACCCAAAATGTAAACCAGCCCCAGTAAGTTGATGGCTGCCATGGCTTTGAGCAGCTTCCAGTTGGGGTGCATGCCCTGAAGAATGCGGTGGAGAAGCAGCGAGCAACCCAAGGCGGCTATTACCATCAAAGGTGCAGGCCAGGCGATTGCCAGGGCACCTGAAAAGTAAAGGTAGGCAGCCATAAGGCCGTAACCAGTAAATGCAACAATGTCATGCAGTTGAACCAATCTATCCCAATTGAAGTTTTGCATGGCGGGTAACTGCTGTTGTGAAAGATCCTCCTGAAAACGTGCAAAGTAAAACGAAATCGTTGAGCCACAGGATATCAGGAACAGTGGAATTGCCAGCATGAATGGGAAGAAACTCACCTTAAGCCCAGTAATCAGCAAACCGAAGAAGTAAGCGATCGGAGAGATGGAGAGGGAATCCAAGAGCCAGCGAAAAGGCAGACTTTGGGTTCGAAAGGAGTTGTTCAAGGCGATTAGGCCTGAAAACAGGAAAACCAGAAGGCTAGGGATCAGTAGGTATTCAAAGAAATGGGCCCGGATGAGGAAAAAGAGGCTGAGGAAAGTAAAGGCAATCGAGGCAAGCAGCAGGAGAATGCGCGGCTCAACTCGAGACCTGGTACCTTTGGATATTCGGCGGTCAGAAGCCGAAAAGGGGCTTTCTGGCCAGGCAAAAGTAATTACCAAATAAAAACCTAACATGAAAAACAAACCCGAGAGCACAAATAGCAGCGAAATCGTCCGTCCTTGACCTTTGGCTTGGATAAGTCCGAGGAAATAAGTGATGGTCAAGGATAGTATCAGGAAGTAATCTGGGCGCTTGAGTAACTTTTTCACTTTCTATTAGCTCCAACTTTTAATTGTAGCACGGCTAAATTCAGCCTCTTGGTATAATCTTCAAGGAATTAATAATGCGGAAACTGGCTGTAGTAATTATCCTGGTTTTTTTTGTGCTTCTGGTACTCATTCCCAGCGAGGTTCCCGTCGCCTTGGGTCAGGGTAACAGTCCCAGAATCTTACAAATTGATACAGTATATCCATTCGATAGCGGTACACCGCCCACGGTTTCATTCGGAACATCCGCACAATCCACAAGCACCACTCGTGGCTTTGTCACAGCCACATCCAGTTATGCAAACACAGCAGCAGCCATCCGCACTGCTGAAGCCTTAACCATTCAAGCGGCTACTAGAAATTCGCCTTTGTATACACCTGGTACACCTTCCCCAAGCCCGATTGAAACTGAAACACCAACTCTCACTGGCACTTCCATGCCTTCCTGGACACCCAGCCCATCATTAACCACCTACCCAACGGTTATCACCACTCCAAGAGTGCTTCAAAAAGGTGAGACAAACAGTTCATCAAATTTTCGCCTCCTCCTAATAGGTCTCGGAATATTGGGCCTGACCTGTTTCTTAATTGTTGGACTTTGGTTCATTTCCAAGAAACGTTGATTTTTGACTTTTACTTTTAACTATGCTATTCTTTCGGCACTTTTGACGGAAGGTATTAGATGCATAGGGAAAGGGTTTCAGAAAACGTTTATTGGTTTCAAAGTGATATCTTCGCCCAGGTAACAGCGGGTGCTATTATAGGTCCACAATGGGCGGTGCTCATTGACACGCTGATGCCCCAGGAAACTGTTCTGATCCGTAATTACCTCGAAAGTGAATTGCTTATCCCTGTCCGCTACATCATCAATACACATCATCATGCCGACCATTGCTGGGGTAATTGCCTGTTCCCAAAAGCTACAGTAATTGGCCATAGCCTTTGCCGGCGCTTGATGCTGGAGCAAAGTGAATCTGCTCTGGCGGAAACCGGTAAGAACAACCCACTGTATAGGGACGTGTGCATTCAACCGCCCAGCATTTCTTTTTCGGAAGGTTCTTTAACAATCAAGGTAGGAAAAAAACAAATCTCCATCCTCCTTACTCCTGGACATTCGGTGGACGGAATTTCCGTTCTGCTTGAAGAAGATCGTATTTTTTTCGCCGGAGATGCATTTATGCCAATCCCATACATAGTGGATGGTGACTTTGATACGCTCGTTCAGACTACCAAACGTATTGGCGATATTGGTTTGGAAAACATTATCCAGGGGCATGGAGACATAATTCTGCGCGGAGAGATCGACGACGCAGTTAAATCCAACCTGAATTACTTGAAAGCTATCCAAAGGCTGGCAAAATCAGCCTTGAAGAAGCGCAATGGACTGGACTTTCTGCTACATCAGGATGTTGAAGATTGCGGAAAATCACGCGTTGCCCTGGGCGGTTTAGCCCAGCAGTTACATCTGCGGAATTTGCGCTGGCTATACCATATCATGGCGCAAGAAATGCTCACGGACGCAGTGTCGATACAATAAAAATTAATAACAGAATGGCAATCATCAAGACGGGTTCTAGGAAGAGGCTACGGCCTCTTCTTTTTTCGATATAGCCTGAGGTGAGCGAGATGAGGCTATACAGCAATGCAGTCAGGATAAGGGCGTATTGCACAGGGGTAATAAAAAAGTAATAGAGAGCTCCCGCAAGTTGGGTGACGACCAACCCGAGGATGACAATCCAGCCCAGTTTTAACTGGTTCGTGCGCAATTTAATCATCCGCAAACTGATAAAAAGAGCACCAAAAAATATGCCAGGAATAACCAACACCAATCGTAACAGTCCGAGCTTAAGCACCACAGCCAAAATAAAGAAAAGTGCGTGGGAGAGTGCAATTAACAAAATTCCAGCGAAATTTGGACGGCTTTGGCCAGGGTTGAGATCCTGGTATTCTGCCAGCACAACAAACGCATATAACAGGATACCCGCCAGGTAGACCCACCACCAGGTAGCGTTGCGTTCCATTTGGATCAATGCCAGCGTAAGTATGTAAACTGAGAGCGTGGGCAGGATCAAGTGGATCAGCATCTGTCTTTGAGGTGTTTTGTAAGAGGCTCCGGAATTCTCTGCAAAAACCCAAACTGTACCCAGGTAAGCCAGGATGGCGACAAGAAGGGGCATTAGCCTTTCAGCATAGACAAAGGCATTGCTTTCTGCTGGATTGTGAGTGATTGGGAGCAAAAAGGTCATGCCAAGAACAAGTGTAATCACGGCAATTACAGCCGATAACCTCTTCTGGCTTAGTGTTATTTTTTCAGACATATATCCTTATTCTATCATCGCATACACTCGTCGAAATTCGAATAAATGAGCTAGAAGTGGTAAAATTAGAGGGTTATGGACACGAACCTAATTATTCCAAATCGGCCCTCAGTTATGAAGGCTTTAGCGAACGGTTTCAAGGATATGGCAACCCATGCTTACCTCATCCTTGTCCCGATTCTACTGGATTTGGGGTTACTCTTAGGGCCACGCCTGACAATTGAAAAATTCTTATCCCCGCTCATCAAGATGATCCAGCTTCCAGCAGGACTTTCAGCAGATCTCGCCGAAACAGTGCAATCCTCTTTAAAAGCCCTTTCGGATGTTGCCAATAAATATTCTCTGACAGCCTGGTTACGCACCATTCCATTTGGCACCCCAAGCTTGATGGCAGGACGCATTAGCACAGAAAACCCACTCGGTCCAGCACAAATCATCCCTATTAATAATTTTGGGACACTTGTCTCGCTTTTTGTGATTTTTACATTCATAGGGCTTTTTATTACCTCCTTGTATTACACCTGGAATGCAATCACGGTATATCCAAAAGAACGTGATATACGCTCGAACCTGATGAGAAAAACCAGCACCCTTTTGCTTATTCCGTTGATTGCGCTTCTGGCTATTCTGATTCTGATATTGCCCATAGCCTTGATTCTGGGTATCTCCACGGCAATCAATCCGCTTCTGGGTTCAATCGTTTATTTCATCGCCCTGTTGGTGCTGATTAATTTGCTCTTTCCTTTGCTTTTCACACCGCATGCCATCATCCTGGAAAACAAAAACTTGCTGGAGGCAGCCAAGGAGAGCATTTTCATCTTCAAAAAATCCGGTGTTTTTGCCTCTTTCTTTGTTGTCATCGTGATTTTTGCCACCTATATTTCTGACCAACTTTGGCAGAACCCGACGGATGGATCCTGGATGATTTTGGTTGGCATTTTTGGCCATGCGGTTGTCTCAACGGCACTGATATTGGCAAGTTTTTATTTTTTCAAAGATGCCAAAGTATTTGCATACGATATAACCAAGTTATTTCGCAACATTAGTAAATCAGAACCACCTCAAAATTGATTAAATTGGAGTAAATGCATTGACAAACGAAACCCACTATAACGCAGGAGATATCCAGGTTCTGGAAGGTCTTGAGGCTGTCAGGCGCCGCCCCGGTATGTATGTCGGCGGTACGGACATCAAAGCCCTGCATCATTTGATTTATGAAGTTGTTGATAACTCTATTGACGAAGCTCTGGCTGGCGTATGTGACCTGATTGAGATTACCATCAACGAAGATGAAAGCGTGACCGTTCGGGATAATGGCCGTGGTATCCCTGTGGATATGCACAAGGTAATGAAGGTTAGCGCTTTACAGGTTGTTATGACTGTATTGCACGCAGGCGGCAAATTTGGCGGAGGATCGTATAAAGTTTCTGGCGGCTTGCATGGCGTTGGTGTTTCGGCGGTAAACGCTCTCTCAGATTGGTGCGAAGTGAACGTTCGCAGGGAAGGCAAAATTTACCAGCAGCGTTACGTGCGGGGTAAACCGCAGGAACCCGTCAAAGCTGTAGGCACCTATAGCGGTAATCAAACGGGCACCACCACAACCTTTCATCACGACCCTGAAATCTTCAAAGAAGATATTACATTTAGCTTCGCCACACTGGTCCAAAGGTTTAGAGAAATGGCCTTTGTGACCAAGGGTGTAACCATTGCTTTGGAGGACAAACGCGATTCAAAAGTGATGACCTTCCACTTTGAAGGTGGCATCGCTTCGTTTGCGCGCTACATTGATAAAAACCGCGATATGGTTACCCCTGCGATTTTTGGTGAAAAAGAAATTGAGGGCATCGGTATTGAGTTTGTGATCCAATATACCGATAGCTACACTGAAACGGTTTATTCTTTCGCGAATACGATTAACACCATTGATGGCGGCACGCATCTGACTGGTCTTCGAGCCTCTGTGACTCGTTGTATCAATGATTACGCCCGGAAGAGCAGCCAACTTAAGGACTCCGAAGCCAACTTTAGCGGGGATGACACCCGCGAAGGTATGACTGCCATCGTCAGCATCAAGCATCCAGATCCTCAGTTTGAATCCCAAACCAAAGTCAAACTGATGAATCCGGAAGTACAGACTTATGTACAACAGGTTGTGGGCGATGTATTTAGTGCCTACCTGGATGAGAATCCTTCAGTTGGCAAAGCCATAATCCAGAAATGTCTCACTTCAGCACGCGCGCGTGATGCTGCTAAGAAAGCCCGTGACCTTGTCATCAGGCGCTCTGCGCTCGAGTCGATGACACTCCCTGGTAAGTTGGCGGATTGCTCCGAACGCGATGCCAGTAAGACCGAGCTCTACATAGTGGAAGGTGATTCGGCTGGTGGCTCTGCCAAACAAGGCCGTGATCGTCATTTTCAAGCCATCCTTCCTCTGCGCGGCAAGATCCTGAATACTGAGCGAGCCCGTTTGGATAAGATTCTTGGAAATAATGAAGTCAAATCCTTGATTTCTGCGCTGGGGACGAGCATTGGCGACTCCTTTGGGTTAAAAGGCTTGCGATACGGACGCGTCATCATCATGACGGATGCGGATGTAGATGGCGCGCATATTCGCACGCTGCTCTTAACTTTCTTCTTCCGTTACATGCAGGAATTGATCGATGCCGGGCATGTTTACATCGCGCAGCCTCCACTCTATCGCATCAGCTACAAGAACCAAATCCAATACGCGTATTCGGATAATGAAAAGGATAGCATTGTCACGCGATTTGGCGGCAACGCGAAAGTAAGCATCTCTCGCTACAAAGGTCTTGGTGAGATGAACCCTGACCAGCTTTGGGAAACCACCATGAATCCGGCTAACCGCACCCTTCTGCAAGTGAGTATTGAGGACGCGGCCGAAGCCGATAAAACGTTTGACATGCTGATGGGCTCCCTGGTTCCGCCCCGAAAGCGCTTCATTCAGACGCACGCGAAAGAAGTCAGGAATCTGGACATTTAATCGATGAGCCCGCAAAAGCGGGCTTTTTATTAGTTATGGACCGAAAAATTATTCATGTCGACCTGGATGCTTTCTTCTGCTCGGTTGAAGAATTATTGGACCCGAGCCTGATTGGCGTGCCTTTTGCGGTAGGCGGTAACACTAACGGGCGCGGTGTGGTTGCATCGGCATCATATGCTGCCCGGCAGTATGGCGTGCGTTCAGCAATGCCTTCCAATCAGGCATTGCGCCTTTGCCCGCAATTGAAATTTACCCACCGCAGCCACCACTTGTACAGCGACTACTCCGAAAAGGTCATGGCTGTCCTGCGCGATTACACACCACTTTTCCAACAAATGTCCGTGGACGAAGCCTACCTGGATGTCAGCGATTTGCGTCAAAGCGCTGAGAGTATTGCCCGGCAAATTCAAGCACGGATTGACCGCGAAATTAAGCTTTCCACTTCGATGGGCGTTGCCACCAATAAGCTGGTTGCCAAGTTAGCTAATGACTACGGTAAGTCACAGGTGCGCACAGGTAGGCCTCCACACGCAATCACCGTGATCGAACCCGGGAAAGAAGCTAAGTTTTTAGCGCCGTTGGATATTCAATGCATGTTGGGTATAGGGCCTAAAACTGCCGAAAAATTGCGCGGCCGGGGCATTCAAACCATCGGCGACCTGGCGGCCATGGATGAAAAATCCCTCGCCCCATTTTTCGGTAATTATGCCCTGGAACTCAAAGAAAAAGCCATGGGAATTTCCCATTCCCGGGTGCATTTTGAGCACGAAAGCCAAAAAAGCTGCAGTAACGAAACCACCTTCAATTCCGATTCTGTGGATGTGAATTTCCTATTGGATAAATTGCGCTCTCAGGCTGAAAAAGTAGGCTATCGTTTGCGTCGCGATGGTCTGGCGGGCTCAGTGGTACAAATTAAATTGCGCTATTCCGACTTTACCACGTTCACCCGGCAGAAGGAATTGGGGATTTTGACCAACCTGGATGAGGAAATTTATGCTGCCGCGGCAGATTTATTTCTGAATAACCTGATACACGGGCGGCCAGTACGCTTGATTGGCGTGGGAGTGAGTAATTTGGACTCTCCTCATCGCCAGATGGGCTTGTGGGATGATGCTTTTCAGGAGAAATCCAAGCTCGCCAACGCGATAGATTCCCTCAAGGATCGCTATGGGAAGAAGATCATCCAACGGGCCAGTCAACTCCAAAAAAGCAAAGAAATCGGCCACAACGGCGTTGACGAATAGCGAGGGAATACTGGTATAATGGCTGCCACGTGCCAACGTAGCTCAGTCGGTAGAGCAGACGCTTCGTAAGCGCCCGGTCGGGGGTTCGAATCCCTTCGTTGGCTTAAGAAAAATCCCAAAACGGGATTTTTTTGCTTAATTGGCTCTAAACCAGGATGGTCCTGCTGTCGAGTGCGAGGGCTCCTTGTCCTTCTGGGTAGAGAATAAGGGGGTTGATCTCAATCTCCTGGATTTCAGGATGGTCAATGGCCAGTTGTGCCAGGTGAGCGATAATCTCAACCAACGCTCCCTGGTCAAGTTTGGCGGATCCGCGGAAACCCTGGATCATCTGCCCTGCTGCAGTCGTGTTGATCATCTCTACCGCATCCTCTCTTGAAAGAGGCGCAATTTTAACAGCCACATCTTTGAAAATTTCCACCAGCACCCCGCCCGAGCCAAAAAGTACCATGGGTCCAAAGGTTGCATCGCGCTTAATACCCACAATTAACTCCAAACCTTTGAGAGCCATTTTTTCCACTAAAGCACCGTAGATCTTTGCTGAAGGCGCAATTTCCTGAATATGAGAAATCAATCTATTATAAGCTACGCGCAGTTCTTCAGTATACTTAAGGTTCAGTACGATTCCGCCAGCGTCTGACTTGTGCAGAATCCCCTCAGCCGAGATTTTGAGCACCACCGGATACCCCACCCGACCTGCTATTTGAACCGCTTCATCCGCGTTCCTGGCCAGGGAACCGGGTACAACGGGAATGTCATACGCCTGCAAGATTTTACGGGTTTCTTCTTCTCCAAAACTGCCAACTCCCGCAGCCAAAATCTCTTTTACTGCTTGCTCTGACGCATTCGAGGCCAAATATGCCATTGGTTCGAATGACTTTTGTTTCAAAATGATTTGATACTGCAGCATGCCGCCAAACACCCTGGGACCCTGGTCCGGATATTGGTAGGCAGGCACTTTTTGCTGGTTCAGGTAAGCCGTGGCATCACGGGCAGAGGCTGCTCCCATCAAACAAGCCAAAAAAGTTTTCTTTGTCTCCTTGGCCACCCTCACCCAGGCTTGAGCAACCCCCATCGTGTCTACCAGCGACTGCGGTACCAGGATCGGATGCAAGGCGTCCACATTCGGATCAAGGCTGGTCTGCCCCAACGCCCACTCATAATCCTGGGGTTCAGCTCCACCAAGCATGTCAATCGGGTTACTCACCTGGGCACTGGGGTTGAGTTTTGTGCGTAAGGTCTGCTGAATTTCAGGTGAGATTGTGGACAGGTCCATGCCATAGAGCGCAAGCGCGTCAGAGGCTAAAGCCGCTGCCCCACCGGCATTGGTAGCGATGGCCACTTTATTTCCAGTTGGCAGATCCTGGCAGCCAAATGCCCAGGCCAGGTTGAAAAGGTCGGCCAGTGTGTCAACTTCAATCACGCCAGACTGCTTAAATGCCGCTTGATAAGCGGTGTAGGAACCTGCCAGCGAGCCTGTGTGCGAGCTGATTGCTTTCGCGCCGGCCTTATTCTTTCCAGCTTTCAGCAATACTATCGGCTTATCTTTGCTGACTTTTCGGGCAACTTCCATAAAGCGCGGTCCGTCCTTGACCTCTTCCACATACATGGCAACAACCTTAACTCGCGGATCCATAGCGACGTATTCCAGCATGTCCGTTTCGGTCACGTCCATTTCATTGCCAAGGCTGGTGAAGTAAGAAAAACCAAAATGTGATTCGAGCACAAGGTCAACCACACCGCCACAAATCGCACCAGACTGAGAGATAAAGGCAATCGGTCCAAGGTCTGGCATGCCCTTAATAAATGTGCTGTTCAATCCGGTATGGATGGCCATAGTGCCCACGCAGTTGGGCCCGATGATACGCATACCATAACGCCGCGCAATCTCCATACACTGCTCTTCAAGCTTTTTCCCGCCTTCACCAACCTCGCGGAAGCCACCAGTGACGATGGTAACAGCTTTGATGCCGCGGTCACCACACTGTTCCAAACTCTCCAGCACCAAGCCGACTGGCAGCACAATGACCGCTAACTCCACCGGGTCTGGCACATCTGAAACGGAAGGATAAGCTTTTTTGCCAAGGATACTCTCGGCATTGGGGTTGATGGGATAGACTTGCCCCTGGTAACCGTATTGCAGGAGGTTCTCCAGGATACCGTAACTCAATTTGTTGGGTTTGGACGAAGCACCCAATACAGCCACGCCTCTGGCATTAAAAAAGGGACTTAAGGTCTCAGGATCCATAAGGAACTCCATTTCGTATCTCGCTACTGATGCAGCGATTATACCAACCGTATGACAGGAAGAACCTGATTGAATCACAGTTGAGCCTTTATGAACTTATAATAAATCATCATGCTGGAACCTCTCATCCTGACCCAGGCTCAACTGGATTTCCTTGAAAACGCAAAAACTGGTGGCATCCTGCTTAAGGGTGAATTTAGTACAGGAAAAACCACCGCCTCCATTTTGCGGCTGCTTAAATTGGAAAAACGCCGCCACAGGAGATTGAGTTCCACGCTGGTACTGGCGCCTCAATATCCGCTCTTACGTCCTTACGAACTGGCTCAGATAGAAAATCGGGCTAACCAAAGCCAAACCGCATTAATGACCTTCTCTTCATTGGTCAAAAGGAATATTGCCCTTTTTTGGCCGTTGGTAGCCGACCAAGCCAGGTTCGCCCATCCTGAAATTGAACCCAAGTTCCTGACCATCGAGACCGCCCAGTTCTATCTGTCGCAAATCGTTGACCCTCTGATGGACAAGGGGATATTCAGCGGCATAACCATTCCCCGTAACAGGATTTACAGCCAATTGTTGGATAGCTTAAACAAGGCAGCCATTATTCCACTCGATTATCGCGGCATTAGTGCACGGCTGAAATCAGCCTGGACTGGTGGGCCTGAACAATTATTAGCCTATGAAGAGGTGCAGGTTTGTTTAAACGCGTTCCGGGTAAAATGCCTGCAGGAAAACCTGCTGGATTATTCGTTGCAGGTCGAGGTCTTTGCCAAGCAACTTTGGCCGCAAAATTTGTTCAGAAAGTATATGCGCTCCAGTTACTCAGATCTGATTTACGAAAACATTGAGGAAGAACCTCCGCTGATTCATGACCTGATAGCCGATTTGCAGCCAAGTCTCAATTCTGTCTGCCTGGTGATGGATACGGGCGGCGGCTATAGAAAATTCTTAGGGGCAGACCCCGATTCTGCGGTCAGATTTGAGAACAGTAATTACCGGGTCTTTACCATGACCGAAAGCCTAATCAGCAACCCGGAAATTGTGGAAGTTAAGAAGCTCTTTTTTTCAGCCCCTCGTAATCCTCAAAAGGCAGGGGAAGAAATCTTTACGGTTTTTGAACAACCCTCCGACCTGCCTATTTTTGTGCCTGAGTTGTTGGATTGGACTGTGGAGCAGATCAAAGGGTTGATTGACCAGGGGACCAAACCCTCTGAGATTGCCATTCTCAGCCCTTACCTCAGCACCACATTTGCCTTTTACCTGCAATCCAAAATGCAAGCTCTGGGCTTACTCTCAAAAACAGCCAAGGCTTCAGCGCTTATGCGCGATGACCCTTATGTAAAATTATTTCTCAACTGCTACTGCTTGAATTCTAATCAAGCTAACCTTTATGTGACTCAGGATGACCTGGTGGATTTATTGGCATTAAGCCTGGGCGAAATCAACCGGGTGCAGGCCAAATTGCTTTCAAATGCCATCTGCGGCAAGAACTTGTCCATTCAGGCTTTACCTGAACTGGGTGTAATAGAAGCATTACCTCTGGACAGATTTAATCCTGAAAGCTTAGCCAAATACACCCAAATCCGGTCCTGGTTGCAAGATTTCGATCCACATGCTAGTTTTGGCTCGTTTGTAAGCCGTCTCTTTGGCGAATTGCTGACCCAGCCAGGTTACGGTTTGTATGGTAACGTGGAAGCCGGCCGGTTGGCTGGCCGTTTGATCGAGAGTTTTACAAAATTTGAACAAGCCCTGGAAGGCGATAGCCTGGAAACTCAGAAAGCGGTTTACTTTATCCAGAGCGTACGAAAGGGGCTGCTCTCAGGTATCTATGGAGAAGACCAACAAGATGAAGATAGCATTCTGATAACGCCTGTACTGAGTTTCTTGATGCGCAACCAGGCTGTGGATTACCAATTTTGGATGAATACCGGCAGCAATGGTTGGCATGAACGCCTGGAACAGCCGCTCACCCAGGCTTATGTGCTTAGCCGGTCTTGGAAGTCTGGCCAAGTTTGGTCTACCGCGGATGATGCCCAACTTTCAAAAGAGACCCTGACGCATACAGTACAGGGTTTGCTCTCGCGATGTCGGAAGAAGGTTTTCTTAGGTATTTCTGTCTACGACGAGTCGGGAAGTCAGGAAACAGGCTTGCTCTTGCAGGTTTTGCAGGGACTATTCCGCAGAGCTATCGGGGGGAAAACGCATGCCTGAGACCAAATTGCGACAAAGTCAGGAAAAAATTCTTGCCTATCGTTCCGGCAAGATGGGCGTGGCCGCGGTTCCGGGCAGCGGAAAAACATGGACACTTTCCCATCTGGCTGCCAAACTGATCATGACCGCGAACTTGGAGGACGACCAGGAAATCCTAATCCTGACCCTTACCAATTCCGCCGCGGATAACTTCAGCAGCCGGATTGGTAAAATCTTGCACGACTCCAAGTTGATAGAAGGCTTTGGCTACCGCGTGCGCACCTTGCATGGTCTCGCCAATGACATTATCCATATTCGTCCTGAATTGGCCGGTTTACCTAATGACTATGCTATCGTTGATAACGAAGAAACCAACGCCATCCTGGATGAAGAAGTGCATCGCTACCTGAAAACACATCCGGAATTCTTTGACGATTTGGTGGATTTGGATGCCCCTGACAGGCAAATCCAAAAGTTCAAAATTGATGACTTTCCAAAGTTAATACGCGATGTAGCGGGTGCCTGGATCCAACAGGCGAAAGATCTGGGCCAGGCTCCTGCAGATCTGCAGTTCCTGATAGACCAGCACGAAGAGGGTACTGAACTTGTAAACGCCTGTAATGAAATCTATTCAGCTTATCAGACCGGGCTGAATAACCGGGTGGGGCTGGATTTCTCGGATTTGATCACACTGGCTTATCGCTGTCTGCAAAATGACCCTACCCTGCTGAGCCTCTTGCAGTATCGCTGGCCATTTGTTTTGGAAGATGAAGCCCAGGATTCCTCTGTCCTGCAGCAAAAGATCCTGGAATTGCTTTGCGGTGCTGACGGCAATTGGGTTCGAGTCGGTGACCCAAACCAGGCGATTTATGAAAGTTTTACAACCGCGAATCCGGAACTGCTCAAGGGTTTCATTCGGCAGAGCGATGTTCGGGCAGTGGATCTACCCGAATCCGGCCGTTCGTGCCCGGCGGTCATCTCACTGGCGAACAACCTGATTGATTGGTCAAGCAGCCGGCATCCCAACATGAACGTCAGGGACGCATTATCCTTGCCACATATTAAGCCCACCCCGACGGGTGACTTGCAGCAGAATCCGGCTGATCGCCCCGACAGCCTGAACTTGAATGCAAGGTTGTTCACTCCCCAGGAGGAGATCGGGTTTCTAATCAAAGATATCAACACCTACCGGGCTGCCCATCCGCAGGATACGATCGCGGTTTTGGCGACACTAAATTCACGTGTAGCGGTCCTAAGCGATACTCTGGCCAAAGATGGTCTGCCGGTGTGTACGGAGTTAATCAGGCTGGCTGAACCCGTGCGGCTTTCTGCTGGAGCCGTGGCTAACATTCTGCTGGCCATCAACTATCCTGAATTCCCAGCCAATTTGCGAGCTGCCTTTAAGGTTATTCATCGCGCTGATCAGAATAACGCAGACCGTTGGGAGTTAATCGAGGCTGCCGGCAAGTGGCTTGCAGGGCTAAAGCAGACTGAAAGCTTCCTTTATCCAGCTAGCAACCAGGTATGGAAACAAGAGGCAAGTGACTACGGTTTGGACGATGCCCAGATCTATTTGCTTGAGGCATTTAGATTGCTGGTCTACGACTGGCACCAGGCTGCTACCTTACCGCTCGACCAAATCATCCGGGTTGTTTCCATGGATCTGAACCTGACGCAAGCAGAAACGGCCGCGGTTTACCGTATGGCTGTCTACGTCAAGGATCTGCAACAAAAAAATCCGGAAAGCCCAAAGGCAGCCCTAATCCAGGAATTGATTGAAATTGCCAAAAACAAGCGGAATTTCACCTCATTCAGCGAGGACAAAGGTGGCTTTGAACCCGATGCGCACGCGGGTGAAGTGGTTGTGGCCACCTTCCATAAAAGCAAAGGCCTGGAATGGGATAAGGTCTATCTGACTTCTTGCAGCAACTACGATTTTCCATCTGGCGACCCTGCCGATAGCTACATCGCCGAAAGTTATGTGCTCAAAGATCGTCTTAATCTGCAGGCAGAAGCCTTGGCCCAGATGCAGGAGCTGCTGGCAGGCAAACCCCTCGAGGACTTCCACAGTGGTTATGCAGCCTTTACAGCCAGGGATACCTATATCAGGGAGCGCTTAAGAGTGCTGTACGTAGGGATTACCAGGGCAAGGAAATCTCTGACAATCACAGTCAACAATGGAGGCGGCAGAAACGTCCCAGCGTTAGCCTTGAAGCATCTGATCCAGATGCAAGGAGAACAACTTTGATTTTAGAGGGTTTTTCTTTTAGCCAAAGCAGTTTGCAGAGCTATCTCAACTGTCCTCGTCAGTTTGAACTGAGATATCTTCAGAAACTGGCATGGCCAGCTCAGAAGTACGCTGATGCAGAAAAATATGAACTCGATTTGGCTGCCGGGCAGTACTTCCATCAAGCTATTCAACGTTATCTGTTGGGTTTTGATGAGGGTCTAATCGTAGAGAGGCTGCAAGCAGGCAAAGACCCCCGAATTCCTATTTGGTTCAGTAATTTTCGAACCCGATTAGGGTATCTGAAAGAAAAAACTGACTTCATTGCCGAGGTTCCTGTTTCAATCTTATTTGGGCAGTATTGGCTGACCGCAAAATTTGATTATCTGTGCCTTGAGAGTGGACAGACATCAATTTACGACTGGAAAACTTCAGCCAAAAAACCGGGCAGAACCCAATTACAGGAATCCATGCAGACCAAGGTTTACCTCACCGTTGCGCATCAATCAGGTCAGGGGTCGGATACTGTAACTCCAACGATAAGGTATTGGGAAGCTAATTTCCCTGATCTTGAACTTACGTTCGCCCCAGATGAAAAAGCTTTGGGACGCTATGAAAATGAGGTCAAAGCATTAATCGACGAAATTGCTACTCAAACCGAGTTTCCGAGGACCAAAATCATCCAACGCTGCGTCTATTGCAAATACCGCTCTTACTGCAACCGTGGGTCAATACCTGGGGAGTCGGTTTCTGATGAGGGTTTTGAAATGATGGTGCCGGGTGAAATGGAAGAGATTAAAAGTGAAAGCTGAAACAAATTACGGTATGATAGGGAATGGGCAGAACAGGGCTCGAACCTGCGACCTCATCTGTGTAAAAGATGCGCTCTAACCAACTGAGCTATCCGCCCGAGGCACTCTATTATACGCTAAATTATGAGAATAGTCAGATTTAAAACCAAGAACGAGAGCGCCCAGTACGGCTGGGTATTTCAGGATAAGGTTGGCCAGATTCAAGGAGATCCATTTGGAGATTTCCGACGGCTTGAACCTGAATTTAAACTGGTTGATGTTGAATTGTTGGTACCTTGCCTGCCCAGCAAAATTATTGCTATTGGCAAGAACTACCCTGAACACGCGGCAGAAATGAATGGCGAAGTACCTCAGCTGCCAATGATTTTCCTTAAAACTCCCTCTTCCCTCATCCCGAGTGGTTCTCCAATTATCTTGCCACCACAATCGGCACAGGTGGAAATTGAAGGAGAATTGGCGATCGTTATTGGAAAGCAAAGCCGTTGGCTGGAAGCTGCAGAAGTAAAGAACACCGTCTTTGGTTACACCATCGCCAACGACGTCACGGCTCGTGATATTCAATGCACTGACAATCAATGGGCAAGGAGCAAGAGTTTTGATACCTTCTGCCCGCTGGGACCCTGGATCGAGACCGAATTTGAGGCCAGCGACGCCATCATCACCTCCCACATTAATAACTCGCTCAAACAGATGAGTTCCACCCGGGATATGGTTTTTGATCCTCTTCAGTTGGTACTCTACATTTCCACTGTCATGACTCTCAACCCGGGTGATATCATCCTCACCGGTACGCCAGCTGGGGTGAGCCAGATTGTAGACGGAGATACAGTTTCAGTGCATATTGATGGCATTGGCAGTCTCATCAATCCCGTACAACAAGAAAAACGGTTTATCAAAGAATAATATGATCCCAAAAGAGATTGAAAAAATTCTATTAAGTGTGGAAAAACCCGGCCGCTACGTTGGCGGAGAGCATAACCAGGTCAAAAAAGATTGGGATTCCGTCAGGACCCACGTGGTTCTTATTTTTCCGGATATTTACGATCTTGGGCAACCCAACCTGGGTTTAGCCATCCTTTACGACTTGCTAAATAAACGCTCGGATGTGGCCGCAGAAAGAAGTTTTGCACCATGGGTGGATATGGAAGCAAAGCTGCGAGAGACCAAACAAACGCTTTTCTCCCTGGAGAACAAACGTCCGCTGGCTGATTTTGATATTTTAGGCTTTACGCTGCCTTACGAATCCGTTTACACGAATGTGCTTAACATCCTGGATTTGGCTGACATACCGCTGCTCAGCGCTGAACGCGGTGAAGGCCATCCCCTGATAATTGCCGGCGGTCAGGCAAATTACAATCCAGAACCCATGGCTGCATTCTTCGATGCTCTTGTCATCGGTGAAGGTGAAGAAGTAATCCAGGAGGTTGTAGATTGCCATCAAGCCTGGAAGGCAGCCGGCTCATCCAGAGTGGACCTTTTGGAGCGATTGGCCGCAATACCTGGTGTCTATGTTCCTTCGTTTTATGCTGTTGAATACAACGAAGACGGCACAATTATGTCTTTCAAACCTAACAACATCCACGCGCCAGAACAAGTGCTCAAGCGCATCGTTGCCAAACTGCCACAAGCGCCAATGAAGCCTATCGTACCAAATATTGAAATTGTGCATGACCGTATCGCTATCGAAATCATGCGTGGTTGCACACGCGGCTGCCGTTTTTGTCATGCTGGTGTTGTCAACCGCCCTGTACGCGAAAGGTCGGTGGCGGATGTATTGGATACCATGGAAACCTGCCTGAAAGCCACTGGTTATGAAGAAGTGGGGCTGCTTTCGCTGTCTTCCTCAGATTACACGCAGATTCTGGACTTGACTAAGGGCGTCCAGGAACGGTTCGGTAATTCTCAAATACAGGTTAGCCTCCCCTCACTGCGGATTGCCTCCTTTTCAGTGGAATTAATGGAAAATCTGAAAGAATTAAAACCTTCAGGCGGCTTTACGCTTGCCCCTGAGGCAGCGACCGAACGCATGCGGGCGGTTATTAACAAAGCCTTGGATGAAGCCGAATTTCTGGAGACCGTGCGCACCATCTTTGAGCGCGGTTGGTTGAGTATTAAGCTGTACTTTATGGTCGGACTCCCGACAGAGACGATGGAAGACGTGGAAGCCATCATGGAACTGGCCAAGAAAGTTTTGCGTTTGGGAAAGAGCATGCGTGGGAATCGAGTGCGCGTTAGCCTGGGGATCGGCAGTCTGATACCAAAGCCCCAAACTCCTTTCCAATGGTTCCCCGTTGAAAATAGCACGCTGCTGCAGGAAAAGTTGGATTTTCTACGCATTGCAGGTTACAAGACAGGTATCAAGGTCAGTTATAACAAACCGGATGAGACTTTATTTGAAGCTTGGCTATCGCGAGGTGATCGCAGACTCTCTGATGTTATCCTGAAAGCCTGGCAAAATGGAGCCAAGTTCGATGCCTGGAATGAACGCTTTAACAAGCAGGCCTGGCTGGATGCATTTTCGAGCATGGGAATTAACCCGGATTTTTATACCTATCGTGAGCGTTCCGAAACTGAAATTTTGCCCTGGGACCACATCTCGGCGGGTGTCAATAAAACCCACCTGCTTAGAGAATGGAAACTGAGTCTGGAAGGCCGAACCCGGGATGACTGCCGGGGTCAATGCTATCGCTGCGGGATTCTCGACGCTTTTGAAGGAATTCGTCCCGACCCTCAAGATTATTATTGGGGATGTCCAAAATGAACGATACACCTATACGCATACGAGTCCTTTTTTGCAAGATAGGAGACTTGCGCTTCACCGGGCACATCGACCTCCAGCGTCTCTTCGAGCGTTCACTCAGGCGTTCGGGTCTGCCAATTCGTTACAGCCAGGGTTTTAGCCCCAAGGTGAGGTTGAATTTGGCCTCTGCTCTCCCCCTCGGTTATTCAAGTCAGGCCGAATTGCTCGATTTTTGGATGAACGGGACGCTCCCAATGCCAGAGATACGAGCAGCTTTGGATTCTGCCCTTCCTGTAGAACTCAGAATTCTTGATTTGCAGGAAGTGTCAAATCAGTTGCCCAGTCTGCAAGCCAGTTTAATTGCCTCGGATTTTAGTATTCGATTTCCACTGGAAATGGATATTCCAGTCATTGAGGAACGCCTGGACCAATTGCTGCAATCCGATTATCTGGAAATGGAAAATCGCGGAAAAATCAGGAATTTCAGGCCGATGATTTTGAAAACAGAGTGGCTGGAGGCCGGTAAGGTGCTAAAAGTGCGCCTGAGTGCCACCCCAGGTAACACTGGCCGGCCCGATGAACTGGTAAGGCTGCTGGGAATCGACCCATTGGATTGCGATTTTGAACGGACTAATTTGATATTTGAGGATGGCGATGGAAGATAATTGCATTTTCTGCCAGGTAATCAGCGGAAAGGCACATAGTTATACCGTTTATGAAGATGAACATAACCTGGCATTTCTGGATACCAACCCACGCACGCCTTATCACACGCTGGTAGTCCCGAAAGTGCATTCCAGGGATATCCTGAGCATTGACCCTGAAGATCTGCAATCCGTTATAAGCGCGGTGCGAAATGTTTTGGATCTTTATCGGGAAAAGCTTAATTTTCATGATTTTCAAGTCCTCAATAATTGTGGCAAATATGGCCAACAAGCCGTTTGGCATACCCACTTCCACATCATCCCGCGCTTTAAAGACGATGGCAGCAATTGGCATCCACTAAGGCGTGATGATCTGATCGCCAAAATTCCAGAAATGCTGGCTGGTCTGAAGGAGTAAAGCGGCCGAAAATGAGTATAATTGGCGAACTTGTTCCTGTGGCCTAATGGATAAGGCAACGGCCTCCGAAGCCGTTCATGCGAGTTCGATTCTCGCCAGGAACACTTTTTAGTTAACGATTTCCGTGCGCCTCCCCTTTATAATTAGAGCAGACTGACAGGTTGGAGGAAAAGATGGCCGAAAATGATTTAAGGCAAGAGCTAGAAAAGCTTCGCAGCGAAATCAATTATCACAATTACCTATATAACACCCTGGACCAGCCGGAAATTAGCGATGACGATTACGACCAACTTTTTACTCGCCTGAAAGCCATCGAAGCTGACCATCCGGAATGGGTCAGTCCTGATTCGCCGACCCAGCGCAGCGGGGCAAAACCATTGGATCGGTTTAAAAAAGTGCAGCATCCACGCCCCATTCTCAGCCTGGCAAATGGGTTTGGCAGCCAGGATGCACGAAACTGGTACGCGAGAATACTGAAACTCGACCCTGCAGTCAGCCAAACGGATTATCTTCTCGAACCTAAACTGGATGGACTCACCGTTGTGTTGCACTATGAAAATGGCTATTTTGTATTAGGAGCCACCCGTGGTGACGGCATGGTCGGTGAAGACATCACTGAAAACTTAAAGACACTGCCCTCTCTCCCCTTGAAAATTCCGGTAAGGTCCGGTACTAAAGCCCCCGAACGATTGGTTGTGCGTGGCGAATGCTTGATGTTCAAGAAAGACTTTGAGCAGTTGAATGCTGAACTTGAAAAGGCGGGGGAAAAAGCCTACCTTAATCCGCGCAATACAGCCGCTGGTTCTTTGCGGCAGCTGGACCCGAAAATTACTGCGAAACGGCCATTAAAGCTTTTTAGTTATCAGATTGTCGAGAGCAGCGCTTTGACTCCTGGAACACAAATTGGTGTGCTGGACTACTTGAGCGCCCTTGGCTTTCCCACAAACCCAACCCGTTGGCATGCTAAAAACATCGACCAGGCTATCCAGGTTTGCGAGCAGGAGGGTCTGGAACGCCATGATTGGCCTTATGACGCGGATGGCGTGGTTATCAAGATCAATGATTTACGATTGGCATCCAACCTCGGTTTTGTTGGCAAAGACCCCCGCGGTGCACTGGCATATAAATACCCTGGTCAGGAAGTTGAAACAACACTTGAGGGCATCATTGTCAACGTTGGCCGTACAGGAGTATTAACTCCTGAAGCTCAGTTGAAAGCGGTGAGTATCGGAGGCGTGGTTGTTCGACAGGCAACCTTGCATAATTTTGACTTCATCCGCGATAAGGATATACGAGTAGGCGATCAGGTTTTGGTCAAACGCGCCGGCGAGGTCATCCCGTACATCCTAGCAAGCTTACCTGAAAAACGGGATGGAAGCCAGATGCCTTACATGGTGCCCACGCATTGTCCTGCTTGTGGTTCCATTGTTGAGAAAGACCCTGAACAAGTGGCTTACTATTGCCCGAACGCAGCCTGCCCGGCTCAACTCACGCGCAATGTCGAGAATTTTGCTTCGCGTGGCGCGATGGATATTGCCGGCCTTGGCGAGCAAATTGTGGCTCAATTGAGCAAAGAAGGCCTGGTGCACTCCGCGGTCGATCTTTACAAGCTTAAAAAAGACGACCTGCTTAAGTTGGAAAAGTTTGGTGATAAGAAGGCTGATAACCTTCTGGAAGCAATCGCGGCCTCCAAAAGCCAAACCCTGCAGAGACTGCTCATCGGTCTGGGTATTCATGGCATTGGCGAGGTAGCTTCCCGTAAATTGACTCAAAGATTTGGCGATCTGGACAATCTTGCCAGCGGAACTTTGGAAGAACTTCAGGAAGTGGAAGGGATCGGCCCCAACCTGGCTACTTCGGTCTATGACTGGTTCAGGGTGGAGACCAACCAGCAGATTCTGACTGAGTTCAAGCGCTTGGATATTTGGCCAGTTGAGCAGACTCCCTCTGCGAGTAAACCTCGGCCGCTGGCTGGAATGACTTTTGTGGTCACTGGTATTTTGAAAACCTTCTCGAGAGAAGGAATTGAGGACTATATTCTTGAAAACGGTGGTAAAGTAAGTGGCTCTGTTAGTTCCAGAACTAATTACCTTGTGTTAGGAGCAGATCCAGGTTCAAAATATCAGAAATCTTTGGAACTTAAAATTCCAATTCTGACTGAATACGACCTACGTAATCTGATCTCAGCAGCTAAAACGCATGAGTAATGCATCTTATTTTTTGGAGGTTTTTTTATGTCACAACTGATAGTACCTGTTCTCATTGTAACGGCAGCATTGTTGTTCTACACCTTGGCTACATTCATCAATCGCCCCAAAAGGACGCTCTCAGTGAGTAATTTGACATTGTATACGATTGGACTGGTTTGCGATATTTAGGGAACAGTCTTGATGTCTAAAGCCAGTACAGCTGGAACATTGTTTACACTGCACGGTATCCTGGGATATACGGTTTTAGGTCTGATGATAGTTACCGTGGTCTGGGCATGGGGTTATTCAAGAAGAAGACCTTTACCCGCCGTTTAAGTGTCGACAAGGCGCTATCGTGGAGAGCTGACTTTCTTGCCCCAGTCACAATCTACTGCATAGTTCATACAACGTTCATAGATATCATAGGTAAAAAGGGGAGATGAAAGACCGGAAGTTATGCTTTTCGTGCGGCTCCGATCAAAGATTCTCCTATCGGATAGATAGGGGCGATACGGCTCGATAAACCTGTCCAACAATTCCTCGGCCGGGTTGGGCGTAGGATTTCTTTGCACTTGACCCCACAATGCATGGATGCCCCGCAAGCTCAGAAACCGTTCAGAGTATTCTATAAGCGTAGCCATGTCCGGCGGATTGTCGCTCGTTATATGGTATATGCCGTTGGATCCAGGATGTTCTACGATACACAGAGCGGCTTCGACGAAGTAGTCGATGGGTATCAGGTTCACAGATCCCCTGTACCCCAGGTATACCGTCAATGGCAAATGTAATATGCCATCATTGCCCAGGCTGACGCCCCATTTTTTGGACCGCACCCCACCCTGATCGATAATATCCTTTATAAAGATCTCTCGAATGTAGGAGAGTGATTTTACGGGAAAGTACAATGCGTTGAACTTCAGGGATCCGCCTGTTTTCGAATGTCCGTACACGATTGACGGCCGCAGTATGGAAAGAGGCACACTATGGTTCTCGCAATAGCGGGTGATTATCCCTTCGGCCTGTGCCTTGCTTTCCTCATATACATTGGTGAAACACTCAGAGGTGATCGGTGTCTCCAGGCATAGGCCTTCGCACATGCCAGAGGCATATGCCGTACTGATATAATACAGGTGTT
>Ga0209429_10000538_pt1 | contig 25130 bp, 25 predicted proteins | sample BarGraNGADG00212_3_FD_184493 | JGI IMG/M metagenome (GOLD analysis project Ga0209429, IMG submission 184493) | Arctic peat soil microbial communities from Barrow, Alaska - Barrow Graham LP Ref core NGADG0004-212 (SPAdes) (version 2) | ecosystem: Environmental > Terrestrial > Soil > Wetlands >...
TATAATCGACAGTGTCACGAAATGGATTTCTGAAAGCTGCGAGACAACTTTAGATACACAGTTAAAGGTATCTTTATCTTTCAACCATCGCCATCTCGATACACTCACAAGTATTTCTCAGATGGATCCGACTCGATTGATTTTGAAATTCGATGAAAACGAAGTATACAAAAGATTCCCTGAACAAAAGGGTTCTCCGTACGCTTTATCAATCAAAAACATTGCGCCAATCACAAATTACATAAATGAATCAGATATCGCAACTAACATCAAGTATATTTTAACTACGCCATACGCAGAATTCTATGGAATTAACTTTAAAGAATATACTAGAGGAATTCTTGAATGTAATTACATAGGTGGAAAAGATTACGCAAATAAACCTGAAGAAATTAAAAATGTATTGGAGTACTTTATTATTAAAACTTATCAAAGTATTAATGAAGAAGAATACAATGCTGCTGAAGAATTCGAAATGAAACGAATAACTGAGGGATTTGAAAAAATGCAAATGGCATTCTACGATCCTGAAGTATTCATTAATGAATTTCAAAAGTTAAGAGTTTATGTTGATTTGCAAACATCACTACAAACAATTAAAACGTTTTGGACTAATATACGAAAACCTATATTTGAAATGATCATTAATGGTGGATTGCGTGAAGGCCAATTTAATTTAGACACACAAATAGGAAAAATGCAATTAAGAAAAGGAAAGCTTACAAATTCTTTAAACTCAATACGAGATATGGATTTGGTTCACTGCGAATTATCAGGAATAATGGAAAATTGCTCATTCGTTTCATGTGATATTGGAAAAGCAAGAGTTTATAATTCCAAATTTATTAGCAACAACAAGATTCAGGATTCATATATGGAAGGCGTAAGTGTTAATAAAAGTAATGAAATCATTAAATGCTATGTTGTTAACAATGAAGAAATTATAAATTGTTCTGTTACTGAAAGTGTTATTAAATTTGCCAGTCCCGGAAAAGGAATGGAAGCAGATGATAAAAGCACTATAATAGTTAAACAACAATCATTGCCACAATTAACCGATGCTGTTAAAATCGAAGGAATTCGAGATTACAGTTGGATAAAAAGCATGAATAAAAAATCCGATGATGTAGGCTATGGCAATGCTTATGATAAAAAGAAATATCCAAAATAAATAAAATGTAATGAAATTAGTTAGAGAAAATTTAAATGAGTTATTATTTTCAAAAGGTATTGAAGGAGTTCGCGAAGGCCCATTGAGAAAAGAAAAAAGAGGTGATGAGTGGTGGGTAATGGGAAGAGGAGAACTTCTATTTGCTGAAGATGAAGAAGATGCAGACAGAATTATACGAAATATAATAAGAAATATTTAAAACATGAAAGCTAAGCTTGTAAATGAAAGATTGGGATTTACAGAAGATGGCGATCCTGTAAAAGATATGGGCATTGGTTGGGATATCAAGAAAGAAATTGAGAAACGTTTAAAGAAAGGTGGCAATCCGAATTACGATGGTAATACTATTACATATAGAGAATTCATGGAAGACTTCTTAGATAGATGTGCAAATCAGAATTCATCTGATATAGTTTTGGATTTGTATAGAATTATTGAGGCATTAATAGAAGAAGGAAAAACACGAGTAATAGATGATACTTTAGATGAAGATGAACATTTTATGGATTTAATGACTGACATGACGATGAAATTGTTGTCAAAATTATCTGTAAAGAAACAAATGGAATGGTATGAACCAATAATAGATGGCCAATATTAGATAGTTAACTTAATCACCAATAATAACAAAAATGAAAGCACAATTTGTGAGCGCAAATTTTAAACAAACAACACCCTATTGCTTTTATGACATGTCAAATGCATTGGATATAAAACAGACTATTTTACCTGTTTTAAGAAAACGTGGTATAAAATTTGAATATGATTCATACGCAAATTTTTTAACAGTAAGGCCATTAGATTCGAGTGAAGCTGCTTTAGCAAAGAATATTATTCTTGAAATAGGCAAAGGCGTAGTCACTACTGAACCATTAACTGATGATGGGGCTGTTATTATCATGAACATTAATTTAAAATAAACAATAGAATGACAAGAACAGAATTTGTAAGTCAAGTAAACGGAGAAATAACTGGAAGTTGCGGAATTCCATTTGCGCTTCCTCCAATCGAAATTGAACGTTTGGTTAAATTGGAGGCAGAATGGATGTATCGTGAGTATCGTGACGCGGTGCAAGATGCATGGTATGTTCTTGACAAAAAATATTTTCACACGCCAGAATGGAAAGCTACAAGAACATTTCAATTGCCTCCATGTGTAATGGCAATGAAATATGTATATGAAATGACTTCAGGTCAAAGAACATTTGGTATCAATGATCCAGATATGAGTTTTGATAGATTAATGGCTGCTGATATGTATTTGAGTCCACTTTCATCAGATCAAATAACATACAGAACAATTCAATGGAGTTTCTGGGATTTGGCAAGATCTTTTAACTTAAGAGATATTCAACATCATTTTAATATTAACACTAAACGATTGATCATCACTGGTAGAGATCCTTCAGAATCTCTTTTTCTAGCAACATTAAATCAAATTCCTGAAGAAGATTTGTACAGTGATCCTCTTTTTATTAAATGGGTCATTGCTAGAGGAAAACTTCAATTAGCTAGAATAATCGGTACATTTAACTATACTCTTTTAGGAGGTGTTCAAATTAATTATGCAGATATAAGAACTGAAGGAGCTGAAGAATTAGCAGAACTTAAAGAAAAGATAAAAAGCGATTCCCCACCCGATTGGTTTATGATGTTTCAATAGATTGGTAATGAAATAGTTATATACATGAAAAACACAGACTTTATACCAATAACAGAATTTTTCGAAAATGTAAATGAGCGCTTTCATGATGAATCAGATTCGGATCCTGTTAAAGATATGGGTATTGGCACAATAAAAATAAATTTTGGTGACATAGCCAATCAATATTTAAAAAAGTTTAACGCACACACCAACCCTTCCAATAAAGTAGGTCATCAAATAGAAATAATACAACAATGGTGTACATGGTTAGCGACATTAAAAGGAAAAATTATTAGTGGAAACTTTAAATATAAATATTTTAAGAATATTGATGATGTATTCGAAGATTCTTTAAAAATTATTAAGATAGACAGTTATGGATTTGGCGGCCCTGGTTTAAGAATTGAATTAACTGGTAAAGATAAAGATAACGAAGTTTGTTTCATTTTAATGAATCAAACTTATTTTGTAACAGGAACAGGATTATCTGAAAATGTTAATGAATCTGAACTAATCGATTACATGAAGCAAGTTGCTGGCATGTTTAAAGAACAAAGACAATCAGACTATTGGCAATGGAAAGTTGATAATGCAAAAGAATTGAAGCATGTAAGTACATCTGAAATTCGTGAAAAATATCCTCAAATCGATGCGTATTTAAAAAATAGTCGTCACAACGTAGTACAGAAAGAATGCTATAAAAATGCAGGACAACTTTGTACTAACGTCGAAGGCGTATCTTATGTTGAAGGCGAAATATCATATCACGGAATTCCTATAGAACACGCGTGGAATAAAATTGATGGTAAGTATTTTGACATAACTAAAGATGTTTTATTCTCTAAAAATTCTGATTATGCTGAATATGTTGCGCTAATTGAACTTGATTTTAAAGAATATTCTCGCATGATATTGAAACACAAACATTGGGGCGGATTTGTTCATGAAAAATATGTTGAAGAAAAAGGAAAGAAATCAGTGTTAGAAAGTTCCAAAATGGACAATTATTATGAAAAGAATTTTGGAATAATACACGGATATAACACTCAAGTTATTAATTCTTATAATGTAGTTACTAAAATAGGAAAATACAAAACACCTATTATGCAGAATCCTAAATCACTAGAAGGATTCGATCCAGATGTAAGAGCTATTTCAGATCAAGAAGGAAATTTATATGTAGCATATAAACATAAATATTTTAATCACGGTGATATGGCAAATGCTCTTATTAAAGCTAGTGTTATTGATACAATTGTATATAATCAAGAAGATGAAGAAAACCTTAGGGGTGTTTATGAAGATCAGAATCATTTTTTATTATTTGATAGATTGGAAGATGAAGATATATTTGTTCCCAGCGATACTTTTGAATGGCAAGGAACAGAAACCGACAAATTATTAAAAGCGGTGAAAGAAAAAAATCCACAATTTAAATTTGATATAAGATATTTCGAAGATGAGGATGATTACGATTTGGATGATAACGATGATGAAATATCTGAAGGATTTCATTATCCTAAATTATTCGAATCTCCTGATCATTTTAGAATGGAAGGCTATCCTTATTCAACAGATGATTTATCATATGCATTTGAAGTAGTTTGGGATGTAGATAATGAAAAAATACTTGATGTTTTAGTTTCTAATAAAAAGAACGCAAGTCATGGTGATGATGATGAAACAAAAGGATTTTGGAGAGGTGGTCCCGAACATGCAATTAATAATAAAACAAAACCTTATGGCGTAAATTGGAAAAAAGCTTATCCAGGACGTTTATTTATGGAGCCCAAAGTAATTACATTCTGGGTATACCCTAGCAATAAAGAATTAAAACAAATTGTTAACATAATTGAAGAAAAGAAAAATATTAAAATTTATGATAATGATTGGAAGATAGAAATATATCGTGAAGGAATGCAAAATAAAGGTGAACATAATTATGAAAATAATTATCAAAGAAATTTGCCTTCTGAAATTATTCCTATCGAAAAATACATTGGGTCGAAAAAACCACCTGAAAAAGAATACTTACAACACTTAGATACAAAAACTAAACACAACGTTCCTTATGGATTTGGTTCTAAGAATCCAGCCTATATGGGTAAAAGACAATGGCAAATGGCTTCATTAACAGATGAAGGAAAAGATGAAGGCTTTTATCCAAAATTAGATTTAAAATAAGGGAGCAACGACTCCCTTTTGTTTTATAAAGATATATAAAATAAAAAGTAAATGATAAAAGATTTATACATAAGAAGTTCAGAAGATCCAAACTATCAATTTGGTGTGTTAGAACATCAAGATGCTATTGAGTCAATTATCACAAAGATTAAAATGATACTGGGAACTCATTCAGGTCAGATATTTGGAGATTTATCATTTGGAGTCGGTATTGAAGATTTGATCTTTGAAACGAAGATAAACAAAACACATTTAGAGGAAAAAATAAAAATGCAATTTGATCGTTATATTTCTGAAACGAAAGATTATTCGATAACACCTCAAGTTTCATTCGGTAAAGCAGATGGATATGATTATGCAGTTATCGATATTTTTATCAATGATCAAAAAGTAATTGGACTTTTAATAAAGTAATATGAGAGCAAAATATATAAATGAAGCTTTTGACGAAGAATCAGATCCAATTGAAGATATGGAGATTGGAAAAGTAGAATGCTCTATTTGTCATGGATTGGGTTCATATCCTAAACACGATAGTAACTCATATGATCCTTTAACAGGAGAACATGATTGCCGATATTGTCCAATAGAAGTTGAATGTGAAACATGCGAAGGAACAGGATATGTAAGTAATAAAAAATTAAAAGAATATAAAAAACAAGAAAAGAAATTAACACAAAAATACGGGTCTTCAACATTAGATGATTTGCCTTTTTAAAAATAAAACAATAATATGCCAGAAATTTTCAGTACCAGTAGGATACGTTTCCAAGAGTTATACCAAGATGCGTTAAATTTTGTAAAAAACTCGTATGGAGAATTAGGACAATACTTTACATTGGCTTCTCCTATGGGTCATTTATTACAAATAATTCTTAGTTATGGACGTATGATTTTATTCTATAATGAAGACTCAGTTACAGAATTAAATATCAATACCGCAACTCGTCCCGCCAGCGTTAAAGGTGTTTCAACTTTAACAGGACATAATCCATCAAGACCCATTTCAGCAAGAGGAACTTTGATTCTTCAATATAATGGAGCAAAATTGCCTCCTGGAACGAGTATCATTTCAATTCCTAACTATACGTTAATTGCCAATAGTCAAAATGGCTTAGTATACACAGTTACACTTCCTGGAGAAGAATTAGTTTTTGATTTAAGTAGTGTAACAAATACAGTAGAAGTAAACATCGTTCAAGGAAAAACAGAATTTCAGCAAGCAACCGGAACCGGAGACCCATTACAATCATACAACTTCCAGAATAAAAAAGGTGCTTCTATAGATAATTACTATGTGAATGTTTTTGTTAATGGAGCAAAATGGGATGTTGTCGATTCAATTATTGATATGACTCTTGATCAACCAGCGGTAATGGTTAAAACAGGGCAAACTGGTGGTATTGATCTTTTCTTTGGTAATGCTTACAATGGTGCAGTGCCTCCTTTTGGATCAACAATTTTAGTCGAATATCTTTTAACTGATGGAGCAGCAGGAAATTTAAATGCTCAAAATAACAACTTGAATAATACTTGGAAATTTAGCACACCGGGATTTTTAATGAATGGAGAGCAACTCGATTTAAACAAATATCTTAATGTTCTTATTAAAAATGAGATTATGTTTGGTGCTCAGGAAGAACCTCTTTATTTAACAAGATTATTGGCACCACATATGTCAAGAAGTTTTGTTTTGGCAAATCAAAATAATTATATTTACTTTCTTAAAAAATTAAACATTTTTACCATAATTGATGCTATACCTGGATTTGCAACCTTTGAAGATCAGTATGCATTAGATAAATACAATCAAGCAAAAACAAAATTTGAACAATTAAGTACTCAGTATCAACAACTAATTTCTACAAATGGAGTTAGTTCAATTAAGGCAACAACATTAAAGCCTCAATTAGATAATGCTTCATCACAACTTAATTTTTATACACAACAAGTAGAAGCTCAAAAGAAAGATGATAACACAGTTTATTTGTTTTTAGTTCCTGATGTTAACAAAAGAATTCAATCAAATGAAAATTACTATACGTGTTCATTAGACGCTTTTGTTATGTCAGATAATGAAAAAACTGCAATCTTAGATTATATCGAACAAAGTGGTCAAAGAATTTTAACTGTTGATAATGCTATTTTAAATTTGCAATTTCCAAAGTTTTCAATAAATATGTCTCTTATACTATGGGAAGGTGCAGCATATGATACAGTTAGACAGGCCATCATATCATCAACATCCGATTATTTTTTACAAAATACTCGTAGAGATAGAATTCCTGTTTCAGATTTAATTCGAATCATTGAAGGACTTGATGGTGTTGACTCAGTTAACGTTTGGTTTGATGCCGACGCAAAAAATTTAAACATCTATAAAACATTTTATGGAATAGATGATTATGGTGATATCATTCTTCAAAGATTTGTTCAAGACGCATTTGGAAATAGTGTTCCAGTTAATGATTTATACGCATTAATTCGCGGAAACTTTGAAAATGCGCAAGGAACATTTTATGAAGATAGTTTAGTTAAGAATAAATTATCAAATGTAAATATCCAAGTAAGAGGATATACTCAGAAAAATATCAATTCAGAAAACAATATAGCAATCGTAAATAACATCACAGGATAATTATGGCAAAATCAGCAAATGTAACAAAAAGAGCTTTATATACGACCAGACCTTCGTATTATTATCAGTCTAAACATTTTAATGATGTTTATCTTAATATGGGATTTAAGTACAAAGGTCAATTACTAAAAAAGGGTATTTCTCCGGAAATGTATGCCAATCAATTACAAGTTCCAATGTATAGCACTATAGAAGCGCTTCTTAATCAACTTATTGAAGAAACTAAAATAGTTAAAAAATGGCTTAGTATCGCACATGATAAAAAATCAATGAACATCAATTAATATGAACATTCAAAATTTTAAAATATTTGATAAGGCAGGAAGCCAGTTAAATTGGAATCCTGATCCTTTAATACAATTAACTTTTACAGATTCTACTGGCACCGGTGCAGAAGGATTTCTGATAACAGATCCAAGCGGGCATGCTATTTCAGCAGAAATGATAAGTGGTGGCTATTTGTATGATCATACTGATACGTCAGTAGGTTATACATATGCATTAAACAGCGTCTCTCAGGATATCACGTCTGATGTATCTATAGACACCATTGATGTTTCTATATTTGGTTCGAATGTTTCGAATCCGAATACAAAAAGTATTAGCGGCCTGCAAATTAGAGATTTAAGTATCAATTTTGTTTATCCTTCTGTAACTTATGCCAGCGCTATTTTCTTACAGCCTGTCGCATCAGGATTAGTTGAAACAGAAACGCTTTACATTTTAGATGAATTTGCTAAAGATCAATATAGACGTCCTTATGATCCTACTAATTCAATTTTAGTTATGGAATTTGTTGGTGACGATGATCAAATTTCTTTTTTCAATGTTAATGAAGCCACCAATGAAATAACTTGGACGGATTCACTTGCTTTTGATACAAGCACATTACAAGCTAACGTTCCTATTCAGGTTAACATTGGATTTAAAGCCGATAATGAGGGTGTTTACGAAAGAATTCTTAGAATGTATCATTTAGTTGGCACGACACTTTATACAATTGCCGAAATTGTAGTTAATGCTGAAGCTATTGGAGAAGATGAAAGATTTCGAACACTTATAGCAAACTTTGGTTTGCCTGATCCAATCGGAATGAAACAAATTTTTAAAGAAACAGATATTAACGAAGATTTGCCAGATTGGAAAATTTTAAACTATAAATCAAAACATATTATTCTAGAGTATGATAAAATCATGCCATTTATTGGAACTTACAAAGGTTTGATAAATGCAATCAGGTGGTTAGGCTATGATGACATCTATATTCGTGAATGGTTCTTGAATGTTAAAGAAAACAAAAAAATATCTCTTATCATTCCGTACGAAGCAAAGGATAGAACACAAACTATTTTAATGTTTAGTCCTGAACAAAGAAAAACAATCAAGAAATTAAATCAATTATCTCTTAATTATTGTTTGACAAGAGAAACAGGACAATTAGATGTTTATGGCACACCTGAAACAGAAAACTGTTATACATATAATCTTCAGGAAGTTTTTGTTAAACTTTTAGGATTAAAAAATTGGCTTGAAAAAAATATAATAGGAGTTAACTGTCGAATCACAGACATAACTGGAGAAGGCATTTATTTTGAAAGAATTCAAAATCTTGTTTATGAAACTGATAATCTTGGATTCAATTATTCTATTGAGCAAACATTAACACCTTACGGAGTCGATAATATGTCTGAATTGATTATGGGTGATGCAAGTATTAAATTGACTTTCTTGGAGTTGACAAATACAACTACAGCAAATCTTCCCATGAGATTCGGCGATATGATTCAATACGCATGGAATCCTAATGATTCTTGTGCTAATAACGCGTATTCAATTACAGATCCATTATACCTTGCTAATCCAGATGCATTTTTACTTGTGGGTTCATCATTTCAATATCCTTTCATTAATATTGCAGATATTCTTTGGAGATTATCAGTTGAAAAACCTTTAGGCGGCGTGTTAGGAACAAATGTTTGCACGAATCCTTTATTTGTTTATGAAAATGAAATACGTTTCTATAACACTCATGATGTATCTACAATATTTTTTAATGCGTCAACAAACTTAACAGTACTTTTAGAAAAAGCATATTTAAGAGATCCGAGCATTGATGACTGGATTAATTCAATTGCTTACTCAATTTATCCTGACCCTTCTAAATTCTATGATTACATTATGGAATCTTCTATGGGTGATAAAGTTGGCTTCCATGATTATGCAGAATTTGCTCCTGATGTATCTGCAAGATTACAATACGCTTATGATGCAAATTATCGTGTGCCTCTTTTAAGTATGCAATATTTTAAGTTTTTAGATTCAAGCGGCAATAAACAAACTTTCGGAGATAAATCATACTATCTCGATATTTTAGATGGCAAACTTTATATGAATACTGGCAATGTGCCAGATACTTTAGAAAATTTAACTCTTTATCTTAACTTCAATTATGATACAAGCTTAATTGAACAAATGATAACTGTCAATGCTGTGTATGAATCTCCACGTATGAGATTGTTCCAATTTGATCCAAGTGCATATTATTGGGCAGATCCATCAGGAAAAACTGGCGGAAACGATCCAAATGTGTATTTTTCAGATAATAGCATATACACAATGTATGTTAATCATATTGGAGATTATCATATTGAATTATTTGCATGGGATGATTACAATACGTTAATGTATAATCCAGCCAAAGAGTTATATTCTGTATTCACTAAAGCACCTACATTATGTACAGCTATAGATGCTTGTTGCAATAATGTTTGTTCAAATACATTTATGACTATAGATGAAGTAAGTACTTTGATATCAGAAAATAATGCGCCAATATATGACAGACTTATTCCATTACAGGAATTATCTCTAGGAATTGATCCAAGCGGAAATGCTTTTGTTTCTGTGCCTTCAATTACATACTTCCAAGATGTGCCTGAGCCTAATTCAATCAATAGATTTATTAACTTAACAGAAAGAGTTATCGATGTATCTGGATTGATCATCACAATCGATCCATATTCTCAAAAATTCTATTCTGGAGATGATGTTAGATTAGTCAAATTTGATAAAGGAAAATATTCTTTGATTTCAGAATCAAGTGCTCATATTATAAATGCAACTATGGGACAACCCGCATCTGCCACACTTGATCAAATTTCTTCAACATTTATTATTGATCCGTCAAGTGATCTTTACATTTTGAATAACACATATAGAAATGTAATAAATCCTAGCAACAATGGTTTGAACTTTACGGCAGATATTGTAGGATATCAGTTTGAAGTTGATCAATTAGTTGGACTTATTATTACACATAACACAAATGGATATTCATGGGGATCGTCATATAAAGTTTTAGATGTAAGCGGAACGACACATACATTTGATTTTCCTGTGCCCGATTTCTTTGTAAACAACCCAAGCACTTACACTATTAACGCAAAACATGCATTTTCTACCTATGCTGATTTTACAATTAATACTGAAAGCGCAAATGAAGAATCAAATAATTTTCAAATCTTTTTGAAGAATTCATATTGTCAGGAATATTATCTTGATAACACATTTGTACTCATTAATATTTTATTCGATCAAGATAAAGTTAATCAACAGTGGTATGAACCTTCAGATAATTTAATCAATAAGACCTACTTTACATATGATCAAAGTAAACCTTTGAATGTAGACATAAGTACACTCGTAATATTACAAGCACAATACGATTCTTCAAATTATCTTCTTAATCAAAAGAATATATGGGAAATCGTAGAACACGATTCAAGTATTGTTTTAATGAAAGTATTTAATCAAAGTATTCCTTACATATTTGATACTGCTGGAGTATACGATGTAGAATGCACAGCATACGATAGTTACGGAAATACAATTATCAAAAAATATGAGGGATTAATTCAAGTATCATGAGATTAAATAAAACAGATAACGAACATATCGATCGATCACAGACATTTGTTGAGGTTAATTCTGTTTCTTGGAGAGCGCCTCAACATATTTCTGTTGAGGATTTAGTACATGGCGTTAAATATCATATTGAAAAAGATATCGATAATGTGACGTTGAAAATGGATCCAAGTACACATAAACTTGAAGTTGATTTTTCATCTCTTGAAACACCAAGTGTCCATAGTGCATCTTACGCTGACCAAAATATATTCTTTAATCAACCACCCAAAGATTGTTCTACGTTATCTGGTATGCACGTGGTTACCGATGGAAATTATTTGTATGTATGGGTAAAAAATAGATGGAAACGATCGATCTTAAGTGAGTGGTAGTTATGAGTAACTTTCTGCAAAGGCTGCATCTGCACCTATAATTTTTAAACCACATATATGAATTTTATTATTATGAAGAAATAGATGAACATAATTGTCTGTCATGTTTGGCATTCCATAACAAATAAAATTTCCTTGTATATCAACAGGCATCCCTTCAAGAGAATGTAATAGAGGATTTTTAGAACAATTAAAATCACCTCTAATTGATTTAGTACAGCCTTTTAAAGATGTTAATTTGTTTTCAAATAACATTAAGTTAATTATGTCTCCAGTTGGTAATTCTTTAATAGATGTTAATTCATTATGTCCTAAGTAAATATTTCCAGACATAGTTTTTGGAAATCCGTGGAGATTTTTTAATCCACTTTCATAAAAATTTAAATCTCCTTTAAGATGATTTATTTGAATAAATTCTGGCAATTCATCTAAAGATTTTTTGAAAAAATTTATACTTGAATTAATATCAACTGTTTGATCAGAATTAATTGTATATTTTTCAATATCATATTTTTCCATCCATTTACGAATTAACATAGGTTTTCCTATTCCCATGTCATGTATAGAATCGGACTCATCTGAGAATTTCTCGTTTAAATATTCTCTAACTAATTTCATTTTTAAAACTTTAATGTTACGTGATAAGGCCTTATTAAATAAATTGCAAATTCGCTTTCCATAAGACTAATGCTATTATAATACAAACCTATTACATGAAAAAATTGTAAAGCATGAGGGTGAAATAATGATTTCAAACCAGCGTTCTTTATCTTTACTACTTTAATTTTTTTCGTAACCCATCCTTTATTTACTTGCCACATTCTTCCTTCAATGAATCTTCCAATAATAAATGGCTCAATTTCTTTTTTAAATTCTTCAAAACCTTTTCTCATTCCTGTTAAATTCATTTGATCTTTTAACGGATCATTGTAGTACGGATTGTATTTTCTATGATACTCATCTAAAAAGGGTTTAAAATTATCCATGAGTACAATGTCATATTCAGCACCAATTCCCATGTCTTTTACAGGATCAGATTCTTCTTCGAATTTCTCGTTTATATGTTCTCTAACTAATTTCATTTAAATGAATTTATTGTTTTTCCTATAAATTTTTGGAAATATTTTTTAGTATTTTTCTTATAAATACATTTAACTCCCTGATAAGAATCCGGTTCATCAAATTCAAAACCTGTGATTGTCTTAAATAGATGATCTAATCCAACTCCTTTAATGAGTTTTCTACAGTACGTAACTTTATTAAAGATAATTCCTTTTCTGCCAACAACCCGATCACCATACATATTTAAAAAATACGAATTTTCACGAATAACAATAGATTCAATAATAGTTCCTTGAACATTTTTATTTACGAATGAATATTCATTTTTATCTAAAAATTTTTGATCTAATTCAAAAATCTTTTTAGAAGAATCTTTAATAAGTCCAGGTATTCCTATTCCTATATCTTTTACAGGATCAGAATCTTCAGTAAATGATTCTTGAAGTTTATCGTACATTATATGTTGTTTTAAATCATGACCATTGATGCCAGCTTTATATCCATTAACCCTTAAATATGTGTTGCAATATTGAAATATTCTTGCAAAAAATGGGTCTTTAATTATTCCAATTCCATTAAGTCTAGGTTCTTCATCAGTATTAATAATACTCTTAATATTATCACTATGAATTATATGAGGAATTAAATATTGACATACAAATTTATATAAATCTTCATCTGATTCAAAATCCTGACGTACGTTTAACATACCAATACTCATATCTTTTATGGGATCGGATTGATTGCTGAATTTCTCGTTAATATGTTCTCTAACTATCTTCACTTACTTCTTGCATTGCATCCTTTTCATATTTGCTATTCAATTTTCCATAATCCACAAATGTTACATTAAATTCCGGAAATTCTCTTCTATATTCTCCGTTTTTAATTATATGTTGAACCGCAGGAACAAGTTTATATCGTACAATACTTGGCATTGTTTTTTTATAAGCAACAAAATAACATTGATGAAATTCAGGATTGATTAAAATTGAATCATAGCCCAATTTTGTAATAAGTTTTTGAACATAGTTATTTAATCCAAGTAACTGAGCTTTTGATTTTTCTCTGAGAACAATATTGCTAAACCAAAAATCTATATGATCATCATTAATGGCAATCGTATAGATTGCCTGTTGTTTATCAGCAGCTCCAAATTTGTCAAATAATTCTTTATACATGTGTACTGCACCAATACCCATATCTTGTATAGCATCGTTATCTTCACTAAATTTCTCGTATATTTGTTTTCGATTAAATGGTTCGAAATACTCTTTAAAAAAATCGAAATTCCATCCCCAGATATCTGATCGTGAAGGCGAATTATTTCTTAGAAAAGTTTTATCCGGGTAATATCTGTATTGAATAATTATGTCATCATTTTTCTTATAAGTTACTTGATCAATTTCAATAATTCCCCCCTTTGAATAAAAACGAGGAGGCTCGCTATTTTCAATATCTAAACGTTTTTTAAATCTTACAAGATCACCTTGTTTAAGAGTTTTATATATTTGATACATGCCAATGCCCATATCTTGTACAGCGTCAGATTTATCTGTGAATTTTTCGTTTATATGTTCTCTGACTATTTTCACTATTTTACTTCTTTTTTGATATTTGTATCAATTCTTTGAATTATATCAGGCATTTGATCTTTTCTATATCTTCCCATTAAATTCTGTTTAACATCGCATTCTTTAGCATTTCCAGCTTTCATATCTTGTTTTAATTCACGTAATTTAAAATTATCTTCATATTTATCCGTAGAGAATAGCGGAAGATTATCTCCACGTTTAAGTTTACGAGCATATCCTACCCATTCTTTTCTTAATGAATAAATGTTTGGAGCTTGATGAGGCATATAAGTTATTGTGTATTTGTGTTTGTAAACATATACAGCTGCTCCGCCTTCATGGTTAGTTAATACTTCAAAATATGGTTTAATATCAACAAACATAATTGGGGATTCTTGTTTACGAATAGGCACCATCTGAAACTCATAGCCATGTGCATCTGCATATTTCTGCAAATATCCACCTGCGATACTGAGAGGAGTTCCAATTCCCATACTATGTATCGGGTCGTCTTCTTCACTAAATTTTTCAAATACAAATTGGGCTTTCATCAATGATTTATTTTATTTATCTCTAAATTGGAAGAGGCAATTGACCTGGAATTCCGAATGTTTTTGCTCCTGCAGTTACGAAATCTCTATACAAGAAAGAGACGTAAGGAATGTTTGTTGGTGATAATAATTCATATTTCGGGAATGGATCTTTTGCAATCATCGTATTCATTCCAGCGCTTAATGTTTTTTTATATGCGCTATAATTAATTACAGTTGTAGATAATGTATTTTTATATGCTGTCGACATCATCGGAGCATTCTGAAGTTTAAACTTCTTTGTTATTGAAGAAACTATGCTTTCATTTACATTATTGTCTAACTGATCAGCAATCTTAATGATTGGTTTAGTGTTCTTTAGAGTTATTCCAAAGTTTGCAGTGTTAGGAGTCATAGAAATTGGAAGAGGCGATAATGTTTTATCTATGTTATCTGTCATTGCACTTAAATTATCTAATTGTTTGTTTATTTGTTTTTCTGATTGCGTCAACGCAGGATCAACGTCTTTAGTTGAACTTCCTGATTTAAGCGCATTACTTAATACAGCAGATATTTTTTCCAATTTCCATTTTTTTGTTTTTAATGTAAAAATTGCTTCATTAAACACAAGATTCTTTTCAGTCCATGTTGCTAATTGCTGAGTGTATTGTTTATTTTTCGAAGCATCATCATTATATTTTTTTGGTTTAGCCGCTTTAATATCTTTTAATTGTTTTTGAGATTTAATTAAATTATCTTTGACAACATCAAGTTTTGCGTTATTATCGTCCAATGCTTTCTTAATAAATGTTTTCTTTAAATTTTTAATATTTATTGAAATTGATTTTTTAAGAACATCAATTTCATTCTTTAATGAAATAGTTGGGTCTAACAAAGGCGTATGATAATTAGACGTCATATTTACAAATAACGTCCATGGAAAGAACCAGATGCCACATATAGTTAGTCCAATAACTAAGAACCCATATTTTGTAGAAATTGATTTAAAAGGAATATACACAACAGGTAAACGAATAGGCTTAGGTATTAACCATCCAGTTGACCATCCAGTTGCAGGATTTGTAACACTTGCCAATGTAGCTAATGAACAATATCTTAACCAATATTTAATATCGCCATACCCATATTTAGACTTAGGATTTAAACGAGGATCTGTTTCAAGAGATTTACATACAGGTTCATCAGAAAGAATGTATAATCTTGCTTGAGCTCCTTTGTAATCTGTAATTGAATATATAGAAAACGTGTTTAAATTATCGATTAAATTTTCAATGTTTGTTATTTCAATAGGAAGTGAATCACGCTCTTTCCAAATATCCCCGAAAAACGTAGAAATAGTGTTTCCTTCTTTAATTGTTTCTAATAAAGGTTTTGATTCTTTTTTAAGTATCGTGTATTTTTGCACTAATTGATCTGCATCAATAAACAAATTAAATAAAAAGATTGCTCTATTAACTTGTATGATTTTATCATCAACATTTAATTTCTTATTTTTATTTGCATACCCTGTTAGCCAGGTTTTAACATCATCCATTTTTTTACTTGTTTTGTAAATAGCCTGCGCTTGATCAAACCAAGAGATAATAGTTGACTTATCAATAATCACTTGCAATAAATCATTTAATTTCTTTGTCAATTTTTCTTTTCCATAACTGTCAATAACAAATCTTTTACGAATAATATCATCAATAATATTTGTGTATTGTATTTCTACAGGTGTAGGATTTACTAAGTCATGGAGTATACTCCCGATATCTAATGTATAATAATCGAATAAAATAAATTCATCAGGTCTTGCCAAAACAACTTTTGCATCATTTTTACTTTTAGTTGCCATTAATTGTTCGTTATTATAGAATAATTTGGCTGCATCTTCTAATTCTGTTTTAATTACGTCAAGCGTTTCATTTTTGGCATTCTTTTCAATATTATCTTTACCGGCTATTTGTTTTATTTGTTTTTCGTAATTCGCCTTAATATTAGCAAAAGATTTTTTTGTAAGTCCGAATAGAACATCTACGCCAATAGCTAAATTCTTTGTTGCATGAGTTGATGCATCATCTGTAACAGAAACATTGAGTAACACAGGATATAATGATTCGATATAATAGTCTTTAAGAAAAGCATTAATGTAGTTTAATCGTTGATAATCTGCGTTTAGTAAATCAACTTGAGTTTGTAAGAAATTATCTTGATCTGAGATATCTCGTAATACAACTTCATTCACGCTTATTTTATCTACATATCCTGTTACTGGAGAAAATAAAGCTTTTCCTTCAAATGTAGCGATTCCTTTATCTTGAGTTAAAAATGCATCAGGCACAACTGTAGGAACAAATATCGATTTACTTATGTTTCGTACTATGGCGTATGTTGCTAAATCAGGAGATTGTGTTGCATCTATTACAACTTCGAGATTTTGATTGACTTCACATGAGATTGGATTTTGCAACTTCAACTCTATTGGTTCGTGTGGCACTGGAACATCATCAGTGATCACAGGACAATTTAAACTAATTTGAAAAGGAATCTTATTAACAGACACATCGAATGCAGGCGTTAAATCAATACATACATTTTCAGAAGCAATTGTTTGTAAAGTTGCATGTGATTGTTTTTGCAATATTTTTCTATTTGCGATATAAATCGTCGAGGTCAATGCAATCGCAATCAGAATATCATCTATTGTATTTAATCCTGAAAGTAAATCATTTATTTGTTTTGCTTCGATTTTAGATACGTTTTTGATTTGTTGTTTCAAAAGTCCGTACGTATTTCGTATAAGTTTTTGATTATATTTTGTTCTATGTGGTGATGGAAACTCAGTTGCAAATAAATCTTTTGTTATTGTAATTATATGAGCAAATAAATACGAAAACGTTAATATCATAACTGTATTATTCTCGAATTTAAGAATTAATTTGTTTAATTTGTTATAATTAATTTTCGAATTAATATCGTTTACAGAAGTTGCTAAAGAAATAAAATCTCCTGAACTCAAATCGTTAGGTATCATAGGTATTAAACAAACTTTCAATAAATCATTTAAATCATCATCATCAACATTAGTAGAAGTGAAAGCAAGTATTGATTTAATTTGTGAACTTCCATTGATGAATTGTTTTATTTCATCTTTACTTTTATGAGATTGAGCAAATTTATTAAGCAAAGCTAATGACGTAACGCTTAAAGCAATCAAAACGTCAGGCTTACTAAAAAATTGTTTCTGACGTTTGAATTCCTGTGTAAATTGTTTATTGAATTTATCGATTAATGCTTTTATAAACTTATTCATCTAATTTAATTTTGATTCTATTCATTTTAGTTGAATTTCCTGTGGTATATGAATAAACTGCTGTATTAAATTTAACTTTAAATGGACGTACCTTTTGATGATATTTCTTTCCTTTACCCGAAACAACATAAGAAATTGTTATGTGTGGGTGAAAACCCGGGAAATTTTGTGTATTAGGAAGATTCGCAAGTAAAGCTTCATAATACTTTTTTAACTCAGGAATAACAGGCACGTCATACTTAACTACATCATATTCATCATTACTAAATCCAGATATCGTATCTATCGTAACGGTAATTGGTTTGAAAGTTGCTATAAACTTTTTAATATCTTGAGGATCAGTTTCATCCAAATGAATTCCAAATAAAAGAGTGCAATGTGGCGTATGTTCCAATCCGTAATCTTTGAGTTCATCATCATAAATATCTTCTTTATCAATTATTGCTAATTTTTTATTCCAATCAGGTATTTGAGTGTACAGCATTACACACCCATACTCAGTTTTCTTTGATTGTGTTTTCTTCGCTTCCATAAGCCAATTTTTAAAAGCTATAAATTTATGCATTTTTCCAGTATTTATTTAAAATATTATCGTACTCCTTAGATTTGTCAAAACCTGGAACATCTTTAAAACTTTTATATCCCTTTTTCTTTAAATGTTTAAATTGATTAGTATATGCTTTAACTTCAGTACTATTGTACGGGTATTCCTTTCCATCATCTTTCCATCCTTTTGTATGATGTAATTTGTAATGCATCATTTCGTGTCTCATCCATCCTGTAGGATCCTTTTTATAATCGTAATCATCACGAATTCTTACAACATCATGATCAGCATCAAATTCAGTAGGGTCTTTTTTTTCTTTTTGCCAATCTGCTTTTTTAACAATTTGTATTGGCACATTAAAGCCATCTACATTAAAAGATTGTAATTCTTCAGATAACCACATTTTAAATGCTATAAAATTCATCTTATATTTTTATTTTAAAGGTTTATATCGTTCTACAATTCTCCAATGTACTGAATCTTTAAAGATATCTTTGTTATCTTTGTTGAGATCTTCATGTTCATCTACAAAATCCCACAAAGCTTTTTTACTATTAGAGTGATATGCTATGAGAAAATTATCATACGTTAAATAATAACCTGATATATTTTTATTATACATATCTATGATTTTCTTTTTATTCGTGATAAATCCGCCAATGCCCATATCTTTTATGGGATCACTTTGTTCTGTGAATTTTTCGTTAACTAATTTAGCTCTCATTATTTATCATATTTTATTTGACTTTTTAATAAAGTTTTTATTTTTCTATTTTCGGGATTATCATCAGATAAATTATCCAATTCAGACTTATCAGTAAATGATTTGCTTACAATTGCGCCATGTTCTAATAAACATTTAACCATGAGATAATCATCATTGAAAAAAGCATATCTTAACGGAATTTCAGCAGTGTCAGTATTATTTAAAATATGAATATTTGCACCACATTCAAGTAAGTGAGATACAAACTTAACGTTATGCATTTCTATAGAAATAAGAAATAAATTATCAATACTATTATAATTATCTGTGATTGCTAATCCTACATTTTGCGAATCATCATCCATAAATTTTTTGCATTCACGTTTAATTAAACCCTTTATGCCTATGCCCATATCTTTTATTGGGTTTCCGCCTTCTGTAAATTTCTCATTTACGAATTTTGCTCTCATATTAATTATCGTATTTTATTAAAATGTATTCCCAATCTCCACCACTGTCTTCACTACTCCATTCTTCCCAACCTTTATTAAACAATGGCTTAATTTTTTTATCATATACATAAGTTAATTGATCTCTCCAATCACCATAATATTTGGCTGGAACTTTTTCATCATCAGGATTAAATCCAATTACTTTAATTCGTTTCTTTCCTAAAAGGAGGAAAAGCCAAAATAATTCTTCTTTTTGATCAAAATCTAAATAAATATCAAATGCGGCTCCATATTCATCATTTGCTAAGTCAGTAATAAAGTCTTCAATAACATCTTCTTCTTTATGCCCACGCATTTTTTCAATTTCGCGTTGAACATATTTTTTACTAAACGCGCCTATGCCCATTTGTTTTACAGGGTCTCCGCCTTCGGTAAATTTCTCGTTTATAAATTTGGCTCTCATTTTAATGAAATTTCATTATGATTGGCAATAATTGTTGTTTTGAATCGAATTCAATTACTGCATAAATATCTCCAATGTATTGCATCACATCATCATTGTCTTCAGGAACTTCACCTTCATAAGTGTAATGCATTGTAATTAACTTTCCAGCTTTTGTTTTATATCCTTTTATTATTGAGTATTCGTTACGATGTCCAGATGTTTTTATGCTTTTATTAAATATTTCCGTTCCTTCATCAATAGCTTTATTTATATCATCAATATTATCAGGAACACGCTTATATATATCACCCAAATAATAAATTTTCTCTATAGGTAAATTGAAAAAATCAGTTAAAATTTTTACTGTTTGATAATCTAAGGCATCAAGAACTCGAGTAATTTCTAATTTTGTTACTTGCTTTCTGAATTCTTCTATTCCTATTCCCATATCATGAACAGGATCGGAATCAGCATTAAATTTCTCATTTATAAATCGTGCTCTCATTATACACTTATCATTACGTTTGTTGATGTTGCTGATTGTTTAGCAGCTTCTACTAATCCCACATTTACTCCCGGAGTGGCGGGCATTTTAGCATCTAATGCAGTCGCCATTGTTGAAAGTAAAGCCCAGAATGGCTCAGCCATTAAAGCATGATTGTAAGGTCCAGGACCGATTTTTGTAGTTTGTGATCCGTTTACTTTCACCTCATCTGCTGTTACTTCGACTTTACTTGCTGCCGAAATATTTACCTCATTCTTAGTCGATATATTTATCGTATCTGTGTCCATCTGAACAATTGAATCTCCGTTTGGAGTTGATAACGTAACTAAAGCGTCAGGAGTTATTTGAAAGAAAGAACTCTTGTAAAAAATCTGAAAACCACTTTTTCTTTGATAAATAACTGTAAGCTCTTCGCCCGGATCATATAATAGAACATGAGTCCCTTGATAATCATCTTTAATTCTTTTTATTAAATCTGTATCGATATTTTGAATTGTCGTATATTCAGGAGCGTAAAGATCTCCATTATTAAATTGAACTCTAACAAATTGCCCAACTTTAGGAACAGATAAAGAACCTGCGCCATTACCCGCAAATATTGTTGAGTTGATTGGAGTAACCCAAGGTAAGTGTTCGTCTTTTATTCCATCCATTAATCCAAGTGTACGAATCTGAGCTCTTCCAGAAAACGTAGGATCATTGGTGTTAATAACAATGCCAACCCAATCGTTGTCGTGAAGGTCATTTTGAATAAAGTCTATATCTACTGAGTATTGTGGCATAATTTATTTATTTTTAGGGTACCCTGCCATTATTAATATTTGATACAATTCTCTTAGTGTTTGACTTTTAAAAGATGTGTCGTTAATAATGTATTTATGCAAATAATCTGTAATTAATTTTAAATATTCTGAATTAAACGCTAATCTTACTCCTGTTTTTGGATCTACATAACCTATGGGATAAATAACGTCATCAGGAATTTTATCCATTTTCATTATATCTGACAAATTAGTATATATATGTTTTGCCGCAACATTAGCATGATTATATGTTTTCTTTACAAATACTCCAATACCCATATCTCGTATTGGATCTCCACCTTCAGTAAAAGCTTCATTAACATCTTTGGGATATCCTTTTTTCCGTAGTAATCTAAGTACTTCACTTAAAATTTTTGACCAAAATGAAAGCTCTCTTCTGCCATCTGGTGTTTTAATATAATTCATCATAAATTCTTTTAAAATTGGCCAATATTTTTGATTTATGTTTTGCAATAATAATGGATCATCATGTTTTTTAATAATATTATTTGGAATTTTATCCACTTTAAGAATAGTGCATAAGTGTTTAATTAAAAATTTAGCGGCCTGATTTGCTGTTTCATAATTTGCAGATCGATATATGCCGATTCCTATATCTCTAATAGGATCAGAATCTTCTGAAAATTTCTCGTTTACTTTCTTTTTACGTTCGTATTTATTAACTTTTTTTCCTATAGCCAATTTAACTTTTTTAATTAAGCGATTTTGATCAATATCGTATGACGTTATATATGAACCTGAATCTATAGGATAAATATCTGTTACGGCTCGCCAGTCATTATTTATACCGTCTTTATAAAGTATGATATACATATTTCGATAAAACAGAATTTTATGCTCACGAGTAGTAATAATTTCATTAATAGTTGCATTAGAAAAAATCCACTTTCGTTTTTTAAGATCCGCGATCGCGCTAATACCCATATCTTTTACAGGATCTGATTCTTCTTTAAATTTTTCGTTAATGAATTTAGCTCTCATTATTCTTGTCCATTTTTAATTGCTTGACCTGGATCTGGTTGTTTAAACTTCCCATCTTCAATTGGTTTAAATGCTGAAGTTGGCGCATATTCTATAACTTGTGAAACGTCAATTTTTCTTGATAAAATACTTGGTGCAGGTCTATCTATTTTATTTCCTTCTATTGTTGAACCTAATAAAGTTGATGCTACTGGAATTTTTTCGCCACCATTTAATTCATTTGCCAAAAGTACTGATGCACTTGGTTGATTTACTTTACCTTGAATTCCTGAATTTAATAACGATGAAGCGATTGGAATATCGACATTATTTTGCAAATTCGATGTTAACAAAGTTGAAGACTTAGGCTGCGGTCCGCTGCCCGTAATATCACCGCTTAAATTTGCTGATGCCTTGGTTTCTGTAGAATTATTTTCAACTTTTGTCCCTAATTTAGATGATGGCGATGTTTGAACATTATTTGTTCCAATTTGACCTCCTAAATTAGAAGATGCAGCAAGTTCAGGATTTGTTCCACCTTCTGTTGAAGATACTAAACGTTCTGAAGCAATTCCTTCATTAATTTGATTTTGTGTAATATTTCCTGCTAATAAACTTGAAGCGCTTCCTTGATTAAGAATTCCTTCGCTAATTTTTCCTGATGCAGCATTTGCATCAATTCTTTGAAGAACTACAGGTACAGGAATTACAATTATGTTTGATTCTTTTTGTTGTATTTGCGTATACGTATTTGGACTAGCAATTTTATTTTCGCTATTTACTTCACCTTTTCCAATAAGATTAGTAGCTAAAGATAAATCTGTTATTTTTTTCCAAACATTTGCATCATTCAACGCCATGTTTGCAGCACCTTGTAATGCCAATGTATCATCATCAGTAGCTTCTGATTTTGTAAGAGTAGTTAAAAAACCACGCATAATATTATCGGTCTGAATAGGCTGATTCAATCTTTCTGATGGAGCATTGCCATATCCTTTAACTGTTTCGTTAATGCCTTTTCTAATTAATCCTAAAACACTAATAATATCTTTTGATTGTATCGCTGCTTTAATCTCTGTGAATGAAACACCCAATCCTGGGATATCGGTTATTTTAGCTTTATCAACAACTTTTTTGATAATATTTTTAGCAAATGCTGCCCCAAATTGTATTGCATTTCCAATAACTGTGTTTGGATTGTTAGGATCAACCGGCGCTGTAGTAGGCTGTCCTGATCTATCATCATAAAAATGACTATTTAATTCTGATGATGGAGCTGGATCGGGAAGAATTCCTTGAGTATCAGTAATTGTAAGTTTATTTCGTTGTTCTGTATAAGGTGTTCCAGATATGTGCTGATTGTCTGGTGAAGCCGCATCTCTGGTCTGTGCAACTTGTAATGTTGCAGGATATACGTAAGAACTATTCGAATCACTTGAAGTTGATATTGTATCTTGTGCTCTATTGAGTCCATTAAGTTTTCTATCACTTAGAAACATATGCTGGAAAGTAGGATAAGTTTGTAATTCCTTAATGTTTCCGATTTTAACACCAAACTTAACCGCGCCTTGTGCAGGATCAGTTGCAACAGATAATCCATTTAAATGATCATGTGTTACATCGGTTATATCGAATTCACACATTTCGCAAGTTATTACCCATGTAGGCAATACATTATCTAATATTTTTAAATATAAAGGAGACGTAGCCAATGAATTCTGAGCTGGTGCTGGAATTATTGGACTATATTGTTTTGGTCGTATTAATTGATTCGGGTCTACATTTGATTGAGGAACGTTAACAGCTGCTAGAGGAATTTGTCCAGTTCCGTAACCATCAGTACCATTTGGTGTATGAAAAGTTCTAAATTCTGCTAAATAAATTGTGAGAGTAAAATATCTCATCATATCCGGGAGTACCCATCTTTGATAAACATCGTCCCATACAATCTTCTTATAAAGATTCATTAAGTAACTCATTCTTAAATCTAAGCCTTCAAGACATGTAATAGAAATTTTCTTGTCATTTGATATTCTTTGGCCTTTTGTAGGATCAACTTTAAGTAAATCAGAAACGCCATCAATAGATTGGAAGTAATATGGATATTGATATTGAAGATTATTAAATTTAGTAATAAATTCTTCAAGCATAGAAACTCTAGTAGGTTCATTTGAATTGTTTAAATAGTCCATTGCAGAATATGCCACGCTTTCAGTTTGAGGAATAGTAACTCCAGATGAAAATGCAGGTATAATTATTTTACTTGCAGGGTT